>Ga0208279_1000251_pt1 | contig 48936 bp, 31 predicted proteins | sample AntAceMetag02UKM_FD_184766 | JGI IMG/M metagenome (GOLD analysis project Ga0208279, IMG submission 184766) | Saline lake microbial communities from Ace Lake, Antarctica - Antarctic Ace Lake Metagenome 02UKM (SPAdes) (version 2) | ecosystem: Environmental > Aquatic > Non-marine Saline and... | reverse complement strand
TGGGCGAAGATGAGATTTCAGACGGCTAGGCTATCTAAGGAATACGGCGGATGTACGCAGATACGATACGCAACGTGGCGATTATCGCCCACGTCGATCATGGCAAGACGACGCTGGTCGACCAGCTCCTGTACCAGTCGGGGATGTTCCGCAACGAGGAGCTGGACAAGCTGGCGGGTGGTCAGCACAACCTGATTATGGACTCGGACCCGCTCGAACGGGAGCGCGGGATCACGATTCTGAGCAAGAATTGCGCGATCCAGTACCATGATGCCAAGGGCGTCGAGTACAAGATCAATATCGTCGACACGCCGGGCCACGCCGACTTTGGTGGTGAGGTCGAGCGCGTTCTGAAGATGACCGACGGCGTTGTGCTGGTGGTCGATGCCTTTGAAGGGCCGATGCCGCAGACGCGGTTCGTGCTCGGCAAGGCCCTCCAGCATGGGCTCAAACCGATCCTCGTGGTCAACAAGGCCGATCGCATCGATTCCCGGCCCGACGATGTGGTCGACGAGGTGTTCGATCTCTTCGTCGATTTGAAGGCGGGCGACGATGCCCTGGATTTCCCCGTGCTCTTTGCCTCGGCCAAGGAAGGCTGGGCGACGGCCGATCTGAACCAACCCAACGACAACCTCAAGCCGGTTTACGATGCGATCATCGAATACGTTCCGGCACCGACGGCCAATCCCGACCAGCCCCTGCAGATGCTGGTGACCACGCTGGAGTATTCCGATTACGTCGGGCGCGTGGCCATTGGAAAAGTCTTTGCCGGTGAGGTGCTGCAGGCTCAGCCGGTTACCGTGATCGATAAACAGGGCAAACACACTCAGCAGAAGATCGTGCAGTTGTACGAGTTCGATAGGCTGGGCAAGCAGCGGGCCACGACCGTCCGGGCCGGGGATATCTGCGCCGTCGCTGGTCTTGACCCGGTGGATATCGGTGATACCGTTGCCTGTTCGGACGAGCCGAGCGCCTTGCCAATCGTCGCGATCGACGAGCCGACGATGAGTATGACGTTTTACGTCAACAACGGTCCCTTCGCGGGAAGAGAAGGCAAGTACGTCACGGCGCTGCAACTGAAGGAGCGGTTGGCCAAGGAGGTTCAGACGAACGTGTCGCTGCGCGTGGAGGCGGGACAGACCGCCGACGAACAGGTCGTTTCGGGCCGCGGGTTGATGCACCTGGGCATTCTGCTGGAGAACATGCGGCGCGAGGGCTACGAGGTCTGCGTGGGCAAGCCGGAGGTCATCATCCGGGAGAAGGATGGGTTGCGCCAGGAGCCGATCGAGCGATTGGTTATCGAATGTCCGGCCGACTGCCAGAACGCCGTCATGAGTCTGATCGGAAACCGGCGCAGCGAGATGGTCAAGATGGATTCCAAGAGTGGCGTCCATGACTACGTCCACATGGAGTTCATGATCCCGGCGCGCGGTCTCTTCGGGCTCAATGCTCGATTGTTGACCGCCACGCAGGGTAGGGCGGTGATGCACCATACGTTCGAGCGGTACGAGCCGATGCGGGGCTCGATCCCCGAGCGGCAGGCTGGCGTGATGGTCGGTACGGATACGGGAATCGTGACGGCCTATGCGCTCGACGCCCTGTACGATCGCGGCGCGTTCTTTGTCAAGCCGGGCGAGGAAGTGTATGAAGGCCAGGTCGTCGGCGAGCACTGCAAGGACAAGGACATCCCGGTTAATGCGAGCAAGGCCAAGCAACTGACGAACGTTCGAACGTCCAGCAAGGACGATGCCGCCCGCGTGCGTCCGCCCCGTATCATGAGCCTGGAAGTGTCCCTGGAGTATATCCAGCAGGACGAGTTGGTGGAGGTCTGTCCGAAGTCCATTCGGATTCGCAAGCGCCTGCTCAAGGACGTGGACCGGCGCCGGGCGGCTCGGCGGAAGGCCTGACCGATTACCTTCTAGGCCGACAAGGCGCGCAAGCGTTTCCTTAGGACTGTTTTCGCGCGGTGCAGATTGATGCGGGCCTGCGCCTGGCTCATCTGTGTCTGGCTGGCGATGCCGGCGTATGACATTTGCTCGAAACAGCGCAGGCGGATGATCTGCTGTTGACGCCAATCCATCTCGCCGATCGCGCTGGACAGTTCGTCTGCATTCTCGACGTCGATCATTTGTTCCAGAGCGCCGGTCTTCTCGTTCGCCGTATGGAGTCGACGGCCGGTCTCGAGCAGGACGCTGCGTTTCAGCGCGGAGAAACGCTGTTGTCGGCGGAAGTGGTCCCGGACCTTGTTCGAGGCGATCCGATACATCCAGGGCCAGAACCGCTCGGGAGTGCGCAATCCGGGTAGCCGTTCGAGCACTGTCAGGAGCGTTTCCTGGACTATGTCCTCGGTGGCATGATGGTCTCGGACGGCGGCGCCGATGAAGGGCAGTAGACGCCGCTGCGCGTCGGCCGCCAGGCGGTCCAGTGTGTCCCAATCGTCCGGCTCAGTCCGTGAAGAATGCTCCAGGCTTTCGCAAGTTCTCATCGCGCTGATCCTCTCATCGCCTCATCAATGCTCAGGCTCTCGCCTAGCGCGCTCTGCCGAGCGCGTCCTCGATCTGCTGCTTCAGTTGTTTCGTGTCGGCTCCTCGGGCGAGGATCTTGCCTTCCGTGTCGATGAGCACCATCATTGGGATTCCGCCTATGCCGTATTGCCTGACCACCGTCGATTCATCCATTGAACCCAGGCAGGCCTGTTGCCATTCCAACTGCTTCTCCGCGACCAGTCGCTTGGCCCGCTTAACGTCCCAGTCCAGCGACAGGCCAATCATGGTGAAGTCCTCGCGGTCAGCATACGCCTTACCGAGCGCCTGGACCTTGGGCAACTGAGCGACGCATGGACTGCACCAGCTTGCCCAGAAGTCCAGCAGTACGACCTTGCCGCGCAGGTCTTTGAGCCGGATTGTCTTGCCGTCAAGTGTTTCGGCCTCAAAGAGGGGAGCCGGTTCGCCGACGCCGGGGTATGTCAGACGCTGGACCTGAGTGTCCGGCACACGCAGAGCGGTGTCGCCCTTGGCGACGGTGAAGCGACTGACCGCGACGCCCTCCAGTACGCCGCGACCGCATGAGACGTTCTCGCCCAGCGGGGCGTGGAGGTTGACCACGAATTCGTATTCGCCCGGCGCCAGTCCCGGGAAGGTGAAGCGTCCATTGGCGTCTATCTGTGGGACGAATCGCTGCTGTACGGTTTGCGAGGCAGCGTACACGCGTTCTTTGTCTCTCCAGAACCATGTGAAGGAGTTTTCCTCGAACGAACCGATCCCAGCGGCGGGCGCGCCGGTCCCGCCGGTTCTGAAAGCCACGGCGTGGGTCTGGCGGGGATCGGTTAGCTCAATCGATTTGGCTTTCAGGAGTTCGCCGGGGCAGGCAATCCTGCCGGTGACCGTCCGACCTGCGGCGCCGATGACGACCGAGTGGGTCTTGCCGGGCTCGGGTTTCAGATAGGCCGCGCTGTCCATTTCGTACCGATCGATTCGACCGATCCCTAGTGGAATGGATGGCACGAAATCAAAGGCGAATGTGTCACTCGTCGGCGCAATGCGATTGAACAGCCAGCTAATACTGGGCTTGTCGCGATCCGTGGTGGCTCCCAATCGATACAAGGCGATTTCCACCGGTGCGTCTTTCGTCCCGGAGCGGTCGATGGCGCCCTCGATTCGCGACCAGGGGGTCAGTCGAATGTTGGAGCCATTTGCGAATTCGGCTGATGACACTTGCCCATACCCGGACTTGTGGACGGCGACCAGCAACCCCTCCTCCTCGGTTGGCCCCAGTTCGAAGACGCCGTTCGCGTCGGTTTTCGTGATGATTTCCGCTTGGTAAGTGAAGCCCGCCGCGGAGAATTGATCGCGATCGATGAAGGCCTTCTCGCCTGACCTGACCAAGGCAATCTGGGCTTCCGGGGCGGCGCTGCCGTCAGGCTGCCGGACCGTTCCCGTGATGGGAGTGCCTCGGCGCAAGCGAATCGTCAGCGATTGGCATTTCTCACCCAACTCCAGGGCTGGCGCCACGGTGGGCAAATAGCCCGGCGCTCTGATCTTGATACAGGCAACATGGGAGACGGGATAGGAGATGGAGTATCCACCCCAGCGGCGGGTGAAGACGCCGTTAGAATCCTTCACGTCGCTGCGATAGTATCGGCTCCAGTCAAACGATGTGTCTTCTCGTTTCCATTTGACACCATTGGCGATTGAGAACTCGGGGACAGGTTCGCCTGTCTCTGTATCGACCACCCGGCCGGTGAAGACGGGAACCTCATACATCACCATCTCGTCGATTTGCGACAGGTCTTCCGGCAGGTCCTTGCGGAATCCCATTAGCGGCTTCTTGCCAAAGTACAGTGTGAGCTGGCCTTCAGGCAGATTTGCAAGAGCGAAGTTGCCCTGTGCATTCGTGCGAGCCAGCCGACTCATGTCGCGTCGGTCTTTGCCCAGACGCCAGTCGGTGACCCCGATGCGCACGTCTTCAATCGGCTGACCTTGGGCGTCCACGACTCGGCCTTGGTAGGTCTTGCCTTTCGAGAGAACCACCAGGATGGCCGACATGGTAGCCTGGAGATCGACGGCTTGAAGTGTCGGGGCGTGGCTGCTGGAATAGGCTGCGACGGTCCTCGTTCCGGGCGGGAGACCTCCGATGCAAAAGGTGCCGTTCTTGAGAGTCCGAGCGGTGGTGGCATTCTCGATGAGTTGATTGTAGGGGCTGGGCGTCCGTGAGTAAGACCGGTCGGCGCAGACCAGGGCGTTCTCCACCGGCCGGCCCTGTTCGTCGACGACCGTGCCCCGCAGCGCCAGGCCGCGTTTCATCGTGACGACGTGCCTTCCTTTGGCCAGTTCGTCTCTGGAAGGTTTGCTGCGGGACTCCTCGATGTAGAATTCGGCGTGATCGACATCCATCGAGAGATCCATACACTTCGGCGGGACCGCGCGGTGCCAACGCCCCTGGTCGTCGGTCATGGCGTCCCTGACCCACGTGCTCATCCAGCCGGACATGTCAAAATGCAACGTCACTCTAACGCCGGCGATGGGCTTGCCGTCCTCGTCGACGACGCGTCCCCGGCAATGCAGCATGCCGTCGCTATGCAGGTTCCGATCGAAATCAGGTTGAAGCTTCTTCTCGGCGGCCACCAACACCGGCATTTCAATGAGACCCTGGCCGGCACGCACCTTCACCGGCCCGGTGCTGAAGGATGTCGCGACACCTTCGGCGTCCAGGGCCCTGGCCTCGATCGTCATCCCTTTGCCACAAGGCCCATCACTCGAATAGTAGCCAAAGGCGTCGGTCTTGATCCGGTTGTCTAGGGGAAAGCGAATCCCAGCGGCGGTCGTTACGATCAGTTCCACCTTCCGGTCGGCCAGGGCCTTTCCATCGGCACCCACGATGCGACCGGCAATGTCGGCTTCGTCGAGGTCCAGTATGACCCTGATTGGCTGCGAGGCGGTCGGCTGGGGCAGCCGGAAGATACCGTTCAGCGCCGAGGCCTGCGAATGGGCCATCCATATCTTCTGGTCGGACGTCACGTCCTTCAGGGCAAAGCGGCCCTGCGCGTCGCTCATCACGCCTTTCCATATAGGCTGGCCCTGCGGCGCCACGTAGACGCACTCCCGTGGCCGACCTAGCGTGTCGGTAACAATCCCGTGGATTGTTACCGACGGACCGGTTTCGTCTGATACCGTTTCTACGGCGGTCACTTTGCTCTCCTCCGCTTTAGCCATAGGCAGGAGGATGGCGGCGACGGCCAGTACGAGGACGATGCCAGCGAGGCCGAGTTTGGCGGTTTTTGGGAAAGGGCGGCTGGCGATGTGTTTGATGCGGGTCGTCAGGGCGCGTTTGGATTCTACGACGCCGATCAGCCGCAGGCTCAGAGCGGGCTTGTTGAAGGCAAGTTTCGAGACGTTCAGGAGCGTGGCTGGGTAGTCCTCGGCTTCGTCGCCCATGGCGGCCAGGACGGTTTCGTCGACGGCCTGTTCTCTGACCCGGCGGATCATGACGTTGGCCAGCCAGAGCAGGGGGTGGAAGAAGTAGACGATTTGCAGGAGAGCCTGGATGAGATTGACCCACAGGTCCGCTCGTTTGACGTGGGCCAGTTCGTGCAGCAGGATGGACTTCAATTGCCGGGCGTCCATCTCGTCTATCATGCGCTGCGGCATGAGAATCCGGGGTCGCCAGAGACCACAGACCGATGGGCTGGCCGAGAGCGACGTCAGCCGCAAGCCGATGGGCGTGCGGGTTTTCATTTGCGTGCGACACTGCTGGAGGAGGTCGGCCATTGCTTCGGGCGGTTCTTCCGATTGAGCCACGAGGCTGCGTACGAAGAAGGCACGTTGGATCAGTAGAACGAGCATTATGGCGACGATGGCCAGCCAGGCCAGGAAGACGACGGCTTGCCACGTGAGCGGCGGTATCGGATCGGCCAAGGGTACTGGTTGGGCAGCCGCCGCTGAGACGGGCTCAAACGGGATCGATGGGGCTGTCCGGTACGCCGTCGGCGGGGCGACGCGGGATTCCACCGCTACAATCGGCGCCTGGGATGCCCGTGCGACAGGTGGTGCAACCGTTGGCGGCTCGGTGACGGTTTCGATTGGACTCGAGAGGTCCGGCAACCTGGCGCCGATCCAGACGACCAGACTTGTGGGCGCCGCCAGCGAGGGGGGCAAGACCAGCTTGACCAGGACCAGCATCCAGATCCCGTAGCGCACCACCGCCTTGATTCGCTTGCGCAGCAGCAGGTCCAATATCAGTACGGCGACGATCAGGAAGCTCGACTGGATTAGCATGGGCAAAGCGAAGTTGACAAAGGTCTTGCCCACTGCGTTCAGAAATTCCGCGAACTCGCTCATAATGCCTTCTCCCAAATTCTAGCCCGGCAGGGCCCTCCGCGGGCCCTGCGAGCACGCTATTTGCTTTTCCGTTTTCCGCGTCTTCGGTTCTGGAGCAGGTGCTCCAGTTGGCGATAGTCTTCGTCCGACAATTTCTCGTTCTCGATCAGGAACTGCATCATGGGTGTCAGAGCGCCGTCGAAGGCCCGCTTGACCGTTCGCAGGATCTCGCGCCGCTGTGCCTGGGCCCGCGTGATGGCGGACTGGTACAGGTAGAGATTGCGGATCTTCTCGGTCTTGAGCAGACCTTTCTTGACCATGCGATCCATCATGGTCTTGACCGTCGTGTAGGCCCAGCCCTTGTCCTTTTCCAGCGCCTCCTGAACCGTGGGGGCCGCGCAGGGCTCACGCTCCCAAACCACCTGCAGAATGGTCCATTCGCTGTCGAAAAGCTCGGTCTTCGCCTTGCTCATAATTACCTCCGTATGTCTATCGTAGTAAATATTACTCTACTGCTGTAGAGGAGGCAAGCGGAAAACCAAGTTTCTGAAAAAAAGTTTCGTCGGGTCGGTCCGAAGAGAGGCAGGCTATCAAAGAAACCGAATCGGCTGCCGCGTGTGTCTGCTGGGAACGGTCAACGGCGCGACGGCACGTCGGGGGAACGATATCGTCAGGCGGCTAACGACCTGCGGGCAGCTATTTCTGCAGCGGGTTAACGGGCAGCATGCTGGTGGTATCGGCTTTGGAGATCGTTTTCTGGACGATGGCCGGCGTCTTCTTCTCGATACTATCGAGCGTGCGGGCCGCGGCGGTGGCGACCGCTATATTGTCTTCGGTTGCGACAATCTGCTCGAGGAGCCGACAAGTCTCCTCGCTGGGGTAATTCTCCAGCGCGTAGATGGCTGCCGTTCGGCCTTGCTCGGCCGAGACTTCCTTGCTGCCGGCGGCGGCGTAGAGCAACGCCGATTCGGCCTCAGGCTGGTCGATCGTGGTAATCGCGTTGAAGACGTAGGCGCCCTCGCCCGGTGGGGAGGCCTCGAGTTTTTGCATAAGATAGCTGACGCTCTGGGGGTCGCCCGTGTTGGCCATAGCCTCAATGGCCGCCCTCTGCATGGTGTCCTGCGGAGGGGAGGACACATCGCCGGCCAGGGTCTGCAACGATGCGCTGGCTTCCGGTGAGTCGACATTGCTGACGACCTGGGCCAGACGCTCTTGCTCTTCCTTCGTCTCGGCGGCGTTGTAGCGGGCGACGATCTCGTCGATGACCGGCGTGTCCGCCATGTTCGCCAGCGAGGTGGCGGCGGCCCGTTGGACGGTGGGGTCCTTGGTCTCTTGCACCATGTCCAACAGGACAGGCCAACTGTCATGATTGCTGATGCTCGAGGCATACTTGGCCAGTTGCTCTTTGTAGGGGCCGTCCTTGATTTGCTCGAGTGTGTCCAGCAGCGCCGTGGCGGCGGTCGGCGTCCCAATTCGGGCCAGGGCTTCGGCGGCCCATAGCGCCGTCTCATCCTTGCCGCTGGCGATGATCTCCGTTAACGACGCGACCGCATCGTCGCCGAGGGCGACGAGGCCTCGCATGCACTTCTTGATTCTGGTGTGATCCTGGGTCTTTACGGCCTGACGCAGGGAGGCAAGGAAGGTGCCGGCCGGTGATTGTGCGAGTTCTCTGGGGGCGCCGCCTGAGCCGCCAGGACCCAGCGGTCGGGCGTCCAATCGGCCTGGGCGATGGGCGGCCAACGCGCGGGCGCGTCGCTGGTCCAAGGTCAGGCCCTGCTGAGCGGACGAATCCTGGGAGTGTGTCGCGCCGGTGGTCGACGCCGGCGTCGGGCTCTGATCTGCGGTCCCCGCGTTCGCTGCCGGCGTTGCAGGGTGAGTTTCCTGTGTGTTGCCCGGCAAGTCGTTCGAGAGACAAAGCTCCTTCTGGATCGTTCGGTCGGCGATATGAACCAGGGCCAGGGCGGCCAGAATCAGAACGGGGATAGAAAGCAGAGGCCACTCGGCTCTTAAGAAACTCCTCTTGGTCGCGCGTGTGGTCGCTTCCGATGGTGTCTTACTCTTCTTATGCTTCTGACGCTTCTGGATGTTCATATCGGCCCCGTGGAAATCAGTCCCGACCGGCCCGGCGGACGCCGAACCGGTCGGGAACTCAAAGCTCAATCAGGTGGAAACAGTCCAATGCCGCGGTGCTACGGTTTCCCGTAGGATCCCTGGCGAATCTTGTCGATCTCGGCAGGGGTCAGCACGTCATCGAAAACGGCGACTTCATCGATCAATCCATCGAAGCGCTGGGTGTGCCAGCGGAGCGTACCAATCGCCAAAGGCCCATCAAAGACCGGGATGGTCCTCCAGGCAATGGTCTTTGTCATCACCGTGTCGTCGCTCGGGTCGTAGACATACAATTCGAAAGTCCCGGTTGTTAGGCTTGTTTCCTGATAGGTCACTGCGATGTGATACCACTGGTTTCTCTGCATCATCTTGGGGAGATTAACACTATACTTGTCCAAACTTAGGCCATCACTGCTTCCGACGTTGAGGCGAATTGTGCCTGTTCCGGCACCGGCCGACTCATGGAATCCTATGGAGAAAGAATAGCCTCCCCACTCGCCCTTGGTATAGAGACCGGCTCCGGTCTGCTGAGTGGATCCACTGTTGGCGTTCATCCAGAGCGCTACGGACATTTGCTTGGTTTCAACGCCACTTTTCAGCGGGAAGTCTGCGGCGAGATTCGCATCGTAAACCCTGAAGTAACCGTCTCCAACCTGGCCCGAGGCCTCACCCTCCATGTAATCGGTGGCGTTGGCATCCGGCGTGTACTGGGGATCCAGGGTGTTGGTTCCGATACTGTCGGTGAACAACTCTCCTGCTTCGAAGCGCCACAGCGCCGCGCAGTTCGGATCGACGGCGAAGTTGTTGCCGACGGAGGTGGTGCCGTAGGTGGCGACGAGGGTCATGTCGGCGTAGGCCTGGTAGGACCGCAGCATGATGTAGTAGGTAGCCGCGGCGGGGTTAATGATCTCGACCGTCTCGTTGTTGCCCATCAGGAACGGTCGATAGTCCCAGCTCGACGAAGTGGGCTTGGAGCCCTTCTTGACGTGGAGATCGCAGTCGCCGGTGCCGCCGGAGATGGCGATGTTCAGGGAATCCTGGCCTGCAGGCACGGCGATCTTATAGAACTCCTCACTGCCGGTCGCTCCGGCTAGATGCGTTACCGGGACGCCGTTTATCAGCGAGGTGACTTCTTCCACGAGCGGTACATACGTCGCCTGCAGGGTCACGCCGGTATAGGCGGAGAAGGCGTTCAGCATGATGAAGTACGTTCCGGGCGCGGGAGTGTTGATGGTAACCGTCTCGTCATTGCCCAGTAGGTAAGGACGATAATCCCAGGCCGTGGTGGTTGGCAGGTCGTCCTTGCGGACGTGCAGATCCACGTCGCCGGTGCCGCCGGCGATCTGGATCTCCAGGCTGGCTTGACCGCTGGGCACATCGATCTTGTAGAAGACCTCACTGCCCGCAGCGCCGGCCAAGTTGGGCACGGGGACGCCATTGGTCAGGGGGATCACGGTGCCCCCGGTACCGCCTCCGGCGTTCTCGAAGGTGCCGACGAGGGTCAGACCGGTGTACGCGTGGTAGCCTCGGACCATGATCAGCCAGTTGCCGTAAGGCGGATTGTCGATGGTGACCTTCTCGTTGTTGCCGATCTGATAAGGACGATAGTCGTAGTCCGTGGTCGTCGGCGCCGAATCCAGCATGACATAGAGGTCGGCGTCGCCGGTTCCACCGGAGATCTCGAACTCCAGTTTGGTTTGATCGCTGGGTACGATGAGGCGATAGTATTTCTCACTGCCCTCGGCGCCGGCAATGCCCGTGACGGGGACGCCGTTGCTCAAGAGCGTCACATTGCCCATGAACCAGTAGTGGGCATTGAGGGTCACGCCGCTGTACGCCTGGCGGGCGCGAAGCATGATGTACCAGGTCCCGCTCTGCGGGTCGTCGATCGTGACGGTCTCATTGTTGCCCGGCAGATAGGGTCGGTACTGCCAATCGACCACGTTCGGCTTGGTGCCGTGCTTGACGTAGAGGTCGCAGTTGCCGAATCCACCGGAGATCTTGATTTCCAGGGTGGCCTGGCCGGACGGCACCTCGATTTTGTAGAAGGTCAGGTCGTTCAAGGGCGCCGTGAGGTTCGGCACCGGCACGTTGTTCTGCAACGCCGCGACATCACCATACAGGGCTTTCAAGGTCACGCCGGAGTAATTACTGTAGCCGCGCAGCACAATATACCACGTGCCGGCGGTGGGATCTTCGATGGCGACGGTCTCCTCGTTGCCGGCCAGGAAGGGGCGGTAGTCGTAGTCGGTGGTTGTCGGACGGGCGCCGAACTTGACGTAGAGATCACAGTCGCCGGTGCCGCCGGAGATCATGATCTCCAGGTTGGTCTGGTCGGCCGGGACTTCGATGCGAAAGACCTGTTCATTGCTCTGCGTGCCGGCCAGATTGGGCACGGGGACGCCGTTGTCCAGTTCGGTGCCGACGCCGCCGCCGTAGCTGGCCAGGAGAGTGACCCCGGTGTAGGCGTTGTAGCCCCTGAGCATGATGTACCAGGTGCCGGCTGTCGGGCTGTTGATGGTGACGGTCTCATTATTGCCAAGGAGGAACGGTCGGTAATCGTAGTCCGAGAGTGTCGGTAGCGCAGCCCTCTTGACGTACAGGTCGCAATCCCCTGTGACTCCGGAGATGGCGATCTGCAGTTTGGACTGGCCGGCGGGGACCTCGATGGTGAAGTACAGTTCGCTGCCGGTAGCGCCGGCCAGGCCGGGCGCCGGAATGCCATTGCCCAGGGGCACGATGCTGACGCTGGCCGAATGGGTGGCGACCAGGGTCAGGCCCGAATAGGCAGTGAAGCCGCGCAGCATGATGTACCATATCCCCGCCGCGGGGCTCGCGACGGTCACGGTCTCGTTGTTGCCAGCTTTGTAGGGTCGATAATCGTAGCTGGTGGTGGTCGGCAGCGCGCCTCGACGGACGTAGAGATCGCAGTCGCCCGTGCCGCCTGAAATGCTGATTTCCAGGTCATCCTGGCCAGCGGGAACGGCAATCATATAGAACTGCTCACTCCCGACCGTCCCGGAAAGGCCGGTAAGGGGCACGCCATTGGTCAGATCGACCGGGGCTCCGTACGCGGCAGAGGCCAGAATGCCCAAGGCCGCTAGGATGACCACCATGTTTCTCGGACGCGCTTTGCTCAGACCGTTCATTTTTCACTCCTCTCTAAACCTGTACAATACCTGTACGATTTCACGAATCCTGTTCCGATTCAGAATGTCGGACATATGACTGACTTAGATTAGTGCCATCAGAGGTGCGGTTCGTAACGCATTTTCCATAATTTTACTCTGCTGCCATATCATATGCCGTTGCGTTGTGTTGCGAGTGTTATACGAGGATTGCCAACGCCGCCGTCGGGCAGGGCAGACGATGAGCGCGGCCCGCCAGAGGTCAGGGACGTCGCCTGACGGGGCATCTCCCCAGGCACCTCCTTGTGGAATTCCGGCCTGCCTTATAGGCCGTTTGGGCATGTCGCAAGCTAAATGCAGACTTGCACCCTCCTCCTGGCCCAAGAACCCAGCATTGGCTGTTTCTCGACCCGTTTATTGTATCAGGGCTCCGAGCACACGTCAAGGTCCGATAGTGTGCTCGATGTTTCTTTCCGATTCTGCCGACCGGGGCGTGGCCAGGCCCGATAATCCCACTGGCGCGTTAGTGGGGTTCAGCGGAGCGAGTCGCGCCGATCGAATTTGTGGAAATTGGCGGGAATGTTCGATACGATGGGGACCCGGCGCAAGGACGAATGGTCTCTCTGGGCGATTCGCCCGCCGTCGAACTGGATCAGTCATGATGCAAGCCCAAAGGAGCGGAATGCCGAACATGCGTCGTTGTTGTGGGTCGATTTTCGTATTTGCCATTCTCCTCTGCGGTCTTGCGTCGCTCTGCAGAGCGGATTTCGTGCATCCGGGCATGTTGCACAGCCGGGCCGAGCTGGAATTCGTCAAAATCAAGGTCCGCAGCGGCGCAGAACCGTGGAAATCGGCCTGGGACCAGATGCGACTGTCGAAGTACGCTGCGTTGGATTGGAAGCCCCGACCGGAGGCCAAGGTGATCAGGGAGGCGGGCCGGCGGGGCAAGTTACACGGAGATGACAGATGACAGCAGCGATGCGCATCGTTGGGGCGTTGGTATGGGGTATTTTCGCAGTCGCGCCGTTGAGCGCGATGGACTTCGATTTTGACTGGCGGTTCAGTCGGGGGGATTTCGCCAATGCGATGATGCCCCGCTTCGACGATGCCGACTGGCGCGTGGTGAACGTGCCCCACGATTGGAGCGTGGAGGGGCCGTTCGGCGCCGAGTATGCCAGTGGCACCGGATTCGCGCCGGGTGGCATTGGCTGGTACCGCAAGCACTTCACCCTGGACGGTGAGCACAAAGGCAAACTCATCACCATCGAGTTCGATGGCGTGTACAACAACTCCGAGGTCTGGATCAACGGACATCTCCTGGGCCGGCGACCCTCTGGCTATTCGAGTTTCCGCTACGATTTGACACGTCATGTGAAGTTCGGCGCCTCTGAGAACGTGGTCGCGGTCCGCGCCGATCACACGAAGTTCGCCGACTCGCGCTGGTATACAGGCTCTGGCGTCTATCGCCACGTGCGTCTGCAGATTACCGACCGGCTGCACTTTGTCCCCTGGGGCCTCTACGTCACCACCCCGGAGGTCAGCGAAGCCGCGGCTGTCATCTGTATGGAAACCACCGTCAAAAACGCCTACGATCGACCCCGCGAGTTTTCACTTGAATCAGCCATTGTCGCGCCGGCCGGCCGGGTGGTAGCGACTTTGAAGGTCTCCGGGACCGTCGACGCCCAGGCCGAGCAACGCTTCCGCCCCCAGATCAAGATCGTCGCCCCGCAGCTCTGGTCGATTGAGAGTCCGGCCCTGTACACGCTCAGGAGCACTCTCAAGGCCGACGACGCGGTGGTGCACGAAGTTTTCACGCCGTTTGGAATCCGCGCGATTCGGTTCGACCCAGACAGGGGATTCTTTCTCAATGGCAAATCGGTCAAGCTCAAGGGCGTCTGTCTGCACCACGACGCCGGTTGCCTCGGGGCGGCCGTGCCCGACAAGGTCCTGGAGCGGCGGTTGCGATTGATGAAAGACCTCGGCGCCAACGCAGTTCGCACGAGCCACAACCCGCCGGCCCCGGAGTTGCTGGACCTGTGCGACCGACTCGGTTTGCTCGTCAAGGATGAGGCATTCGATGAGTTCACGCCGCCCAAGAACAAGTGGGTCGAAGGCTGGAACAAAGGCCAGCCCAGCAAGTATGGCTATGGCGAGGTTTTTGCCGAGTGGTCCGTCAGGGACATGGAGGACCTCGTGCGCCGGGACCGAAACCATCCGTGTGTGATCATGTGGAGTATCGGCAACGAGATCGATTATCCCAACGATCCGTTTTCGCACCCTGTCCTGGGCCGCAAGTATCGTCCCGAGCATCCGCCGGCCGAGAACCTGGTCAAACATGCCAAGCCGTTGGTTGAAGCGGTGAAGAAATGGGACCCCACGCGTCCCGTCACAGCGGCTCTGGCCAGTACGCCCATGTCCAACACCGTGGGTTTGGCCCAGTTGCTCGATGTCGTGGGCTACAACTACCAGGAGAAATACTACGAGGCGGATCACCAGGCCTATCCGGACCGGTTCATCTTTGGCAGCGAGAATGGCGACAGCTACGGCGCCTGGGCGGTGGTGCGGGACAACGACTACGTTGCCGGCCAGTTCCTCTGGACCGGGATCGACTATCTTGGCGAAGCAGGGCGCTGGCCCAGCCGGGCCGCCGGCGCCGGCTTGCTGGACCTGTGTGGATTCAAGAAGCCCATCGGCTGGTTCCGACAGAGCCTCTGGAGTGATCGTCCAACGGTCTATCTCTGCGTCTCGGGCCGGACGGAACGTCGCTCGGGCGGCCTGCGCGGCGTCGCGCACTGGAACTGGCCCGAGGGCCAGCCGCTGACCGTCCAGGGATGCACCAATTGCACCGAGGTGGCGCTGACGCTGAATGGCCGGCCTCTCGATACCCAGCGTCTCGCCCAGGCGAGAGAGGGCGTATTGAGTTGGGATGTCCCCTATGAGCCAGGGGAACTCAAAGCGGTGGGTCGCAACGGCGGCGGGGCGGTCTGTGAATTCGTCTTGAAGACGGCCGGACCGGCGCGCCGCATCGTACTGTCCCCCGATGTGAAACAGTTGCAGGCCGACGGCAAGGATGTCTGTCACGTCGAGTTTTGCATCGCCGACGAGCAGGGCGTCCGCGTCCCCCAGGCCGAGCATGAAGTGACTTTTGACGTGGATGGTCCGGGGGGCCGGATCATCGGCATTGAGAATGGAAACCTCAGCAGTCTCGATGACCCGAAAGACCACCGCCATAAGGCCTATCATGGTCGGGGCCTGGCCATTCTCCAGGCGACGCGCAGACCGGGCCAGGTCTGCCTGACGGCCCGCGCCAAGGGGCTTGAGTCAACCACGGTTGAAGTCCATGTAGTGCCGCGCGACCGGTGAATTCTGTCTTCGTGGTGATTGTACGCCCGATCTCGTGGGGCAGGGGGCCGTTGACGTCTTCCCGGGCCCCTTGTACAATTCGACCTGAGCCACGCGTTGAACGGACGCGGGGCAACGCATGGAGACGGTTACAGCAATAGGAGGTCGACGCATGACGACGGAAATCACCATCCAGGAACTCAACACGGAGCAGTTTATCGCCGAGCAGGTCAAGGAGATCAAGGACACGGTCGGTGCGGGGATGGCGATCAACGCCCTTTCTGGGGGTGTCGATTCGTCGGCCGTCACGATGCTGGGCCATCGCGCCCTGGACCGGCAACTGCGGACCGTGTTCGTCGAGAACGGGCTCATGCGTCAGGGCGAGGCCGAGCAGGTCGTCGGTTTCTTCGGCGAACTGGGTGTTCCCGTCGAGGTGATCGACGCGCGCGATGAGTTTCTCGGTGCACTCAAGGGCATCACCGATCCGGAAGCCAAGCGCGAAGCCATCACGCAGACCTTCTATCGCGAGGTGTTCGGCCGCCTCGTCAGAGAAAGCGACGCGAAGTATCTGCTGCAGGGGACGATCCTCACCGATATCGACGAGACCGTCGCCGGGATCAAGCGACAGCATAACGTCTTCGCGCAGCTTGGCATCGATCCGCAGGAGACCTTTGGCTACCACATCATCGAACCGCTTATCCAGCTTCGCAAGGACGGGGTCCGCAAGGTGGGCCAAGACCTTGGATTGCCCGATGCGTTGTTCCAGCGCATTCCGTTTCCGGGTCCCGCGCTGGCGGCGCGGGTGATTGGCGAGGTGACCGCTGAACGCCTCGATACGGTCCGTCAGGCGACCGTGATCGTGGAGCGGTGGCTCAAGGACAGCGGCGCCTTTCAGTATATGGCCATTCTCCACGAAGATCGCGTGACCGGCATGCGGGACGGCCGGCGTGATTTCGGTCAGCAGATCGAAGTGCGCTGCTGGGACAGCGTGGACGCCCGAACCGCCACTCCTACCAGGCTCTCTTTTGACGTTCTTGAAGGGCTGTCCGGCGAGATACTCCGTGAGGTTCCCGGCGTTGTCAGCGTGACGTACAATATCGCCACGAAGCCGCCTTCGACTATCGAGGCGGTCTGAGACGTTCGGTGAGGCGACGCTCCGGCCGATCGCGTCGTGTTCCATTGACACGGGCTGTCCGGCGCCGGTACAATCGGGGCGATGGTTGAGAGAACGCACCTGTGGATGATGACCTTCTTGAGCGGCTCAGGCGGCAAGACCAGACGGGCGTTGGTCCCCACGCAGGGGGCCGCGCACCGAGACGCCATATACAAGTGCCGGCACGTCGCGATGTATGAAATCGGTAGAAGGGAGGCACCCATGGCCAGAGCAAGGAAGAAGGCAAAGAAAAAAGCGACAACGACAGCACCCACGAGCAGCTTACCCCTGAAGAACTTCGATTTGCAGAAGCGCTACGATGTGTACTACCATTTGCGGCGGGGACTGACCGTCTGCAAGGACGTCCAGATCAAGGGCAAGCGGACCTTCGAGGAGATCGGCGATGCGGCGCGTCCCTTCGTCCAGTACCTCGAACTGGAGGACCCGAAAGGCCGCACGTTCATGCTGAACTACCTCCACGTCTTCATGATCTGTGAGGCCGGGGTCAAGGCGCGTTTCACTGCGGTCAAGTCGTAGCCAGCTCGCGACCGTGTCTGAATGGGGGGCGGTGTCCTCGATCGTTACGCCCAGCTTTGGGGTGGACGCCGGCGGTGCTGGCGGATAGAATCCGGCATCGTTGCAGATGGAGAATGTTTACGTTTCCTAGTGAGGTCAATGCATATGGCTCGGAACCTTGTCTTTCTGATGATCGTCTCGGTGTTGCTTGGTGGTTGTGTCCATGTCCAGGAGACCAAGCGGGTCTGCGAGGACCCGACGCCGTGTCCCTACACGCAGGCTCAGGCCCCGGCGCCGACCCAGGTGTTGCGTCACGTCGTGCTGTTCAAGTTCAAAGAGGGCACCAGCGCCGCCGATATCCGTAAGGTCGAGAACGCCTTCAGCGCGCTGCCCAGCAAGATCGACGCGATCTATGACTACGAGTGGGGCACCGACGTCAGCGTCGAGAATCTCCAGAAAGGGTATACCCACTGCTTCTTCGTGAGTTTCCTGAGCGAGGCGGACCGGGCGACGTACCTGCCCCATCCGGCCCACAAGGAATTCGGCGCCCTGCTCGGCCCGTACCTGGGCGACGTTGTGGTGGTGGACTACTGGGCCAAGTAGGTTCCGCTTCTCCTGAGCATGTAACGTTTTCGATTGAGGTAGTATGCGAATCATTGCCGGCGCCAGACGGGGAACGAAGCTCCAGTGTCCCGATACGAAAGACACGCGACCGATCACGGATCGGATCAAGGAGTCGCTGTTCAACGTGCTGCGCAGCCGCGATCTGCTCGTGGACCGGCGGGTGGCCGATCTATTCTGTGGAGTCGGTTCGCTCGGGCTGGAAGCTTTGAGCCGGGGGGCGCAGTTCGCTACGTTCGTTGAGCAGGACCCGAAGATCGCGGCGTATCTGGATAAGAATATCGCCAAGACCGGCTTCGTCGCCCAGTCCAAGGTCGTTCGCGCCAATGCCTTCCGTATCGGCGCGCCGGCTGCGGGTGTGGGAGAGCCCAAGTACGATCTCGTTTTTGTCGATCCGCCCTATGCCCGCACGCGCGAGGTCGGTCCCGATTCCCCGCTCGATCAGCTCATGGGCGTGCTGTCGCGTCAAGTGGCCGAGCAGGGCATTGCGATCGTGCGGGTCGAGCGCGGTGTGGACCTGCTCGATGCGTACGGCTCGTTCGACGCGATCGACCGACGCAACTGGGGGTCTATGACGCTGGTCCAGTATCAGGTGCGGGGCCATGACGAATAGGCAGGCGGCCATCGACATCGTTCGACGGCTGCAGCACGAGGGACATCAGGCGTTGCTGGCCGGCGGGTGCGTGCGGGACATGCTCCTGAGCCGGCGTCCGAAGGACTATGACGTAGCGACCGACGCCCGGCCCGAGGCGGTGATGTCGCTTTTCCCCCGCACGCTGGAAGTCGGCGCTAAGTTCGGCGTCGTGATCGTCTTGGACCGCAAGACGCAGGTGGAGGTGGCGACCTTCCGTTCCGAGGCCGGCTACGAGGATGGCCGTCATCCCGACGAGGTGATGTTCACCACGGCGGCCGCCGATGCGAGTCGACGCGACTTCACCATCAATGGCATGTTCTACGACCCCGTCGTCGAGCAGATTCTCGATTATGTCGAAGGCCAGGCCGATCTGGAGCGTCGCATCCTGCGCACCATCGGCGATCCCCAGGAGCGGTTCGGCGAGGACTATCTCCGGATGCTCCGCGCCATTCGCTTCTCGACGGAACTCCATTTCCCGATCGAGGCTAAGACGTTCGCCGCCATCGGCAAGAACGCCCAACGCATCACGCGGATCAGTGGCGAGCGCATCGCGGGCGAACTGGAGACCATGCTGGCCCATCCGAACCGGCGCGCGGGCGCAGAGATGCTGTTCGACAGTGGTCTGGCCCGGGTGATTTTTCCCGACCTGCCGCCGGCGCAGCGAGAGCAGGCGACCGAGGTCCTGGGCCGCTTGCGCAAGCGGGTCGATTTTTCACTGGCGCTGGCGGCGTTCTTCACGGGCTGCGACGCCGAGGCCGCCGTCGCCCAATGTCGTCTTCTGAAACCGAGCCGCAATCAAACGAAACACCTCACGTTCCTCCTGATTCATCGTGGTCGGTTGCTGGATCACGAGATGTCCCTGGCCTCGCTGAAGAAGCTGCTGGCCCAGCCCTATTTCTGGGACCTCTACGAGCTGGAGCGGGCCGGGCAGAAGGCTTGTGGCGACACGGAGGCTCTGACGTCGCTGAGTCGGTTGCGCCGTCGCGTCCGCACCCTGCGCGGCGTGGACGTCAAGCCCAGCCCCTTGCTCAATGGCCACGACCTGATCCGCCTGGGCGCGGCGCCGGGACCCCAGGTGGGCCAACTGGCCGAAGAACTCTACATCGCCCAGCTCGAGGGCGACCTCCACACCAAGACCCAGGCCCGCCAATGGACCCGAGACTGGTTGACCCGCCATCACGTTGTCGACTGAAAGCGATGCTGGTTCACCCTTCCACGCTTGCAGAGAGGCGAGGCGACGGGTAGCATACCGCTTCGGTGGGATGTGTCGTATTTCCCCGCCTTGATGTTTGACGTTCGTTACAGGGAGACGCATGACGCATTTGGGGAAGCACATAGCGCTACTGTCATTACTGTTGTCCGGTTCCTTCGCGATGGGGCAGGGCATGGTTCTGGTCGAAGCGGAGAGTTTCGCGGAGCGGGGGGGCTGGGTGATCGACCAACAGTCCATGGATCAGATGGGGTCGCCCTATTTGCTGGCCCATGGGCTCGGTGTGCCGGTGGCCGATGCGGTGACGCGCATCGAGTTTCCCGTCGCCGGTGAGTATCATGTGTGGGTGCGAACGCGGGACTGGGTCGCGCCGTGGAAAGCACGCGGGGCTCCGGGGCGATTTCAACTCCTTGTTGACGGCAGACCGGTGAAGACGGAATTCGGAACCGAAGGGGCCGATTGGCACTGGCAGTACGGAGGAACGGTCCGCGTCGAGCGGGGGAGTGTCGGCCTGACGCTTGTCGACCTTACCGGTTTCGACGGACGGTGCGATGCGATTCTCTTCAGCACACGTCACCCGTTCACGCCGCCTAGTGAGGGCCCTGAGATGGCTGTCTTCCGAAGAAAGCTGCTCGGCCATCCCGAGGCGGCGCCTGTGGCGGGGCGGTACGATCTCGTGGTGGTCGGCGGAGGCATGGCCGGCTGCTGTACCGCCGTCAGTGCGGCCCGACACGGTAGTCGCGTGGCGCTGATTCAGAATCGACCTGTGTTGGGAGGCAACAACAGTTCGGAGGTCCGCGTCGGTCTGTCGGGGCTGATTCACCAGCAACCGTATCAGAGACTGGGCGCCCTGGTCGACGAGATCGGGCCCGTCGGGCACTGGAATCTGTGGGAGGCCCGGCAGGACCCCAATTCGCTTCGCAGCCGGCGGATATTCGACATCATTGAGAGGCACCCTGAGAAGAAGATTCACAACGCAGGGCCGCCATCCAACTACCAGGATAAGAAGAAGGCGGATGTCATCTCGGCTGAAGAGAACATCGATCTCTATCTCAATATGCACGTCAATGGAGTCTCGATGGCTGCTGACCGTATCGTCTCGGTCACGGCGCAAGATATCAAGACAGGCGAGCGTCTTACGTTTCGTTCTTCCCTGTTTGCCGATTGTACGGGCGATGGGAATCTTGGTTTCCTGGCCGGCGCTGACTTCCGGGTCGGCCGCGAATCTCGCCGCCGGACCGGTGAAGAACTGGCTCCCGATCATCGCGACAAACTGGTGATGGGAACCTCTGTGCAATGGTACTCGGTTCAAGAGAAGCAGCGTTCGGTGTTTCCTGAGTGCCCATGGGCGGTGCAGTTCGACGAGAAGAATTGCACGAAGAGTACGCGGGGCGACTGGAATTGGGAAACCGGGGCCTATCGCGATCAGGTCACGGAGATCGAGTACATTCGCGATTACGCGCTGCGCGTCACCTATGGTAACTGGGCCACCCTTAAGAATCACGCCCGATACCGAGAGGAGTTTGCTCATCGTCGACTGGCCTGGGTGGCCTACATCGGTGGCAAACGCGAATCCCGTCGGCTCATGGGCGATGTCGTCCTGCAGCAACAGGACATTGTCGGGCGCAAGAGATTCCCCGATGCCTGCGTCGCCACGACCTGGACGATCGATCTTCACTATCCCCAGAAGACGCCTGGTTACGAAGGGGAAGCCTTTCGGTCGGTGGCCAAGCATCTGGAAATCGAACCGTATCCCATCCCGTACCGATGCCTCTATTCGCGTAACATTCGCAATCTCCTGATGGCCGGACGCCACATCAGCGTCACCCACGTGGCGCTGGGAACGGTGCGAGTGCAGAGAACCACCGGCATGATGGGCGAGGTTGTTGGCATGGCGGCCTCGCTGTGCAAGAAGTTCTCCTGCGATCCTCGTGATGTGTACGAATCGCATCTGCCCGAATTCAAGAGACTACTGGAGGAGGGCGTTCCAGTTCACGCTTCTGATCAGGCCGTGGGGTCCCGATTGTAACATCAATTGCTGGTGCGGCGTCCTGAATGCCGGTCAGGGCCGCCGGGCCATGAGCAATGTGACTCTGGTGGTATTGAGTGGGTGGGCGGTTTTCGGTATAATGGAGGCGTGGAGTCGCCCTTGTGGATGGGGCGAGAGCGGAAGGTTCTCTGAGTGTTGAAAGGGTGGTGGCTCATGTGTCGACGTTGGTGTGTTTTGTTGGGCGTGCTCCTGGTTTCGGCGGCTGTGCTGGCCCAGGGCGGAGGGGACGAGACGGCGTGGCGGCATTCGATCGCGTTTTCGGACGATCCGTTTCAGAGCTGGACGTCTCCGGCCTACATCAAGTTCACGATCATCACGACGGACGGGTACGATCCGAACGTGGTTTACTTCCAGGACTCGCGGCGGTACGAATTCCATTACGACTTCGCATTGGAGTGGCTTGATCCGTTCATCGGCATGACGATCGAGGAGTTCGACGCCGTCACGCTGCACGCGGACGGTCAGCAGGCGGTCCTGGGGGCCGTGATCCTGCCACCCTGGCGGGAGCCGGCGTTCAACGAGTACGGTATCCAATTGACTCGTCACGAGGCGTATTCCCGCGAGGAGATCGTTCGCTATTTCCATCAGATCAAAGACGCGGTGGTCGCCGACCCCAACGTTACGGCGTACTATTTCCCGACCTACGAGCAATATCCCGTCGCCCAGCAGAACCGCCAGTGGCTGGAGGACCAAGGCGTTCTCCTGGGCTCGACCGGGCAGTGGGCCGAAGGCAACACGAGCTACGTGTACGGCTGGGCCCTGGGGACGCTCAAGTTTGTCACGGGTTCGGCCATCCAGGCTGCCTATACGGCGGGTGATCTGAGACCCGACGATCTCCTACTGACCGACGGGGTGCCGGCCGAGGTCCCCTCCGTGGCGGGGATCGTGACCCTAGCGCCCGCGACGCCCAACTCGCACGTCGCCATCCTGGCCCGCGCCCAAGAGGTGCCCTTCGTCCACTTGGCTGAGGAATTCGACAGGACGGCCGCGCAGAAGCTCGTGGGACACGATGTCTATCTGAGTGTCGCTGAGGGCAACTTTGGGGCTGGATGCCAGGTGAAACTGCTCGACGCTGGCTCGCTCGACCCCGAGGATAGGGCGGCGTTGCTGGCTCTGAAGGATACCCCACCTCTGACGATATCGCCCATGATCTATCGCGGCCGAATCTGGGCCGATACGAACGATCTGGCGCCGGCGGATATCAGCGGTTTCGGAGGCAAGGCCGCCAACTTTGGCATCCTGCGCCGCGCGATCCCGGACCATTCCCCGCGCGCCATGGCATTTTCGTTCGATCTGTGGAGCGCGTTCCTCGATCGACCCCTGTCGGGCCACGCGATTGGTGCGACGCTGCGCGAGGAGATCGGTCTGAGGCTGTCACCCTATACGACTTATCCACCGGCGGAGATGCAGAACCTCTCGGCCGACCTGGCGACGATTCGCGACCTGTTCACCAACGCTCAACAGACCTCGTTCGGAAGCGCGTTGGAGTCGGTGGTGCTCGATGCGCTGACCGAATTCGGATTCGACGCGACGAGGAAGATCCGCTTTCGCAGCTCGACGAACGTGGAGGACAGCGACCGATTCACCGGGGCGGGGCTGTACGACAGTTTCAGTGGTTGTTTGGCCGACGACTTGGATGATGATGCAGACGGTCCCTGCGGATGTGACCCAACCGAGGGCAAGGAACGGGGCGTCCTGCGGGCCATTCGCAAGGTCTTCGCCAGTTTCTACAACGACAACGCCTTCCTGGAGCGGCTCAAGCATGGGCTCGACGAGGGTGAGGTGGGCATGGCGCTGTTGGTCCATCATTCCTTCCCCGACGAGATCGAACTGGCCAACGGTGTGGCGACAATGCAGCGGAGCCACGGCGCAGGCTGGGACGTGGAGGTGGTCTGCCAGAAGGGGGCGGTGTCCGTGACGAATCCGCCGCCGGATGCGGTGCCCGAGGAGGTTCGTATCAACGCCGGTTTCACAGGTCCGATGCCCTGGGTGATGCGGCGTTCCAGCCTGGTGTCCCTCCGGGAGGACACCGTGCTCGAATGGGAGGCCGAGTACATCGAACTCTACAACCTGCTGGCCACGGCCGCCCAGCAGTATTGTAAGACCGCAGAGAAGGAAGCCCCCGTCCTCGACCTGGAGTTCAAGAAGATCGCGCCGGACGGGACGCTCGTCATCAAACAGATTCGCGAGATCCCCAGGCCGGGCGCTGCCGAGTACGCTACGCCATTCATGCTGGGCGTGCCGTGTCAGTATCGCACGCTGCAGGGCAGGGGAGGCAATGTTTTCACCAATCACCGTCTCAAGTCCCGTTGGACGCTTCGACCCAAGACGATCTGGCTCAGCGAGGCGAATCTGCAGGTGTGCCTCTACGATGAAGCAGAGATCGAGTATGCCTCGGGCGGGCAGGTCCGACGTGTCACCGCATCGTTGGCGGAGTTGCCGGACGCCCAGCACATCTATGAAGGACCTCAATGGGACTTCGACCAGTACGATCTGATCGATAGTTGGCGGTTCGACGATTTGTGCAATCGGCGGACCTATCGTCTGCGAACCACGCCGCTGTTCCGCAGCACCGTTCCCGATCCCATCGTAACGGCCGATGCGCTGCGCATCGGTATCGAGGTCGATTATGACCAGGCGGTTCCGTTGAGTGACGTCGAGGAGACCACAACCGAGGGCGTGGCGATCTATCGACCCTGGGAACCGACCGAGCAGGATTACCAGAGTTGTTCCTTCGATGATCCCAACACGGGGGTGTCCATCGTGGTCGAGTTCCACATGCGTTGGAGTTGGGACCCGTCCAGCCCCACATCGATCCAGTTCGCCAGGACGCGGATTGAGGGCCTGACCAACGAGCCCATCATTTTGACCGATTTCTTCTCGCAAAGCGTTGGGGGCGGGGCGCATCTGTGTCCGAAGAACTTCCTTTTCGAGCCTGCCCTGGAGCCGGGCCTTTCCGAGCAGATCCTCGACGAGTTGCGGGCCAACAACATTCGATTGATCTATTACACCACCGGCGCCCGCGAATGCCGGCCCACGGAGTGGGAGGACTCGCCGCCTCAGATTCGCTTCTACGGCTTCGACGAGCCCATCGAGGGCGCCGACTGCGCCGAATAGTCCCTCGTTGTTGTCAGTGTCGGGCCAACTTCACTCCATGACCGGTGTCTGAAAAGGCATGGTCGCCTCCCCGTTCGTTTGCTATCATAAGCCTCCTGGCCTGGACTTTGCCGGCTGGTTCTGGATTTCCGAGGAGAAGACATGAATGGATCGGACTACTCGCGACGTGGATTCCTGAGGACGATAGGGCGGGGGGCGCTGGCTCTGGCGCTTCCCGGATTGCCCGCGCTGGCGCAGGACAGGGCCAAGAAGCCCAATGTGCTGTTCATCGCTGTTGATGACCTGCGGCCTCAGTTGGGCTGTTATGGTTACGAGGGTATGATCTCGCCGAACATCGACCGACTGGCCTCCGGTGGCGTTCTCTTCAAACGATCGTATTGCCAGTCGCCCGTCTGTGGAGCCTCGCGGGCTAGTCTGCTCTCGGGCATTCGCGCCACGCGCGATCGGTCCTTCAAGGGCTACCTGCACCATGCGGACAAGGACTGGGGGGCGCCGCTGTCGTTGCCTCGCCATTTTCGACAGCACGGCTATCACACGATCTCCAACGGCAAGATCTACCACCATCGCGATGATGGCAAGGGAAGTTGGTCGGAGCCGGCCTGGCGACCGAAAGGGGAATGGGGGGGCAGGGGGTACCTGACCGCCGAGAACATGGCGATTGCCCGGACGGCTCAGAGAGGCCTGGGACCGGCCCATGAGTGCGCCGACGTCGACGACAGTGCCTACGCCGACGGCAAGACGGCCGACAAGGCGATCTCCGATTTGAGTCGGCTCAAAGGGATGGATAAGCCCTTCTTCCTGGCGGTCGGTTTCGTCAAGCCGCACCTGCCGTTCAATGCGCCGAAGAAGTACTGGGATCTCTACGACGCCGAAAAGATCAAACTGGCGGACAATCCGTATCGGCCCAAGGATGCTCCGGATGCGGCGATCCACAGTTGGGGCGAACTGAGGGCCTATCATGGCATCCCGAAGAAGGGCCCGCTCACCGAGGAGATGGCGCGCACGCTCATTCATGGCTATTACGCCTGCACGAGTTACACCGATGCGCAGGTCGGCCGCGTGCTGAACGAACTTGATCGGCTTGGGCTGAGCGACGACACGATTATCGTCCTCTGGGGCGATCATGGCTGGAACCTGGGCGAGCATACGCTCTGGTGCAAGCACTGTCACTTCCAGACCTCGCTGCGCGCCCCGCTGATCGTGCGCGCCCCTGGTCTCACGGGGGGCATCAAGACGGATGCCCTGACCGAATTCGTCGACATCTATCCCTCGCTCTGCGAACTGGCGGGCATATCGGCGCCGGGACATATCGAGGGTCGCAGTTTCGTGCCGTTGATGAAGAACCCGAACCGGTCCTGGAAGGAGGCGGTCTACAGCCGCTTCCAGGCAGGCGATTCCGTACGCACCGATCGGTATTGCTATACCGAGTGGACGGGGAAGGATGGTAAGCGACGGGCGCGGATGCTCTATGACCAGAAGCTCGATCCCGACGAGAACGTGAACATCTCTGAGCGGCCGGAGAACGCCGCGTTGGTCAAAGAACTGTCGCAAAAGCTACACAAGTTCCGCGCCGGGTATGTGTATTGATGGGGCGCAGAGTGACATCGTTTGATAGGGAGATTGTCGTGAAACAAAGGCACGATGCGTTGACACGATCCGGCATTGTGATTGGCCTTGCGCTCATAGCCATTATTCTCTGCAGAGGTGCGTCTGCCAGAGAGGGACGCTTCAAGCTGGGTGAACTCTATCCCCAGGAGAAGGTCGAGAAACTCCTGGTCGCGCGGGAAAGTTGGCATCCCTGGCCCCGCTGGGACGAGCGTCCGGCGTGGGAGGCACTGCCCTCGGAGGTCCGCAAGGACCTGCTCGCCAATGGCGAGGAGTATCTGGAGTACGATTGGCCCGCCTTGCCGGCGACGTTGTTTCTGGAGTTCGCCCGCAACGGCAATCGCAGCCGATACGAGCAGGTGCATTTCGCCCGACGCAAGGCGTTGACGAGTCTGGTGATCGCCGAGTGTGTCGAGGGCAAGGGCCGCTTCCTGGACGACATCGTCAATGGGATCTGGGCTATATGCGAGGAATCGTTCTGGGGAGTTCCCGCCCATGTTGGGGCACAGAAGGCCGGCTCAGGCTTGCCCGATTTCGATGACCCGATCGTCGCGCTGTTCGTCGCCGAGACGTCCGAGAGCTTGGCCTGGACCAGCTACCTGCTCGGTGCGCAGCTTGACAAGGTCTCGCCCCTGGTTCGCCAGCGCATCGCGCTGGAGGTCGACCGTCGCGTGCTAACCCCATGCCTGGAGCGAGACGACTTCTGGTGGATGGGTTTCGCGTCGCGCTCCGTCAACAACTGGAACCCCTGGTGCAATTCCAACTGGCTGGCCTCGGCTCTACTGATCGAGCCGGATGAGGATCGGCGCGTCGCGGCGGTGGCGAAGATTGCCCGCAGCCTGGACAGTTTCTTCGATGCCTACAAAGACGATGGCGGTTGCGACGAGGGACCGGGCTATTGGACGCGGGCGGGCGCCTCGTTATTCGACTGTCTTGATTTGCTCTACAGCGCCAGCGATGGGGCGATCAACGTTTACGAGCAACCGCTGGTCAAGGAGATCGGCCGCTACATCTATCGCGTGCATATCGCCGACCGCTACTTTGTGAATTTCGCCGATGCCTCGGCGCGCGTGGGGATCCCGGCCTCGCTGGTCTATCGGTACGGTCGCCGGATCGGCGATGAGCGCATGACGGCCTTCGGTGCGCACGCCTTCACCCAGTCCGGTGGAATGGCTGCGGCATTCGAGGGCGGGGGGACGTATACGATAGGGCGGTACCTGGCGCAGATTTTCGGCGTCACTGAGTTGGCCAAAGCGCCGGCCAAGCTGCCGCTCGTACGCGACGTCTGGCTGGACGGTATCCAGGTCATGACGGCCCGCGATCGCGAGGGCAGTACGAAGGGCCTGTACCTGGCCGCCAAAGGGGGGCACAACGCCGAGAGTCACAACCACAACGACGTGGGCAACTTCATCGTGTACATGGACGGTCGGCCCATGATTATCGATATCGGGGTCGAGACCTACAGCCGCAAGACGTTCAGTTCGCGCCGGTATGAGATCTGGACGATGCAGTCGGCGTACCACAGCCTGCCGACCATTGATGGCGTGATGCAGGTCCCGGGCCGGAGCCGGGCGGCCAAGGGTGTTTCCTACGACGCCGATGACGACCATGCCGAGCTTCGTCTCGATATCGCCGGTGCCTATCCGAAGGAGGCGAACCTGAAATCGTGGCTTCGCACGATTCGACTGGACCGGGGCAAGCGCATCAGCCTGACCGACGATTACACACTGGCCAAGCCGGCTCGGGAAATGACGCTCAGCCTCATGACGCCTTGTCGCGTGAAGACCGAGCGACCGGGCCGTCTGCTGCTCGAAGCGGTCGATGAAGGCGAACCTGGCTCTGCGGTGCGCGTATTGTACGATGGGGGCCAGTTGACCGCCGAGATCGAGGTGATCGAGGTCAAGGACGGCCGGCTCCGCTCGGTCTGGCCCGAGGAGATTACGCGCATTCTCCTCAAGGCCAACAAGCCCCCGGTCAAGGATTCGTGGACTGTGAAAATTGAACCGGCCAGGCCCTAGGGGGTCGGCTGTACAAGTACAAAGTCAAGAGAGAGGTTAATGCAGCCATTTACACTATTGATCAAACCGTCGGGTTCCGACTGTAACATTGATTGCCAGTACTGTTTCTACAAATGCCGCGCCCCGGAGATCGGTCAGGGTCGCCAGCGCATGAGCGACGAGGTTCTGGAGAAACTCGTCACCGACTATATGAACTTGCGCTTCCAGATGTCGGGTTTCGCCTGGCAGGGGGGCGAACCGACCCTGATGGGTCTGGACTTCTACAGGAAGACCGTCGCGTTGCAGAAGGCTCATGGAGTGGCCGGCCAGGAGGTGGGCAACTCGCTCCAGACCAACGCCATCCTCCTCGACAACGACGACTGGTGCCGCTTTCTGCAGGAGAGCAAGTTTCTGGTTGGGGTCAGCATCGATGGCCCCAAGGAACTGCACGATCACTATCGCCTGGACCTGGGTGGGCACGGCACCTGGGACCGCGTTATGGCCGCGATCGAACGCATGAAGGCGTTCCAGGTCGAATACAACACGCTGTCCCTGGTCAACAACGTCACGGCCGACCATGCCGACGAAGTCTTCGATTTTCTGATCGGGTTGGGAATTCGGTATCTCCAGTTCATTCCATGTGTGGAGGTCGATCCGGAAACCGACGAGATCGCGGCGTTCTCCGTGACGCCCAAGCAGTACGGCGATTTCATGTGCCGCATCTTCGACCGGTGGCTGGGCTACGGCCCTGAGAAACTCAGCATCCGGGACTTCGACTCGATCCTGACCTACTGCGCCGGCGGGCGTCACACGATCTGCACGTTCGATCGGCAGTGCAGCCAGTACATTGTCATTGAGCACGCGGGCGACGTGTATCCCTGCGATTTCTTCGTTGAGCCGAAATGGCACCTGGGCAACATCTTCGAGACGCCGATCGAGAAACTCGCGGCCTGCAAGCAGAAGAAGGTCTTCGCCCGCAAGAAGCAGAACCTCTGCAACAAGTGCTTGGTCTGTCGCCATTTGGCGGTCTGTCGCGGCGGGTGCATGAAGGACCGCGCCCCCTTCGATAAGAACGACTATGGACGCGAAAGCTACTTCTGCGAGAGCTACCGGCAGTTCTTCGACTACGCGTTGCCGCGTTTCAACCTGTTGGCGGCCCAGGTGCACTCGGGCGCCCTTGCCAGGCCGGAGCATTTGGCCTAAGATACGTCCTAACCATTAGTAGACTACAACCGATATCCACGGATTAGAAAGGACCGATACGATGGACGCACTGAATCGAAGAGGTTTCTTGGCTGGGACGGCCGCGGCGCTGGCCGGCGCCGCTGTCAACGCCGGCGAACACTCGCACGAACATAGTGAGCACTCGCATGAGCATCCTGGATCGCACGAGCACGCGGGCCGGCGAGGCAATCCGATCGCCGTTTCGACGTATTCTTTCTGGCGCTTCAAGAGTGGGATGAAGATGCCGATCGTCAAGTGCATCGACGAGGCTGCTCGTATGGGGTTCGACGCCGTGGACGTCCTGCTCATCCAGATCGAGGACCAGAGCAAGGCCGCCCTGAACAAGATCAAACGCCACGCCCTGATCAACGGACTGGACCTCTGTTGTATGTCCACCCACCAGGGCTACGTCTATCCCGACAAGGCCAAGCGTCAGCAGAATATCGATCTGACGATCAAGCAGCTCGCGATCGCCCACCAGATGGGGATTCCGATCATCCGTCTCAATACGGGCCGGTGGCGGACGACCCGGAGTTTCGACGATCTGATGGCCAATCGAGGCATCGAGCCCATCCTGCCCGGCTATACCGAGGACGATGGTTTCAAGTGGGTGATCGATAGCATCCAGCAGTGCCTGCGCAAGGCCGAAGAGTACGGCGTCATTCTGGGGCTGGAGAATCACTGGGGTCTGGCCCGCACGCCTGAGGGCTTGCTGCGCATCGTCAATGCGATCGATTCACCCTGGCTGCAGGTCCTGCTCGATACGGGCAATTTCCTCGAGGATCCCTACGACAAGCTCGATATGTGTGCGCCGCAGACGGTCTTCATGCAGGCCAAGACCTACTACGGCGGGGGTCTCTGGTACACGCTCGATCTGGACTATCCGCGGATCGGGCGGATCATGAAGAAACACAACTTCAAGGGCTACGTCTCGCTTGAATTCGAGGGCAATGAAGACTACCAGACCGCTGTCCCCAAGGGTTTGAAGCTCCTGCGTAACGCCTTCGGCTAAGAGACGGGTGAGGAAATCGGCGCCGATCGCGCCGAAATCCTTCGGCATCTGGTATACTTGAGTCAAGAGCAGGGGCGGATGTTTCGCTCCTGCTCCGGCGTCATTGTGATCTGGTTCCTGCTGACGACGCACGAAAGGAGCAGAGGGCAATGGAAAGGCACACCGATCGTGAGATGTCCCCGGTTCGCGGCGCGGTTCTTCCCGTCGTCATTCTCTGCGCTATCGCTCTGTCGCCGGGGAACGTCCGAGGTGAGCTTGCCGCTTCGGCCTACGGATTCCTGGATCTGGTGGACCCGGGCATCGTGTACGATGCCAATGGGCTGCCCATGCTCACGTTCGCTCGATTCGACGCCAACGATGTAGCGGTCTGGACGCAAGGGTTTGGGAGCGTCGCCGATTGGTGCGCGTACGCTCGATCCGATCCCGACTTGGCCGGGAGTAAGGCCGAGCAGATTGGTTGGGTGCTGACCGGCGGTGATGAAGAGATCTTCTGGCCTTTGCAGGCGCTGTTCTACCTCTGTCCGGCCTATCGCAGTATCGTCGCGGCGATCGAGAGTCGATCTGTGCTATACGATCCCTTTGTCGGTGAATGGGTCACGCCGCGTATCGAACTGACCGAAGGTGACAACGTCAGCCACCAGCCCAGTGCGACGGTACGCTGGAATCCCGCCATTGCGTCGGTGTTCGATCGGTCCAGGCGCTGGCATAGCTTCCCACCCCTGGTGGGCTTGGCGCACGAACTGGTCCACGCGCAGCAGCGCGTGCTCGAAGATAAGTTTACCTACGTCAGTTCCATGCAGATCGACGCCATGAAGGGTGAGAACCTCGCCCGCTACGCCTTCTACCGCAAGGTGCCGGGCCATGCGGATCTGCGACCCCGGCCGGGCAACCAGGGCTTCTACCTCAACGGGCAATTCCAGTCCTATTTCGACGATATTGAATGGGCGGACTGGTCGCCGGCTTTCAGTCCCCTGCTTGATGTGTTTGGGGAGGAGTGAGGATGCGGCCGACGCGCACACCGATCTTTAGCGTAATATGTTTCCTTGTGGCTCTGCTCGTCTTGCCCGGCGGAGCGGCCGACTTTGCCGGGGGCACGGGCGAGCCGGCCGATCCTTACCTGATCGCCACCGCCGGGCAGCTTATCTCGATCGGCAACGATCCGAACCTGCTGGACAAACACTTCCGGCTCCTCAATGACATCGATCTCGATCCGAACCTGCCGGAGGGAAAGGTCTTCACCGACGCGCCGATCGCCTCCCGTGCGGATGTCTACGCCTTAGCGCGTCCCAAGTTCACCGGCCGTCTCTTTGCCGAGGGGCATGCGATCAGGAACCTGACGATCGTCAGCGCCGGTGGGCAATACCTGGGTCTCTTCGGGACCATAGGCTCCGAGGGGCGGGTCTACGACCTGAACCTGGAGGCGGTCACCATCGAGGGGGCCGCCCGCCTGGGCGCCCTGGCAGCGGTCAATGAAGGCTCGATAGTCAACTGCACTGCGACCGGCAGCGTCACGGGCGGCGACGACAGTCGTTGGCTTGGCGGTCTGGTCGGAATCAACCTGCGCGGCATGACCGACTGCTATGCCGACGTGGCGATCCTCGCCGGTCGCCATGGCGCGATGCTGGGTGGTCTGGCAGGACTGCACCAGGGACGCATCTTGAATGGCCGGGCCGCAGGCAGTGTCACCGGCGGAGACGACGCCCTCTGTGTGGGCGGTCTGGTCGGAATGTCCCTCGGGGGTGCCATTGAGAGGAGCAATGCCCAGGGTCCCGTCTATGGCCATGACGGCGCTTGGGCCCTTGGCGGGCTGGTGGGCCGTCAGGATTCCGATAGTCTGATTCTGTACTGCTATGCGACCGGGCACGTCACGACTGGCAGGGCGGGCCACGATGTGGGCGGCCTGGTGGGGCAGAACTGGTATGGCAGCCTGCGCTACTGCTTTGCGACCGCGGCGGTCAAGGGGAAGGAAAGAAGCCACACGCTGGGCGGCCTCGTCGGCTCCTGCCTGGGAGGGCGCATCGTCGCCTGCCATGCCGATGGCCCTGTCAGCGGGCGGAAGGGCAGCCGGTTCCTCGGTGGGCTCGTTGGGCAGGTGCAGACGGCCAGTGTCGTGGCGAATTGCTACGCGACTGCTCGCGTGCTTGTGGACGGGAACCTCCACGGTCGCGGCGGTTTGGTCGGTCGCGTTGCGAGCCCGCACGACGCCCGCGTCGTTCAGTGTTTCTGGGACACCGAGGTAAGCGGGGCTTCGACCAGCGCCGCCGGAACCGGATTGACCACGGCCAAGATGCAGGACCGCCGGACCTTCCGTTCGGCCGGTTGGGACCTGATGGGCGATCGCACCGACGGGACCGCAGACGTCTGGCGCATGTCCAAGGAATGGGGATATCCCTTCCTGAGCGCCTTCTCCTATCCCAACGATCTGCACGTTCTGGAAGGCGCGGGCAAATCATTCGATCCCTACCTCATCGCCACCGCCGAGGACCTCGGCACGATGATTCGCCATGATCGGCTGGCATGGTACAAACTGGTGGCCGACATCGACCTGGCCGGGATCACGTGGAGCACCGCGCCCATTCCCGTCTTCTACGGATTCTTCGATGGCCACGGTCATCGGATCAGCAACCTGACGATCCGCAGTGCGGCGCCCAGCCCGGTGGGTCTGTTCGGAAGCATCGAACGCGGTGCTTGGGTCTACGATCTCGGTCTGGAGGAGGTCTCGATCGACGCCTACTATGGCTCCTCCGAGGTCGGAGGCCTGGCCGGCACGAACGCGGGGAACATTGCCGCTTGTTTCGTGACGGGGCAGATCTCGGCCGGGGGCGACTGCCGTTCGCTCGGTGGTCTGGTTGGGGCCAATCGCCAAGGCGCGATCGGTGATTGCTACGCCATCGCGACGGTGACCGCTCGGGAGGGCAGTAACCAACTGGGTGGGCTCGTCGGATACAACTTCCTGGGCCCGCTGGTCAACTGCTATGCCGCCGGCGCCGTCGTGGCTCCTCATACCACCGAACACCTGGGCTATCTGGTCGGCTACACCGCCAAAGGGACTTCGACAACGAACTGCTATTACCTGACCGACTTCGCTCACGGCGGACGCGACTTCGGCGCCGGCACACCCCTGATCGATGCGCAGATGAAACAACAGGCCAGTTTCCTCGATTGGGACTTCGCCAAGATCTGGAGGCTCTGCGAAGGCCAAACCTATCCCCACCTCCGCTGGGAACGAATCATCTGCGATCCGTGATCGGCGGACGCGGGATGTCTCGATCCGGTCCAGGGCGACCACAGGGGGTCGCCTCTACGAATGGCCTGTCTGATCCCAAACAAACCTGTAGGGGCAGGCCCCCGTGCCTGGCTTCGTCTGGTTCATTGTTGCTTGACGTCTTCGGTCCAGGTTTTGTGGAGATTGGTTAGACTTTCGACGATGTCGGGGTGTTGGTCGGCGAGGTTCTTGGTCTCGGTGACGTCTTGGGTCATGTTGCTCAGGAAGTTTTCGACCTTGGGGAGTTTCTTCCCGTTGTTGTCGGTGGCCGGTCCGTTGTGGACGAGTTTCCAGTCGCCCTGACGGACGGCCCAGTGCTTGCCGCTTTCCCAGTGCAGCGTCTCGTGGGGCGAAGTCGCGCTGCCCGATTCGATCAACGAAACGATGCTCTTCCCATCGATCTTTCGGTCGGGCGTGGGCACATCGCAATACTCGGCGATGGTGGGCATCCAGTCGATACTGATGGCGGTCTGGTCGCGCACGGCGTTCTTTGGGATCTTCCCAGGCCATGAGATGATACAGGGCACGCGAATGCCGCCTTCCCAAAGCGTGAACTTGTGTCCTCGGTAAGGACCCGGATCGCCGCCGCCTCCGAAGGTGCGCATCTCTTGGGAATGGCCATGGTCGCTGAGGAACACGATCAGCGTGTCCTCGCGCAGGCCCAGTTTGTCCAGGTGCGTCACGACGTCGCCGATCATCTCATCGAGCGTCGAGACGAACGCGGCGTACATCCGCCGGGGGGCGTCCAGGTGCTTGTATTTCTCACGCCACTTCTTGATCCCCTGGAGTGGGTAGTGGGGCATGTTGATCGCCCAGTAGAGGAAGAAGGGTTTCTCCTTGTTGTGCTCGATGAAATGCTTGCACTCCTCGACGATCAGGTCGCCGAAGAACTCACCATCGCGGTGAATCTCCTCGCCGTTCTTCCAGAGGTCGTGGCGGTTGGGCCCTTGCCAGTAGAAGAAGTGCGAGTAGTTGTCGATGCAGCCGCCCATGTGTCCGAACGAATAGTCGTAGCCCTGTCCGTTGGGCATGGTCTCGGGCGTGTAGCCCAGGTGCCACTTGCCGATGTGGCCCGTGGTATAGCCGGCCGCCTTCATCATCTCGGCAATCGTCACCTGCTCGGTGGGCATGCCCGCGTGGCCGGGTCGGGACGAGACGTTGCCTGGCACGCCCGCCCGCTGGGGAAAGCGACCGGTCATCAGCGCCGCCCGCGAAGGCGAGCAGACCGGCGCGGCGACGTAGAACTGGCTGAAGCGCGTCCCTTCCCGCGCGAGTCGATCCAAATGCGGTGTGATCAGGTCCTTGGCGCCGTAGCAGTTCACGTCGATACTGCCCTGGTCGTCCGTGAAGATCAGCAGTACATTGGGTCGTCGCTTCTTCGTCTGTCCGAAAATTGTCCTTGGTAGCAGGACAGCACTGGCCGCTGCGCCCAAAGTCCTGAGAAAGCCCCGTCTGGTCTGTACGTTCATCATGCCACTCCTGTCATTGTCTGTCGCCTTGCTCTCTCCATGCCTGACGCCTCAATGCTGCCGAAATCCGACGGAGTCTTTGTACCATGGCAACGATGAACGCGTCAATCGTCTCCCGCCACCCCCGGTCTTCGGAGGTTCAGTCATAAACCTCTGGACGCTTCAGAGAGATGAGTCCTGCGACTCCGGCGGCAAGCAGAAGCAGCGATTGAGTGAACATGACTGTCTTATCCCAATTGCCCTGCATGGCCAAGGTCCAGCCGTCTCTGGCGGAATCTTTGTATTGCTCTGCCACGTTTGCAGGCACACTCTCGAGGCCATCCTTCGTCCAGTATTGGCGTTTGTAGGAGAACGATGGGTCCGAAAGAAACTCACCGCGCGCAATCGAATCCGCACGGCATCTTTCAGTGCCCACCGAGCCCAAATAGGTATAGATTCCGGCCAGGATGCCGGCCAGACATACAGCAATAAACAGTATTGCGAGGATGATCGACTTCATTTGGCTTGCCTCCAAATGGGCGAGTTCTTGTGTCGTGAGATCTGAGATCAGGGCGTTGGAGCACCGCAGGCCCTTGACCAGAATCGGCGCACCGTTCAGGTACGTGCTCTCCCCTCGAGCGCTGAACACATAGTCACCGGCCCAAACAGATCCGGCACCGGCCAGAAGGACGACGATCACAACGCCGTGACACAACCGCCAGCAAACGCGCTCCATACCGGGCTCCTCGAGAGTATACAGATTCGACGGAGTCTTTGTACCATGGCGACTATGAGCCCGTCAATCGTCTCCCTCCCCAACAGCCCGTGGGATGGGCAATTGGCTACCCATGTGGTTTCTAGAGTAGATCCTGCACTTTGCGATATAGGTCTTCGACAACGTCCTCCGCATCGTCTTTGAGGTCATCAAGCCAGAACTGTGCGTTGCGATTCTGCAGATCCGTTCCGAACCAAATGAATATGAGGACCGCATTGGAATCGTTATCGACGACAACGCAGCCAGTGAGAATGCCTTCTTGTTTGTGAAAGCCATATATCCAGCCTGATGCTGACGGGTCGATCAACCACCAACTGGGATTCTCACTACCGTAGGTTGCCGTACTCAATGGACGGAGGTTGCTCTTGTCAATGCTGGGCGAGCTATTTGCAAATCGGTCAATGTCATCGGGCTCGGCCTCAAACCGAACGAACAGCCAATGGTGATTGCGCATGACCCGGTCGTCGACCATGGCTGGACGTGTCTCAACCTTGAGATTCTCAATCGCTTTGGGGAGCTTTGCCAGCCTTGCCTGGGTCAGTAGTTCATTGAAATCAGGCGTGCGATGTTCGCTGAGGACATAGAATAGTAGTGCCGCTAGGGTAGCCAATGCCGTCGCCAGGAGGAGGCACAGAGTCTTTCTGGTCAACTGTTTTCGGCCCGACCTATTGCATTTGTTCTCTGGTTCGTCCGTGGTTTCAGCAGGTAGGACGGGTGACTGGTCTTCCCGTGCGGTTTTTGGGGTCGAGTCATCATTCATAGTGACAGTGGCTCCCGGGTCACGGCTGATCGTGCGACGAGACGACACTCAGGTGCGGGGCTAGTTCCGGTATGGCTTGGCGCAGCAGATCGGTGAGAAGGGCGGCCATCACGGCCTGTCCCCTGGCCGACAGGTGTGTTCGATCGCGGCGACCGTTGGCCATCGGTCCCAACGTTTCGCTCTCGGCCGGGCCGAGTTGGTTGAGCAGGTCGATGCTGGCCGCGTGCAAGTCGACGAGTGGGATTTCTCTTTCGCGGGCCAAGTCGCGCACGGCCTGGGCGTAGTCGCCCAGGAGGGTGACGATCTTGCCATCGCGGAAGTTACGCCGGGTCATCGAAGTGATGAGAACCGGCTCCGCACCGGCCGCCCGGGACTCGTCCACGTACCGGCCCATCCACTCTCGATACGTGGTGTTAGGGTCCGTCTCTCGCGCGGGCCCTTTGCCCGGCATGTCGTTGTGTCCAAACTGGATGAGCACATAATCGGCGCCGCCGGCCAGCGCCTTTTCCCAATGCCCCTCCTCAATGAAACTCTTGGAGGATCGCCCGCCCTGCGCGAAGTTCTCGCACTCGATCTGGTCATCGATCAACTGCTTGAGACCAGCGCCCCAGCCGGCGTGGTCGGTGACCGTCGAGTCGCCCACCAGGACGATGCGAATCCTCTTTGCCGATGGCAGCGCGGTTGACTCTGACGCGGGGCTTTCGGAGGCCGCCGGCCCACTAGCGCAGCCGGCGAGCAAGAGGGTCCCCAAAACACCAAACCAGAGCGCACTGAAGATGTCACGTATCTTCTTCACATCTGGCGCAGTAGCAGTGCAGCGTGCCGCCAGGGCCCTTACGTGAAGCACCAAGTACAGCTCTCCCATGCGTTACCATCCCTTCAAACTTTGCGTCGCTTCTGATGTCCATCCTACGCAACTTATCAGGTCTCATGGCTGGCCGACAATCACATCCTTTTGCCGTTCCTTGGGCGTTACGGTCAATTCGACGATGCGACCGTCTTTGACGCGACCCTCGACAATCGTCTGGTGTTTTGCGTGCAGCTTGAAGTCGGCACTCCAATTCTCTGGCCAGGCGGGAAGGAGAATGATCTTGCGGCCGACTTCCTGCAGCAGCATCCGCTGCAGGGTGGTGGCGGCCATGCCGGCATGCTGCGCATCCGGCACCCAGTCGTACGTTGTGGCAAAGAAACCCGGATAGCGCATGCCGGGCTCGATCCGGCCCATGGCCCAGGCGACTTCCGTCTGCGCCACGTCGGTCAGGCCGACCATGGCCGCCATGACCGATTCCTGTCGCCAGCCGCCGCGTAACCGGTTAAGGCTCCAGCCCGGGTTGGGCCCTCCGACATCGTCGACCGCGATGGTGCGGTGGCGCCAGGTGTCCTGTGCCATCTTCAGGTCTGGAAGGCCGACTCCGTAGAGGTGATAGGGGAATACCGCGTAGAGTTCCGACACCTCGACATTGGCCTTTGGCCCACGGACGACCGCCGCATTGGCCAGGATGGTCTTTCCCTGGTACTTGCGCGTCGGGATCTCGGGCAGGCGTTTTTGCAGTTCCCGCCAGTAGGCGCGATCCCCGGGGGTTGTGACTCTCTCGGGCAGTGCCAGCAGACGCCTGACTACGGCATGCATCCCAGCTACCAGGGGCATGGGATTGTCCGTGTCGCGGAAGGTCTCCATCGCGAACGTGTTGGGGAAGAACAGTTTGCCATCTTTGTGCGGCCAGTGCAGATCGAAGAAACGCACGACTTGGCCGGCCAACGGAATCAGTTGGTCTCTGGCGAAGGCATCGTCCTGCGTATGGTCATAATAGTCGGCCATGAAATACGCCGTTTCGAGGCCGCCTTGCCAATGGGTGCGGTGCCAGACGTTTCGCTGCTGGCCGGGCTTCAGTCCCGTGCGGCCGAACCCGTACATCCCCGGGGCACTGATGCCCCAATGGGTCATGCCCTCGCGGAAGAACGTGCCGTCGTGACCGAAGACCGCCTGGGTATGGGCCCGCATCAGGGGCAGGCCGCGCATATACATGTCGATATAGGGGCGTGCAAAATCAGCCTGCCCAGCTGCGAGCATGGAATAGTAGGGCAGTCGGATATTCTGATTGAGCATCAGGTTGTTCCACATCCGCCAGTCGGGGTCCGGGTTGGGGCCTGCCTTGCCCCCGTGGTAGGTCGTCGAGAAGATCCGCGGGTCCGGGGCGAGGATCGAGCCGTTCCAGGGCAACGCCAATTCACCGCGTCCGGCCAGGGCGTTCATATACATGATATGCGCATAACCGCGCGCGGTTGTCTGGGCGTCGTCGTTGCCGGAAAGATCGATCCAGCTTCGCTGCCAGAAATCGCGCCACCACTGCAAGTGCCGGACGCGGGCGTTCGTTTCGGTTTTCGTTTGTGCGGCCCGGCGAATCTCATCGATCCAGTCGGCGGCGGTGGCGGTCTGCTTGTTCAGCGTGTGCAGACGCAGGTGCTGTTCCGTGCCCGGGGCTGACTTCACGGCCCGGGGGCCGACGCTCTTGAGGCCCGTGCCGCAGATCCAGCCGCCAAAGGTCCTGTTCTCCAGGACATCGGGCGTGCCGGCCAGCAGGTGTTCCACTTGGTGAAGTTTGAGCGTTTCTCTGAAATGATGCGTCGGCTGATTCCGATGATACCAGGCAATGACGCCCGGACGATCGGGCAGGACGACATCCCCCGATTCCAGGAGGCCGCCGGGCATGGCGCCCATATTCGGTTCGAGGACTTTTCTCGTTCCGGGTTTTTCTTCCGTGCGCCACGTCTCCAGGTCAACTCCGATGGTGAACTCCCGACCGCAGGAGGCGTCGAAGCAAAACACCGGTGAATGGGCATCCACACGCAATTCGGCCTGGAAGCCTTCCGAGCCTTTCAGGGTGATCAGCCCCTTGTCCAGATGCAGACGCTGCTGGAATTCCTCACCGAATGGATTCGGCGTGATCGTAACGGTAACGATGCCCAGTTTCAGCAGGCGGTGCGCCTCGCTCCAGGCATCCACATGAGAAACAATCAAATGCAGTCTGCCATCGGCCGTGGCGCTGACCAGCATGCCCATACTGCCGTTGCCCAGTGGCATCGCATCGTACTTCTCGACGCTGGGGGTGTCCCAAGTGACGCTGTGACGCCGAATATGGTCCACGCCGGAGCCCGTCTCCATCGCGTCCGCCGCACCGCCGAGCCAAACAGCAACAAACATGGAAGCCCACATCCACAAGTTATGCATTCGTACATTCATAGTTCTCTTCTCCGTCGTAGAGAGCCCAGTAGTCCAGGAATTCACAGGTTTATTGTAGGGGCCCGGCGGCCGGAACGCAAAGGCGTTGTTTGGTGGGGCGGGGGTCGCTACAATGGGCGGCGTTCGGATTCGATCGGAATTGAAGGTTGATAGAAAGGTGGTGTGGTTGTGGGCAAGGGATTGAGACGACGCGATTTCCTCAAGGGTGTGGGTCTGGCGGCAGGGATGCTGGCGGCGCCGGGTTGCAGGACGTTGGGGCACAACGCCGGGGCGGGCGCGCAGGCGGGCAAGCCCAACATCATCTTCATCATGGCCGACGATCTGGGCTACGCCGAGCTCGGCTGCTATGGTCAGAAGAAGATCCGAACGCCGCACATCGACCGACTGGCCCGCGAGGGGATGCGCTTCACCGATTTCTATGCCGGCTCAGCGGTCTGCGCCCCGGCCCGCTGCACGCTGATGACGGGCAAGCACGGGGGACACGCCTACGTCCGTGACAACAGCGAGGTCGGCACGTGGGATAGCTACCAGGGCCAGTTGCCCTTGCCGGCCGGGACTACCACGATCGCCAGGCGGCTCAAGGAGCGGGGCTACGTCACCGGCGCGTTTGGCAAGTGGGGGCTGGGTGGCGTCGGCTCGGTGGGCGACCCGCTCAACCAGGGCTTCGATCGTTTCTATGGCTACAACTGCCAGCGGCACGCGCACAACCTGTATCCGAAGTTCCTCATCCGCGACCGCGAGCAAGTGACACTCGCGGGGAACACCCGCGGCCTGACGGGGCAGACCTACGCGCCCCAGGCGATCGCTGACGAGCTGCTGGCGTTTGTCAGCGACAACAAGGACAAGCCGTTCTTTGCGTACTACCCGACGGTCATTCCCCACCTGGCGCTGCAGGCGCCGCAGGAAGATATCGACCAGTATAAGGGGCAATGGCCCGAGACGCCTTACACGGGCAAGTCGTACCTGCCTCACCCGACGCCGAGGTCGTGCTACGCCGCGATGATCAGTTTTCTCGATAAGCAGGTCGGGCGTCTGATGGATCTGCTCAAGCGCGAAGGGCTCGACAAGAACACGATCGTGTTCTTCACTTCCGACAACGGCGCGACGTATCTTAAGGGCCAGGTCGATTACGAATTCTTCGAGAGCGTGGGCCCTCTGCGCGGGCTGAAGGGCTCGCTATACGAAGGTGGAATTCGCGTGCCCATGATCGCCCGTTGGCCGGGGCGGATCGAGCCCGGGACAGTCAGCGAGCACCGGGCCGCCCATTACGATGTGCTGGCCACCCTGTCGGAGGTGGGCGGCGCCGAGGCGACTGCTGAGACCGATGGCGTCAGCTTCCTGCCGACTCTGATGTCCAAGCCCAGAGCCCAGGAGAAACGCGCGTATCTGTTCTGGGACTTCGCCGGCTATGGTGGCCAGCTCGCCGTGCGCATGGGCAAGTGGAAGGGCGTCAAGCGGGGCCTGAAGAAGGACTCCGAGGCGCCGCTGGAACTGTACGACCTGGAAAGCGATATCGGCGAGAAGAAGAACGTCGCCGCTGAGAATCCCCAGATCGCGGCTCGGATGGAACAGGTCATGGTAGAGGCCCGGACCCGACCATCGATCGAGAAGTTCCAGTTCGGGCGATACGCCCGCTAGTTCCGGTCGCCGCCGACCGATTCGATCTTTGACAAAAAAACCAGGTTGACGGCAGCTTTTTCGCGCCGCGAAGTGGTATAATAAATGGTGTAGATCCATCTTTGACATTTCGCATACGCATCTGTGTCTTGCACCTTTGGGGAGCCGTTGTTGTCCTGCTTTGCGAGGATAAGGCTATGGTATGGGTGCTCATCTGGGTCGTCTCGGCCGTGCTGGCCTACTTCTGTACCGAAGGCGCCGCGCTGTGTTACAGCAAGGGCTCGTGGGACCGCGCCACACGCCTGTTCGCGATCGTTTTCAGCCTCTTGTTGGGGCCGGTCTATCTACTGATCGCGGCCGAACTACTGTTGCTGGCCGCGATGGGTAAAGGCCTCAACAGCGACATGCCCCAGCGCTACAAACCCTGACGCGCCAGGTCGGATCGTGCTTTTGCCCCGCGCATAGAAAACGGGGCCCATGTCGTATGGACACAGGCCCCGTGATGATGCTAGCGAGCTATGCCTGCTCAAGCAGGTTCACTCAGACCTTACCCTTAGACCACAGGTGCGGGATCGGGCTCGGGTTCCGGTTCTGGTTCTGGCTCGGGCTCGGGTTCGGGCTCCGGGGCAGGGATCAGTACCGCGTCGATCACGTGGACGACGCCGTTGGCGGCGATGATGTCCACGACCGTCAGCGAGACCTGGTTCCCGATCGCATCGATCAGAATGCCACCATCCTGCAGGAGGACATCGCCGTTGAGCATTTCAATCTGCTCGGCGGCCAGCACATCGTCAGCCAGCAGGGTGCCGGCGGCGATGTGGTACAGCAGGAGGTTGTCATCGGCTTCCACCTCAAGGGCGGCAATCGCCTCATCGGTGGGGGCGAAGACGGTGTACGCGTCGTCACCGGTCAGCAGACCGAGCAGACCTGCGTCGCCTTCGATGACGCCGATGATCTGAGTGAGCTGTCCGGCCAGATCGTCGGAGGCATTGGCCACGGCGAGCATCTCCACGATGTTGCGAATCTCATAGGGCAGCAACATGGTGTCGATAGCGTGGATCACGCCGTTGGCGGCTTCAGCATCGCCGGCCACGATCGCGGCCTGCTGTCCGACGTTGTCGACGAGCGAGACATCGGCAGCCATCACCTTGCCGGCTACGATGTGATTCATCACGATGTCGTTCAGTAGAGCCGGGTCCAGTGAGCCGACGTTACCGGCGTTGATGCCGAAGACGGCGAAGGCGTCGTCTGTGGGCGCCAGGACCGTGTAGTCCACTTCGCTGGACAACTCTTCGACGATGGCCGGGTCGGCTGCCATGACGGCTGCCAACATCGTATCGAACTGACCCTTGAAGTCGCCGCTGCTGTTGAGGGCGATGGCCGCGTCCACGAGGTGGGGCCCGGCCGGGGTCGACCGATACAGGCGGATGTCGTCGATGTAGACCTTGCCGTTGCCACCGGCCGGCAGCGGGACATCGCCGATGCCGATCGTCAACTCAGTGATCCGCGCGACCTTGATGCCCAAACCACTCAGATTGATGGTCCAGGTCTTCCACCACGGCGTTGACAGGTCGCCACCGTAGTTGATCTTCTTGCCGTTGATCACCACGTAGAGCCGTTCGCGCGGCGAGTTGCCCGGATCGCCCAGAAGGGACAGAGCGAGCATCTTGACGCCGTTGTTAGTCCAGTTCTTGCGACTGGAGATCGAACGCTCGACCTCGATGATGTACGGTACCTTGGAGTTGTCGAAGCTCAGCAGCATGGACTGGGCGCCACTGTGGGCCACGACCGTGTCGACGGCGGGCGATCCCGTGCTCGGGGGAGCCTTGACGCCGGTGTTGAGCTTCCAGCCGTCTTTCCACGTGCTGGTGATGTTGCCATTGTAGCCTTCGAAATCGTCGACGGCGAAGAAGTCCTGGGTCGTGAAGCTCCAGATGTCACCGTCCAGGGCGCTGGGTGTATCGGCGTTGTTGACCTCGTTGATTTTCCAGTAATAGGTCGTCCCGATGTTCAGACCCAACGCGCTCAGATTGAAGCTGTTGCCGCTGACGACATCGACCAAAGCCGAACCGTTGGCGACGGCGCCCATGTTGCTACTGATGTAGACTTCATGCTTATCCGCATGGAGTCCGGCACGCCAGCTCAGGGTGTCCGTAACCGCCACTTCGACGGTGCCGTCCGCCGGCTGCGGCTCACGGGCTCGAACGATGATGGAGCTGAATTGAACTTCGCTGAGACCGACCTGCGCCGTGGGTCCCCACCCGAGATTGACATTCAGGCGGACGAACTTGGCGGCTACGCCGGCCATATCCACGACTTCGGCTGCGGCACCATCGACGCCGGGAGCGGCGGCGAGTTCGACATCGCCGAACACCGTCCAGGCCGCACCGTCCATCGAAGTCTCGATCGTGACTAGTCGAGCGCCGTTTCCGAAGGCCAGCAATTCTTCGCCGGGCAGATTGTAGTTCCAGACCAGCATATCACAGAGCTTGTAGGCCTTGTCGAATTCGTACTGAATCCAGGTCGGCTCGCCTTCACAGCTAAGCCACATATCGGCCGGATCCGCCGAGTGTCCGCCGGCGGCATCCAAACCGGAGCCATCGACTGTCTTCTCAGGACCCATGACGTTCGGGTCGGCCACGCACGAGGCGGTGGCGATGACATCGGTGATCGGCTGGCAGTACGGTTCGATCGTGAAGCTCCAGATCGCGCTGGAGGCGGTGGCGATGTTGGGGTCGGAACTGACCGAATCCACCCGCCAGAAATAGGTCTGACTGAACGCCAGACGACCCGGGGCAAAGCTGGCCCCGTCGACCGTGGCGGCTATGACGGAATCCGGTACATTGTTGGCGTCCAGGTCCGCGGCGGCGACGTCGTCGAGGCTGGCGCCCACATAGACGTTGCTCATCTCGGCATAGACGCCCGGGGTCCAACTCAGCACGACCTCGTCGCGGAGCAGATCCGCAGTTCCTACAGCCGGGCTCGGCAGTGTCGCCTGCGCCGGAGGGCCGACCAGTGCGATATCGATGAAGCAGATCTTGGCGTTGCTGGAGCCGGCGGCCGGGACGATGGTCAGACGACCGTCGACCACATCGACCGTTAGGGTGTACTCATCCCAGTAATTCTCGGCTGACTCGCCGTCGACATCCACCACGATCGTGCCTTCCACGTCCAGCGTGTTGGTCTGGTCGGTGTGGTTGGAGTCGCCACAGACGATGAACAGATCGTACTGACCATCGGCCAGTTCGATCTCCCAGGTGTGGTCACTGCCTTTGGAGAAGTGCATGACCGTGTCGTAACGCTGATCGGGCGCCCGGTCTTGGTTGCGGTCGCGCGCCCCGTTGGTGACATCCTCATTCCAGCCGTAGCTGAAACCGTTGCCCTGATCGGCGTAGGCTTTGCCGAAGTCGGGGAGATAATCGTTGGGCTCGTCGCCCCCTTCTTTCTGAAAGTTGATGTTGACTGATTGCCCGTGAGTCAGGCCGGCGACCATCCCCAGGGTCATCAGAACCAGCATGAACCAGGTAAGCTTCTTACACATAACGGTCCTCCTTATGCACAGTGTTACGTCAATTGCGCTGCCGCGACAGGCCGCAGTGCCTTTTCCCCCCACGTCACGTTACGTCACTCCGTCTTGGTCAACGTGCCGTTACCGTCATTTTTTCTTCCGGATTCCTGATTTTCCGAGAAGAAGTCTCCAATCCGATGGACTACCTCCTTCCTGAATAGGGCGCATACCTTGAGCTCGAGACGAGTACGCTCGTCCCAAGGTAAACGGAACACTCTCCTCCAGGTGTCGTTCCCACTTTGTCTATCACTGCCCTTACGATGTACGTTGCCCATCCCTATATCTCAATGGTATAGAGATGAATGCAGGTCGTATTACCCATGTTGACGCAGGTCGTATTACCCATATTAACGCAATTGTCCTCGAGACATCAAGGAAAAAATAAGAAATCCTATCGGTCACAGACGTGCCGTTCCAAGCCCTGTATACGGGATTCTCGTGCTGTTTTAGGACTCGCCGGGCCGCCCACCTAGACCGACTCTCGGCCAGCAGGGGACGGCCGGTCCACTTCAGCGTCGCGGTTGGTCCCGGGTTCCGAGTCGCCCCTGACCTAGAAGGTGAACTCGAGTACCTTGGGATGAACCACGGCTCGATAGTCCGCCATGTTCATGCGAAGGGCCTTGCCGTGCGTGCCGGCCTGGAACAGGATGTGATCATCCGCTTCCAGGCTCTTCTCGATCACGGTGGACAGCTCGTACAGGTTCCCGAAGGGCGGTTCGGCACCCAACTCGCAGTCGGGGAACAGCGCGCCGATCTCCTCTTCATCGGCCAACTCCACCGATTCTGCGTCGAGTTGGCCCTTGAGCTTGCCCAGATCGACCTTGTGTGGGGCCGGCAGGACGCACATGATGTACCGGTCATCGGCTTTGACGATAACCGGCTTGGCGACGTACTTGCCGTGCTCGTGCTCGATCGCCGCCAGGCCCTGGGCGCTAAAGACGGGGACATGCTCGCAGATCTCGTACTTGACGTCGGCCTGGTCCAAGAATTCCATGACTTGCATCTGCCGCCTCCTTAACAAATGCCGGTGAAACTCGAGAAACGTTTATATTATATCATCCGCGCCCGTTTCGACCGGGCAAGGGAAAAGTTTAGCTTTTTCGGACGTATGGCCGTTTTTACCACGTTGGACCGGCACGGCGCGACCGGCCGGCCGACAGCCTGGTGGGGACAACCTGAGCCGGATAGGAAATACAGAGAGAGGTAGTCTCGGGGGCCGATGGAAATGGGGAGGTTAAGATGGGGGTTTTTTATTGACAGAATGGGGATTTGGCTTTAGTATGGTGAGATTGGGGCCGAAGATTTACAACGGCTTGTTGTTTGTAACCGCCTGAGAAAGGGACGGACCGCTCGACTGCAAATGCCGCGAGGTAAGGGTTTTCTGAACACTTCTTTCCGTTGTTTGCAGTCGGGTCAGGTCCTATAACTGGACAAAGGCTATTGGGAGACGTCTCGATGTTGAACGGACGGACCGTTGCGCTGGTTCTTTTTATCGGATGTTTGGTCGTCGGGGCCGGTTTTGCGCAAGAGCGAACCCTCTCGGACGATTGGAATGACTTCTTGCACTACACCAAAATCGGTCGTTTCGATCTGGCCAAGGGTTACGCCCAGGCGATTTTGCAGGGCAACCCGGACGCCAAAGTCCTGCTTTCCTTGAGTCAGGAAAATCCGCAGGGGTATGAACTGGCCATGCGTGTTGTCGATACCGCTCATGACGCGGAACTGGCCGACCTGAGTAAGAAACTTCTGGACCTGATCGAGCGCGGGCGTTTCCAACGTCGCTCCGAACCACGGATCATCGTCGAAGAGATCAAGCGGCTCAGCACGACCATGCGCGGCAAGATGAATGCGACGACTCGGCTCAAGAACGCCGGTGAGTACGCGATTCCTTATATGCTCGACGCGATGGGCGACCCGGCGCGGCAGGGCGAGTTGAAGAACATCATCGAGACGCTGCCCAAGATCGGTCGCAAAGCCATTCGTCCGCTGGTGGCGTCCCTGCAAATGCAGGATGTCGCGGTCAAGGCTGAAGTCATCCGGGCGCTGGGCCGGATCGGCTATCCCCAGTCGTTGGCCCACCTGAAGTACGTGGCCGAGAACGATGCTTCGAATGAGTTGCGAACTCTGGCGACCCAGAGCATCCGACAGATCGATCCGCGCTCGGTCAACGCTCCGGCCGCAGCCCTGTTCTTCCAGTTGGGCGAGAAGTACTACTATCACGATGAATCTCTAGTCCCGCAGGAGGGACCGTCCATTGCCAATATCTGGTTCTGGGACGCCAACGCCGGCCGACTGGCACGGGCCGAAGTGAACCGGGCGTACTTCCATGAGTTGATGGCGATGCGTTGCTGCGAGTGGTCCCTCAAGGCCGAGGAGCAGTTTGGCCTGTCGATCGGGCTTTGGCTGGCCTCGTTCCTCAAGGCTGAGGCGACCGGTGTCGCGATGCCGGAATACTTTGATGACAATCATGCCGTCGCGCTGGTCTACGCCACGACGGCCGGTCCGGAATATCTGCACCAGACCCTGGGACGCGCGGTGAACGATCGCAATGCCGCTGTCGCTCTGGGGGCGGTCGAGGCCCTGGCGACCAACGCCGGCGAGAAGTCACTGATGCACACCATGGGCCCGGCCCAACCGTTGCTGCAGGCCCTGTCCTTTGGGGATCGCGCCGTACGCTACAGTGCTGCGATTGCCATCGCCAACGCCGGACCGCGCAACGCCTTCAACGAGAGTCGCCTGGTGGTCCAGAATCTGGCCGAGGCGCTCACCGCCAATGCGCAAGCGGCCTCCGGTGACGAGAAATGGACGCCCGAATTGGCCGACAGCTATGCCCTGCGAGCGGCCAAGGCCCTCTTGAAGGTGGGAGTCACACACAACCCCGTGATCGATTTGTCCCTGGCCCAGGCGGCCTTGTTGAATGCCAGTAAGAGCAGTCCTCAGCAGGAGATTCGCGTATTGGCCGGCCAGACGCTGGCCCATGTGGATAGTGCCACGGCCCAGCGCGGCATCGCCGAAGCGGCTTTGGATACTGAGGCGACGATGGAAGTCCGAATCGCCGCGTTCGGTTCCCTGGCCAACTCCGCCAAGATCAATGGCAACCAACTGCCCGATACGACGGTCGATCAGATCTACGCCCTGATCAGTTCGGATCAGGCGGAGCCCGATCTGCGGGCGGCTGCGGCCGCCGCGTACGGCGCGCTGAATCTGCCCAGCCAGAAGGTCAAAGAGTTGATCCTCGATCAGGCCAAGAGCTAATCTTCAACGCTTGCGTTGATCTAACAGTGACACCCATACGGCCTCGGAAGGATGCGACCTGCATCCTTGTGAGGCCGTGTTATTTTCGTGGGACATGTCCGGTTCGCAAGACGTCCTCGGCGATCGAATCCGTGAGGGGGTCGATCCCCAGCGGGGTCTCAGAGCGGCCATGATCGCCCACGTCGCCACCGACATCGTCCTCCACGTCTTCCTGCCTCGGGTGGGCTAGAAATGGGGTGTTTGACATGCCGCACATGGGCTACCGAACAGGCGTGTGGCAGCGTCAAGCGTAGCTTGGCGATGGCTTCCTACGCATCCGAATGAACCATCGCCAAGGCCTGTGGCCTTGACGCTGAGGGTATAAAGAGACGCAATTCTTTCGTGGCGTTACGCTGTGTGTTTTGGGCAAACCACAGTAACCCCAGTCGAAAGGAATTGCGTCATGGTAGTCCATTATATCGGAGCGGATGTGCA
>Ga0208279_1000247_pt1 | contig 49076 bp, 38 predicted proteins | sample AntAceMetag02UKM_FD_184766 | JGI IMG/M metagenome (GOLD analysis project Ga0208279, IMG submission 184766) | Saline lake microbial communities from Ace Lake, Antarctica - Antarctic Ace Lake Metagenome 02UKM (SPAdes) (version 2) | ecosystem: Environmental > Aquatic > Non-marine Saline and... | reverse complement strand
GCGGTCCATTCTACCGCACCGCCAGCGGTATATCACAGAACGCAGATTCACGCAGATAGTAACCAACCCACCTTCCCGGAGGCTTCAGGGCCTCCGGGAAGGTAGGCCTGCCCAGAGCATACATCCGCCGATTTGCCGATTTGCCGATTTGACAAAGGAGACTCGAACATGACCCAAATAACAAAGTATGCCCGCACCAAACTCGCCACCACATCCGTCTGTATCCTGCTCGCCCTCGCGCTGCTGCCACTGGTGGCGTTAGCCGCGGAACTTCCGCCGCCACCACCACCTCCGCCTTTGCCAGCCCCAGCCAACATCACTGGAGCGACGCTCGAGTTGCACGTCCAGTTCAGCCAGGCGTGGCCCTGGGCCACCGTTTCCTGGCAAGACCTGTGGACCGTCGTCCAACGTCAGAAAAGCATAGGAGGGGACTGGTGCGACGTCGCGGGGTGGCAGGGCGGACTGGATGGCGTCGCAGTCGGTACAGACGGCGAGATCACAGGCCAGAAGGCCTGGTGGGTCGCCAAAGAAGACCTGGGCCGGGGGACGTACCGCTGCTGGTCTACGAGGGGGAAGGGGGCGACCTGCTGGCCACGAGCAATCCGTTCTATCCGCCCGACGCCTCTGGCAGGCCCGTGACGGTCGAGGTCCCGCTCGTGCCGTAGGACGTCTGCCGGTTCCCAATCTGAGGTGCGGCTTGAGGAGAAAGCATCCCCAGACGCGGCTTGAGGAGAAAGCACTCCCACAACACCCATAACGAGAGCAGGATTGGCAGAATTTTCGGATCCCGTTAATTCTGTTAGTCCTGCTCTGTCTCGATAGCGCATTTATCCGCTAATTCGCAGTACCGCAAAAGTCGCCCTGACGGTTGACCGTCATTCTGAGCGTAGCGAAGAATCTCCTTAGTACTGTGGTCGAGACCCTTCGCTTTCCTTCGTTTCACTCAGGACAAGCTGCTCAGGGTGACAGGGTGAGTTTTGCGCCATTGCAGGGAGAGTTACTTGAATACAGATATTGGTCTATTCGACAACCTTGCCCTACCGCACGGCCGCTGCCACGATGTTGTTCACGGTGCTCGGTGCCAATGACAATGGCCCGTAGTTCTGAAGAGCCGAATGACGGGAAATCTGTCACGTTCGTCGGGAGCGGCGCTGGGGCGGGCGACCGCCCCGGCGACCATGACTTAGCCGCGCGCTCAGGCTACTGGACTCACTGCCAAAACCTTTACTTCCCTCTCAAGCTGTCCTTCAAGACGATCCTTCTCTACTTCAAGGTCATAACGCGCCTGCAGGTTCAGCCAGAAACGCTCCGATAGACCAAAATACCGCGACAACCTAAGTGCTGTGTTGACAGTGATTGAACGATTGCCGTGAACAATCTCATTGATGCGACGTGGATGTACGCTGATATCTTTGGCTAGCCGATACTGACTGATTCCCATTGGCTTGAGAAACTCTTCCAGTAGAATCTCACCAGGGTGAACGGGTTCAAACTTCATCTTGGTCATATCTCTGCCTCCTAGTGGTAGTCCACAATCTCAACGTCGTAGACGTCCCTCTCGCTCCACCGAAAACATATCCGCCACTGATCATTGATACGGATGCTGTATTGGCCTTCACGGTCTCCAGATAGCTTTTCAAGACGATTGCCAGGAGGGATACGAAGATCGTCTAACTGTTCCGCAGCGTCGAGTATCGCAAGTTTTCGCCAAGCTACGCGATGTAGGCTTGGGGGAAATCGCCGCGAGAATTGGCGTGAAAAGATCCGTTCCGTTTCTTTGTTGCGGAAGCTCTTAATCATGAACTAATGATAACGCACCACGCTATTATTGTCAAGCGTTATTACCCAATGGTTTTCTGGCAATAGCGCAAAACCTGCCCTGTCACCCTGAGCAGCTTGTCCTGAGTGAAACGAAGGAAAGCGAAGGGTCTCCACCACCGTGATAGGGAGATTCTTCGCTACGCTCAGAATGACGGTCAACCGTCAGGGCGACTTTTGCGGCACTGCGTTAATTCTGTTAATCCTGCTCTAATTCTGCTAATCCCGCTCTGTCTTGCCCCCGCTTGGAACAGAGACGGTTCTATGTTACAATTGCTGGGCACCCCGGCCCGAAGAGCCGGGGATGGGAACCCACCCCAGCGCCGCCTCTTCAGGGCAGCGCGACACGGAGGTAAACGATATGCCCAAACTGCAAGCGTACTTCTCCCAACGCACCGAGGAAATCCTCGAGTTGCTGCGCCAGTTGGTAGAGATCGAGTCCCCCAGCACCGACAAAGCAGCCACCGACCACATCGGCCGGTTCGTCGCCCAGGTCGCCCGCGATGCTGGCGCCGACGTGACCACCGTCCCCCAGGAACAGCGGGGCGACCACCTGCTGGCCCGCTGGGGGGAAGGCGAGGGAGGCTTCCTGCTGTTATGCCACCTGGACACCGTCTGGCCGTTGGGGACACTGGCCGACCGTCCCTGGCGGGTGGAGGGGGAACGAGCCTTCGGCCCCGGCTGCTACGACGACAAAGCCAGCGCGGCCATCATCCTGATGGCGTTGAAGGGGTTGCGAGACCTGGAAATGCCCCCCAGCCGCCCGGTGACGGTTCTCTTCAACTCCGACGAGGAGGTGGGGAGCGGCTCCTCCCGCTCGCTCATCGAATCGGAGGCGGCCCAGGCAGGGGTGGTTTTCTGCGTGGAACCGGCCCTGCGAGATGGCTCGTTCAAGGTATGGCGGAAGGGGACCGGTCTCTACACGATCACCGCGCTGGGGCGGGCGACCCACGCCGGGGCCGATCACGAGAAAGGGATCAACGCTATTGAGGAACTGGCCCACCAGGTGCTGCGGCTTCAGGGGATGACCGACTACGAAGCCGGCACTACCGTCAGCGTCGGCCGGGTGCAGGGCGGCACGCGCACCAACGTCGTGCCGGACCGCGCCGAGGCGCTGGTCGACGTCCGGGTGCGAACCGCGACGGAAGGGAAGCGAATGGTCGCGGCCATTGAGGGATTGGAGCCGATCCTGCCCAGGGCGCGCATCACCATCGAGGGAGGGCTGAGCCGCCCGCCGATGGAGGAATCACCGCTGACGCTGGAGCCTTTCCGGCGGGCGCAGGAGATCGGAGCCGACCTGGGGCTCACGCTGACGGCCAGTGGTTCCGGCGGCGCTTCCGACGGCAACTTCACCGCCGCCCTGGGGGTTCCCACGCTGGACGGCCTGGGGGCGGTGGGGGACGGGGCCCACAGCCCCGACGAGTATGTGCTGGTCGCCAGCCTATCGGAGCGAACGGCCCTCATGGCTGCCTTGCTGTCCCGCTGGTAGACAAGTCTTCCGCATCAACGGGCGGCTGCGCTGCCACAGCCAGGCCGTCTGCGCCAGTCGGGCGGTTCCCAGAGCCGTCAGACCGACGTACAATCCCGTCATCCGCCCCCAGGCCGCGCCAGCCCACAGAATCGTGCCACTGACGAACAGGTATATCACGACTGCCTCGGTGATGCCCCGGGTGCGGCGGCTATGGACGATCGCGCCCTGGTACCAACTTTGCAGGACGTTCAAGCCAGGCAGCGGCAGTGCAATCCACAGGCCCATGCAAGCCAGCGTAACCAATCGTGGGTTCAGCGCCGACACACGCCCGAACCAGAACGTCGCCAGAGGCGTGGCCGCTATGATCAGCAGCAGGCTGGTCGTCAGCGTGGTCAGCAAAGCCGTGAAGCGGCGCAAGTTGCGCGCAGCAAACGGCTCGTCCAACAGCGCGATGACGACCTCGTTGTACGCCATCCCCACGCTCCGCAGGATGAAAACGAGCCCGGATACAACCGACCACACCGCCAACGACTCCAGCGCACCGGGCATACGGCTGAGGGCGGCGCTGCCTATCGGCTGCACCATCAGATACAGGAGTGAGGTCATCGCCAGCGGGACGTAGAATTCAAGGAAGGCGCGGAAGGTCAAGGACTGCTTGATGGGCGCTGCCTGCCTGAGTTGGTCGCGCAACACGGGCCGCACGCGCAGCCCGGCATAGATCGCCTCACTGACGACACCAGCGACGAGGGTACTGGCCGCAACGACGATGCCGGGGATGGTGCCGCTCAGGTAGCCTATCGCCAGCACCAGTCCACCGGCGGTCAGCCGGACCAGGGTACCCAACCCCACCGCCCGCGAGTGACCGAATCGGATCAGCACGCCCTGGTTGAAGCGGCGATAGGCGATCGCCCACGTCCAGGGGACCATAATCATCAGGCCTACCCGGGCCGGTTCGACAATCTCCGCCGGTGCACCGATCAACCTGACGACGATGACGTAGTAAAGCGGCGTGAAAGCGACCAGCACGTGCAACGCGGTCAGGAGCGCCCCCGCGCGCATCATAAAGCGGCGCAACCTGAGATACGAGTCCCAGTCCTTGCTGAGCGCGGTCGAGGCAGACAGAAGCATAATGATCGGCGCTTCGATGAGCAGCGACAGGGAATAGACGACGCCAACAGCCGCCAGGTTGATCTCCGGTTCGACCAGCCGGGCCACAACGGCGCTCAGCGCGGGGGATTCTACAGCCATCAGCATCCAACTACCGGCCAGCGGCCACCAGGTCTGCACAATACGGCGCATGGACAACGGTGCTCGGATGTCGTCTTCGGTCGGGCAATGATCAGTAGTCAATGGTCATACGGCCTCTTGTTTCACCGGGCAGGTCTTGTCATACCTGGCAGTAAACAGGCACAAATAGCACACGGATACACACAGAGGACAGGAATCATGCAGTGCCGCAAAAGTCGCCCTGACGGTTGACCGTCATTCTGAGCGTAGCGAAGAATCTCCCTATCACGGTGGTGGAGACCCTTCGCTTCGCTCAGGGTGACAGGGCGGGTTTTGCGCTATTGCGGAATTATATATCCCATCACACAACTCGTCAAACCATCCATTCGCCCATTTGCGATGAATTGTGCTATAATAAGCGAGACGTCAGGCTAGACCTGACAGGTTTTAGCAAGAGCGCGTGAGATCATGGGGCACATTAGAGGCAAATTGGCGGCAATAGCCATGACTTCCTAAACCTGTCAGGTCTTGTTACAGCAAAGGAGTTCACCATGCGTTTCCTCGTCACCGGCGGGGCCGGATTTCTCGGCGTGGCCCTCGCCAACCGACTGGCCCACGACGCGCACCAGGTGCGGGTCATTGACGACCTCAGCGCGGGTGACCCTGCCCGATTGGACAAGCGGGTGCTTTTCACCCGGGGCGACGTGGCCAACCGGCCCAAATTATGGACGCTCTTGCAGGACGTGGACTGCGTCTACCACCTGGCAGCCCGGGTCCAGGTCTCCGAATCCATCCTCTACCCACGCGAGTACAACGAAGTCAACGTCGGTGGCACCGTCAGCGTGATGGAGGCGATGCGGGACGCAGGGGTACACCGAGTGGTCCTTACCTCCTCCGGTGCCGTCTACGGCGAGCAGGCCCACCAGCCGGTGCGGGAGGATCAGACCCCCAACCCTCAATCTCCCTACGCGGTGAGCAAACTGGCCGCCGAGTACTACGTCCGCACCATCGGCGCTCTGTGGGGCATTGAGACGGTGATCTTGCGTATCTTCAACGCCTACGGGCCGGGCCAGAACATGCCCCCCTCCCACCCGCCGGCGGTGCCGCGCTTCCTGCACCAGGCGCTGCAGAACGGGTCATTGGTCATCTTCGGCGGCGGCGGGCAGACCCGCGACTTCGTCTACGTAGACGACGTAGTGGAGGCATTGGTGGCGGCCGCATCCGCCTCCGATGTGGATCGCCGCATCATCAACGTGGGCAGTGGCTGCGAGACCAGCATCAACGAACTGGCCGCGCTGGTGGCGGAGGTAGTGGGGCGAGAGGCAGAGGTGCTTCACAGCCCGGCCGAGAGCGGCGGTGTATCCCACCTCCGCGCCGACATCGCCATCGCGCGCCGGCTGTTGAACTACAAGCCGCGCGTGAACCTGATGCAAGGGCTGCGCCTGACGCTGGAACGCGACCCTCGCTTCCAACGGTAAAGCGATGGACCACTTGAGCCACGACTTCTTCGCCCGCGACACGCTCACCGTCGCCCGCGAACTGCTGGGGCAGCGACTGGTGCGGGTGTTGGATGGAGAACGTCTTTCCGGGCGCATCGTCGAGGTCGAAGCCTACGTCGGGGAGAACGACCGGGCCTCGCACGCCCGTTGCGGCATTACCCGCCGCAACGCGCCGATGTACGGCCCGCCCGGTCATGCCTACATCTACTTTGTCTATGGGATGCACCACTGTCTCAACACCGTCACCGAGCGGGAGGGCTATCCGGCAGCGGTACTCATCCGTGCACTGGAACCGCTGGAGGGGCTCGAAGCGATGCGTGCGCTGCGCAGTCCTGAGTCCGCCGCAGGACGACGCGGTGGCAGGCCGGACGTGTGGCTCACCAGCGGCCCGGCCCGCCTGTGCCAGGCGTTCGGGATTGACCGGCGGTTCGACGGGGCCGACCTGTGCGCGCCCGGTGCGCTCCTGTTCATTGAGCAGGATGCCGCCGTGCCTGACGAGGCCATCGCCACCGGACCGCGGATCGGTGTGCGAGGGGATGAGGTGGCGCTGACCGTCCCGTGGCGGTTCTACGTCTGGGACAACCGGTACATCTCGCGTTGATGGGAGATCACAATAGGAAAAGGAGAACAGCGATGTTAAACGGCAAAGGGTTATGGACCCGTGGCAAGAAGGAACTGGCCCGGGCGATCAGGATCGCTCCCAAAATGGGCGCGACTCACATCATATACAAGGTCGGGCAGGGCGCGACCTACTACCCTGGAACGGCCCAGGCCGCCCAGAGCATCGCGGCAGCGGGTGTGATCCCTTTCGCATGGGTGTATCTGCTGCTGGATGATCCCCAGGCGGAGGCCCAGGTCGTCGTGGGGGCCTTCCAGGATGGCTTCCAGGGCTTTGTATTCGACACCGAGGCAGACCGGTGCCGCAATCGCTTTGAACAGGCCACCCAACTGGGCCAATACCTCCGCGTCGCCGGACTCGACCTGAACAAACTGTACAACTGCTCCTTCCCCAACATCTCTCTGCATCGTGGCCTGCCCTACGACCAGATGAACGGGTTTTGCAAGGGCGGTTTGATGCCGATGTCCTACGGCACCTTCTTCACGCCCGAAAGCAGTGTTCCCCCCGACCAGCAGGCACAGCGCGTGATTGACGAGTGGACCTACGGCCACTACGAGTACTGGTGCCGTCGTTGGGGCTACCGCCCGCCGCTGTATCCGGTATTGGGCCCTTACCACGACGAGTACGGTCACGTGCGCATGAGTCCCGGGGAGTTCCAGGTCTGGCTCGACCGGCTGGCGGCGCACCGCCCGACGTTTTTCAGCATCTTCACCGCTGCCGCGATCAACGACGACCTCCTGCCGCTCATCCGTGCCTGCCCACTGGGCCAGGTCACCAGGAGTGTCCCGACCAGCATACAGGTGAAGGTAATTAGCCCAGAGGCGGGCTTCCTGAACGTCCGCCCCACCCCTTCCACCGATCGGCCTCCAATCACACTGGTAGACGATGGAACAGTGCTGGACGCCCTGGAGTCGGGGGCAGACGTGCGGGCGAAGGTGGGGCAGGAAGGCCAGTGGCTCCACGTCCGTACTCCCGAAGACATCAAGGGTTACGTCGCGGCCTGGTATCTCCATCTCCACGAGGAGGCCGTCGATTCTGGCGTGCAGGTGGAGGTGGTAAGCCCGGAGGTGGGCTTCCTGAACGTCCGCCCGACCCCGTCCACCGAACAGCCTCCCATCACGCGGGTTGGTGACGGGGCGGTGCTGGATGCTCTGGAACCGGAGGCGAACGTGCGGACGAAGGTGGGGCAGGAAGGCCAATGGCTCCACGTCCGCACCTCTGACAATATCGAGGGCTTCGTCGCGGCCTGGTACCTGCGTCTTCACGAGGAACCGGTTGTGGCTGGCGTGCAGGTGGAAGTGGTTAGCCCGGAGGTGGGTTTCTTGAACGTGCGGCCGACCCCGTCCACCAAACGGCCTCCCATCACGCAGGTGGATGATGGGAGCGTGATGGAATCTCTGGAATCGGAAAAGAACACGCGGGCAAAGGTAGGGCAGGAGAACCAGTGGCTCCACGTCCGCACCCTTGACAATATTGAGGGCTTCGTCGCGGCCTGGTACTTGTGCCTCCACAAGGAGGAAGATATCGGTGCCCCGATTCCCCACCTGGTCGTCCGCAGCGCTGCCGGGCTGAACGTGCGGCGTGGGCCGGGGATGCACTCCCCTATCTGGCGCGTGGTGAACAAGACTGTGTTGGAGGTGCGTGAAAACCCCAAGAAAGTGGAGGGCAAGATAGGGAAGGACCAGTGGATCCACATCCGCACCCCCAGTCTGCGCGAGGGGTACGTGAACGGGCTGTACGTACGGGCCAAGCAACTGGCCGACAAGCGGAAGCCGGTGAGCGACACCGGCCTGCCTCAGGGGGAGTGCGCCTGGATCTTCGGCATCCACGCCGCCGGCGCCACCACCCCAGCCGATTTTCGCTCCCTCTTCCAAAACAAACACAAGACCGGCTGGGTGCTCTTCACCGAGGCGATAGGCGCTGACCTCCATCACGGTGGCGGTCACGACTACACCCCGTGGTCCCACAGCGGTTACGGCGTCATCGTGCGCCTCAACCACAGTTACGAGCCGAGCGGCACGCTGCCGGTTCGCGCCAGGTATGCCGACTTCGCTCACGCCTGCGCCCGCTACGTTCAGAATTCCCAGGGGGCCCACATCTGGATCATCGGTAACGAGCAGAACAACGTGCGCGAGCATCCCGGCGGGGCCGAGAACCCGATCGAGCACATCACCCCGCAGATGTACGCCGAAGCGTTCAACCTGGCCCGCCAGCGCATCAAGGAGGTGCAGCCAGAGGCCATCGTCGTGCCCGGCGCGGTCGACCCCTATAACACCTACCCCTGGAAGCTGTCGGGCAACCAGCGCAACCGCCCGCTGGAGTACTTCAAGGAGATGCTCAGTTACATTGACGATCTGGATGGCATTACGCTGCACACTTACACACATTGGCTCGACGTCGGCTTGATCACCAAGCCAACCGTCTTCCAGGACCAGTTCCTACAGCCAGGCACGCCCAAGGAGCACCACTACGATTTCCAGGCCTACCGGGCCTTTGCGGAGGCTATCCCGAAGAAATGGCGCGACCGCCCGATCTACATCACCGAGACAAACCATTGGGTGGCGTTGGAGCACCAGCCACGCAATTCGAATGAGGAACGTAAGGTTGGCTGGGTGGACAAGGACAGGGGCTGGGTGCAAGCAGCCTACGCGGAGATTCAGCGCTGGAACAGCACCCCCCATGCCCAACAGATCCACTGCCTGTTGCTCTACCGTTGGACAGGCGACGCCTGGGCGATTGAGCGCCTGGGGAGGCTACACGAGGACATCAGGAAAGCGCTGGACCACGATTACCGCTGGCGGCGTTAGGCGGCGTCCCGCGACGCATACTTGACTCGTAAGCGTTCAGCCCCCTCTCCCTGGCAGGGAGAGGGTTGGGGTGAGGGTGGAGATTTCTCTCGAAAAAGACTGAATTTACGAGCTCTTTCGCCAGTTTTGCAGACTTTACCCTCCCCCTGCCCCTCCCTGGGAGGGAGGGGGGAACGCTTACTCTCAGTCAAACACCCCGATGTCTTCAAATACTGAAGCGCCGCTTAAGAATCTCTGCGCCTCTGCGTCAAAAATCGCCCCTTTTGCAGGGGTTGAAAATCTTGACCATCGGATTGATTGTGGTATAATGTGATTGCGCCGGCGTAGCTCAAGCGGCAGAGCAACTGACTTGTAATCAGTAGATCATGGGTTCGAGTCCCATCGCCGGCTTGAGCGATGGTTTGCTGTTTGCGGCTGGTCGTCAGGCAAGCGGGGAAGAAGTTGGCTGACGGTTGGCCGCTAGCAGCCAACTGCTAGATGGGTCGGTGTCCCGAGCGGCAAAGGGGGCGGACTGTAAATCCGCTGGCACAGCCTTCGAAGGTTCGAGTCCTTCCCGGCCCACCTTACTGCCCTACCCTATCGGGTGGGGCATTTCGTTTTGAGAGCACAGAGGGATGGGGCCAGTTTGTCTTCCCGTGGGCGGACCTCGTCCGGGCGGAGTGGGCAAATGAGGGCGGGCTAACCGAGTTGGACCCGGCGCGGGCGACCGGCTTCGGATTCAGCCTCGGCGCGGGTGAGACCCGCAACGAAGGGACTCTCTGGGTGGATGACATCGGTCTTGTCACCGGCGAGGCACAGCCGCCGCCCGGAGAAACCCCGCCAGCCGTTCCTGTCGAGGAAGAACCGTCCGGCGGACTCTGCCCCTTCTCCGCGTTGGTGTTGCCGTTGGGGATGGTAGGAGTCTTGCTCTATCGTCGTCGCCGGTCGCCGGTCACCTGACCGACCCTCACCGCCCCACATCTGCAGTAGCACGGATGATCTCTGCCGCGATCTGGTCGAGAGGCAATGAGATGTCCACCCCGCCCAGTTCCACCGCCCGGCGGGGCATGCCGTAGACTACTGATGTGGCTTCGTCCTGCGCCACCGTGTACCCTCCCCCCTCGTGGATAGCGCGCAGACCCAGCGCACCGTCATCGCCCATGCCGGTGAGGATCACTCCGCAGGTCTCGGCCGCGCAGCAGTTGGCAATCGAGTGGAACAGCACATTCGCTGAGGGACGGTGTAACGTGTCGGACGGCTCGGATCTCAACCGCGCCACCAGGCCGACGCTCGCGCGGCATCCTGAGCCGGCCGGGGATCGGGCCACTGTCAGGTGAACTCCCGCCGGTGAGACCAGCGCCACGCCGGGTGTGATCGGCGCACAATCCTCGGCCTCGCGGACGGTGATCTGCGACAGTTCGTCCAGCCGGTCGACCAGCGCGTGGGTGAACCCGACGGCAATGTGCACTACAACGACCAGCCCAGCGTTGAGGTCGGCCGGCAGGCGCGTCAGTAAGTGCTGGAGCGCCATCGGGCCGCCGGTCGAGGCAGCGATGGCGATCAACCTTCTCTGGAAACGACCACCGACCACAGACCTGACAGGTTTCGGAAAACCTGTCAGGTCTTGTGTCAGGTCCTGGACAATGGCCCGGAACCTGTCGCGAGTTACGTCTACACCGGCTGCGATTTTGATCTTGCTGGCATAGGCGGTCCTGATCTTCTCCACCAACTCGCCGCGTACTGTGTGAATGTCGAGCGAGACTGGGCCGGAAGGTTTGGTCACGAAGTCAATCGCGCCCAGAGCCAGTGCCTCCAGTGTTACTCGCGCTCCCTCACGGGAGGTAGCGCTCACGATCACGACCGAGGTTGGGGCTTCGCGCATGATGTGCTTGAGCGCCGTCAGCCCATCCATCACCGGCATCATCAAGTCCAGCGTCACCACGTCCGGCCGCAATTCTTTGACCTTCTGCAAACCCTCGGCCCCATCCGCAGCGGTACCCACTACCTCAATCTCCGGGTCGCTTTCGAGAATACGTGGCAAATTGCGGCGCAGGAAGAGCGAATCGTCTACCACCAGCACGCGGATCTTCTTCAAATCCAGGGCTCCTTTGCACCTCGCGTTTGACGTTTCACGTTTCACGCCTCACGTCTCACATCCAGTGTCCGCCAACAGCCTCTGAACGTCCAATTCGATCAGCATCCGTCCGTCCAGCATGACCACCTGATCGTAGTATTCCGGGTCAATCCGGGCCACGCCCGGCGGGGCAGGCTGAAAGTCGGCCTGGGGCAGCCGCGCCAGGCCGCGCACGCTGTCCACCCACAGGGCCACCGGATAGCCCGGCCCCTTGAGGACAATCAGCCGATTATCTCGATGGCCTGTAGTAACGACTTCAGTCGTTGTTGAAGCGGAAGAAACGACTGAAGTCGCCACTACGAACCCGTTGAAGCCAAATTTTCGACGCAGGTCAATCACCGGCAGCACAACCCCACGCAGATTGATCAGCCCGAGGACGTGCGGCTCCACGTTCGGCAAGGGCATGATCGCTGGCGGTTCGCGGATCTCGGCCACATCGGTGACAGGGACGCCGTATAATTCGCCGCTCAGTTCAAACGTTACCAGACTGCGCAGGCGGTGTCCTGAGCCTGTCGAAGGATCGGCGCGTGCCCGTTCCTGCTCCGCCTCTGCCGCCTCGGCATCCACCTCGCCGGAGAATAGAGTCTCAAGCGTTCCCTGCGCTGGGGCCGGTCTCCGACCGTGCCCCCTGGTTTCCCGCTGAGAGACAGCCGCCTGGTCATAGGCGTCCAACTCACCCAACTCGCGCTGCTCGCCCGGTGTGAGCAATCGCTCCAGATCGAGCATCACGAGCAACCGGTCACCCAGGTGGGCCATGCCCTGGAGATAGTCGCTGCATAGCTTACCGTCAACGCCGGCCATGACCGGCGAAGGCACTTCAAAGTCGTGCGTCTTCACCCAAGCCAGTTCGGACGCCGAGTCCACCAAAAAACCCACCGGGCCGACCGGCAGCCTGGCGATGATCACGCAGGTCTCGGCCGTCGGCGGGCTCACGCCCAGGCCCAGGTGCTTGCGTAGGTCCACAACTGGCACGATGCGTCCCCGCCGTTTGACCACCCCCTCAATGCACTCCGGCGCGCCATCCACGTGCATCAGGCCTGTCCTGGGATCAGCCGCAGGATCGGTGGGCCGGATGATCTCCTGCACCATGGCCACATCTATCACGTATTCGTGGTCTGCCATTTTGAAGACCACTACCCGCAGGTCAGGCTGAGCATACTTTTTGATTTCGGATTTCGGATTATCCTCCGCAATCCGCAATCCCCAATCCGCGTCTGTCGCTTTTCCCAGTAGAGCCATCGGTGTTCACACCTTGAATCGGCCGGCTGCCTCTTTGAGCCGCTCGGCCAGGTTGGACAACTCGACGCCAATTTGAGCCGTCTCCCGCGTGGCGGTGGCCGTCTGCTGGCTGCCATCCACCATAGCGTCAATCGAGTTGGCGATCTCCTCGCTCGCCCGTGACTGTTCCTCGGTCGCGGACGAAATGGACTGCACCACGTCATTGACCGATGCCGATGCCTCCACGATCTCGTCCAGCGATGCGCCAGATTCTTTGGCCAGGCTAGCGCCCTTGGAGATGGCCTCGGCCGCAGCCTGGGTGTCGGCCTGCACCGCGCCGATCAACTCAGCGATCTCGCCGGTGGCCTGGCTGGTGCGCCCGGCCAACTGGCGAATCTCCTCGGCTACCACGTCGAAGCGCGCTCCGGCCGCGCCAGCCCCGGCAGCCTCAATGGCTGCGTTGAGCGCCAGGATGTTCGTCTGGGCGGCGACGTCTTGAATGAGATTGACGATCGTGTCAATCTCGTCCGAACGAGCACGCAAACGCTGCATGATCTCGTCGGCCCGTTCGAGTTCGTCGGCTGTGTCGGCGACCAGTGCTCCTCCGGCCTGGGCGCGTTGGCTGGAGTCGGTCGTGGCCTGGGCGGCCAGTTCGGCGTTGCGCGCCACCTCCCGGATGGTTGTCGCCACCTCCTCCACACCGGTGGAGGTGCGGCTGATCTCGTCGGACTGGGTGGCCGTGGTGCGGGATAGTTCCTCCGAGGAACTGGCCAATTCGGCGGCGGTGGTCGAGAGCCGGACGGCGTCGTCGCGCAGGCTGCCGATGATCTTGCGCCAGGTGACAATCGCCGTGCCCAGTGCCACGGTCAACTCACCCACCTCATCTCTGGATGTGGACTGGACCTCCCGGGTCAGATCACCATCGGCCAGTCCAGTGGCTACGTCACGCAGAGACAGAATCGGGCGGGTGATTGAGCGGGCAATCCAAACAGCCGCCGCCGACACCCCGACGGCTGCCACCAGTGCGATGATCAGCATCTGCGATGCGAGGCGCTGCACCGAGGCAAAGGCCTCATCCGCATCGATCTCGGCCACGATGCACCAATCTACGTCTGCGATGTTCAGTGGTGCATAAGCTGAGAGCACCTCTACACCACGGTAGTTTTTGATCACGTGCTCGCTGGTTGCGCCGGCGAAGGCGGCGCGCACAGCCTCAGTGTCCACCTTTTGCCTAAAGATGCTGCTCTCCTCGGAGAAGCGCGAGTCCGAGCGCATGAGCAAGTCTTCCCCGACGAGGTAGGTTTCGCCCGATTCACCCATACCAGAGCGCCCTTGCATAATGATGTCGATCTGGTCAATCGGCAGTTGGAAGATCAGCACGCCGACCAGTTCAGAGCCGTCAAAGACAGGTGAGGCCACGAACGAGGCCGCACCTTTGGAAGGCTCGTAATAGGCAAAATCCTCCAGCAACGTGAAGTCCCGGCTGGTGGCAGTTACCGCCGTCTGGAAAGCCTGGCCGATGTTGCTGCTGGCGTAAGCGCCGTTCCTCAGGCTGGTGCCAAAGTCATCCTCCTTGAACACGCTGTAGACGATAACCCCAGCATGTGGTTCGACCAGGAAGATGTCGTAGTAGCCGTAGGTTACCAGGTATTCCCTGAATAAGGAGTGGTACTGGGCGTGTATTGCGCTGTGGGCACTGCCATCGCTGGCGTCCGCCAGGTCTGGTTTTCCGAGGTACAGGGAACGATAGGCGTTCATAGCCCCAACCTCGTCTGTGCCCAGAGTCTCGACGTCGGCTATGACAGCCTCGTCAAACGCGCGCATCGCGGCGACAGTAGACGGGTTCGCGGACAGGGCTTTGACGTCACCCAGACGCTCGCTGAAGTAGCGTTCGATCTGGTCGGCCTTGATATCGCGCGCAGCGACGAGCCTGGCGGTGCTCTCGGCCTTCAGAGCGCTTTGGCCGCTCAGGTAGGCGACCAGCCCTCCAGCGGAAAGCGGCACCAACGCCAGTACCAGGAACCAGAAGACCAGGCGGCGGGTCAGGCCGCTGCCCAATAAGTCACGGATGGTGTTCATTTTCCTGTACCTCCTGCTTTTGATTTCAGAATTCGGATTGCGGATTTCGGACTGTTATTCTACAATCCACACTTTAGTCAGTTCGTCAATACCCCCTCCACATCCAGGATCAGTGTCACCGAGCCGTCTGGCAGGACGGCAGACCCCTCGACGCCTCGCACCGTGCCCAGGTATGGACTGAGGGGCTTGATGACCACCTGCTGTTTGCCCACCAATTCGTCCACCACCAGTACCTCATCTCTGCCGGCCCGGCGAACCACGATCCCATTTCGGATTTCGGATTGCGGAGACGTTCCGAAACCCGAATTCCGAATTCCGAAATCGGATAGTCGGCGTACAGGCAGGGCTACATCACGCACGAAGAGCACCTCCCCCTGCTGCATGGTCTGGATAGCATCGGGCGCGATCTGCAGCGTCTCGCGCACGACGTGCAGCGGCAAAGCGTAGGTATACCCGCCCACACGCACCAACTGCACTTGCAGAATCGCCAGCGTCAGTGGCAGTTTGATCACGAAGGTCGTCCCCTGGCCGATGGCAGTTTCGATGCTCACACTCCCACGCAAGCGGTGCACGTTCTGCTTCACCACGTCCAGACCCACCCCCCGGCCAGACACGTCCGTCACCGTGGCGGCGGTGCTGAAGCCGGACGTAAAGATCAGATGGATGGCTTGCTCGTCCGATAGGGCCGTCGCCTCCTCGGCCGAGTACAGGCCGCGCTCCACGGCCACGCGGCGCACCCGCTCAGGGTCAATGCCGCCACCGTCGTCGGCGATGCGCAGGATCACGTCGTCGCCCCTCCGCTCGGCCGACAGGCGAATCGTGCTCTCTTCCGGCTTGCCTGCCCGCCTGCGGTCCACCGTCGGTTCCAGCCCGTGATCCACGGCATTGCGCAGCAGGTGGACGAGCGGATCGTACATCTGCTCGGAGATGGCTCGGTCGAGGGGAGTGTCGCCGCCCTCGATCACCAGGCGCACCTGTTTTCCGCGCTGGCGGGCCATGTTGCGCACCACGCCAGGGAACCGATTGAAGAGGCGCTCGACCGGCACCAGGCGAATACCGGTGACCGTGGTCTGCAATTCGCGGGTGAGGCGGCTGATGGCGGACGCAGTGCTCGTGAGCGGTTCGTCCTGCAGCCGCTCGGCGATGGTCAGGAGTGCGTTACGAGCGGTGATGAGTTCGCCCACCAATTCCATCATGGTGTCCAGCGTCTCCAATCCAACACGCAACGTGGACTCTACTGCGGAGGGAACCGGGGCTGCGCCCGGCTCTGCCTGGCTCGCGGGAGGTGGGATCGCGCCCTGCTCCGCCTGGCTCGCAGGCGATGGGGCCGGGGCGAGCACTTCACCCCGCAGGGCGGCTTCCAGGCGGGCGACCAGCGGTTCTATGTCCATCTCTCCTGTCCCGCCGCGCAATACATCTTCCCGCATGGAGGTGAGCGACTGCACCCCGGCAAAGACGGTGTCCATCAGTTCGGGCGTCACTGCCAGTTGTTCATCCCGCAGCGCGCCGAACACGTCCTCCAACTTGTGGGCCAGCAACCGCACCGACTCGAATCCCGCAAAGCCGGCGGTACCTTTTAGCGTATGAACTTCCCGAAAGATCGTATTGAGCAGGCCAGCGTCAGGTTCCTGTTCCAGTTGAACCAGCAGCGGCCCCAACCGGTCGAGAATCTCCTGCGACTCGGCCAGGAAATCCTCCCGCATCTGCGCGAGCAGTAAAGCATCCAGGTCATCGGCCTCATTCATAGGAACCCCAGTCCATTTCGGAATCCGGATTTCGGGTTGCGGACACTGTCTCCGCAATCCGCAATCAACTCAGGAGGGCTGCCACACGCTCCAACAGTAGGGTGGGCTTGAAGGGCTTGACCATGTAGTCGGTCGCTCCCATCGCCAGCGCCCGGTCACGGTCGGCCTCCTGCCCCTCGGTCGTCAGCATCAAAATGGGCAGGCTAGCCCACTCCGGCCGTTCCCGGACGGTCTTGAGCAACGACAGACCATCCATACGCGGCATATTGATGTCCAGCACGACCAGATCGAACAGATCGCGCTCCAGCGCCTCCAGGGCCTCCACGCCGTCGGCGGCCGCCACCACAGCATAGCCCTTGAACCTGAGCGCAGATTCGACCATCTTGAGCACACTCGTCGAGTCATCCACGGCAAGAATTGTGGTCGTCATTCGATCTTTCCCCCTGCACGTTTCACGCATCACGTCTCACGTTTCACGCGCTCTTGCGGTACATAATCGTCCCCCCCACCCGCGCTATTTCAAAGGGGGTAACGGTATGGATCAGGCTTTCAGAGTGCCCCAGCATAAGATAACCACCCGGTTTGAGCGCGGCGTAAAAATTGGACAGCACAGCCTGACGGCTCTGGTCGTCAAAGTAGATGATCACGTTCCGGCACAGGACAACATCCATTGCCCGCACACGCTGGGCCAGGGCCGGGTCGATCAGGTTGGCCTGGCCGAAGCGCACCAACTGCCGCACGTTGTCACACACTTCCTGCCGGCCACCAGATGCCGGCTGGAAGTACTTCGCCAGCCAGCACGGCTCGGTGTGGCGTAGGCTGTACGGATCATATACTCCGGCACGGGCGATCTCCAGTGCGCGCTGGCTGATGTCGGTGGCCAGAACTTCAAACCGTGTCACGGCGCTCGCCGGGTAGTCCTCCAGCAGCAGCATCGCCAGCGTGTAGGGCTCCTCGCCGGTGGCGCATCCGGCGCTCCACAGCCGCAACCGACCGTCGCGCTCCATCAGGCCCGGCAGCACAATCTTGCGCCAGGTCTCCACTGGTCCGGTCTCGCGAAAGAACCAGGTCTCGTTGACTGTCACAACGTCAATCAACCGCTGCATTTCCTCGCCGCCGTGCGCATCGTATTTGAGAAAGTAATAATACTCCTGCGCTGAGGAGATGTTCCTGGCCCGCAACCGGTCGGCCAGCCGCACCTGGAGAAAAGTGATCTTGCTGTCGCCCAACCAGATGCCGCAGTGCTCGCGGATCAACCGCCGCAGCGCGTCGAAATCGTCGAAATCGAGAGTAAACATAGTTGATTTGTGACTACAGGCTCTTCCCAAAACAGGCACAAATAGCACACGGATACACACGGATGAAACGGGTTCTCACGGATTTTTTGTCTTCATCTGCGTACATCCGTGTTCTATTCACCAATAGCGTGTAGTGCTGCCGCTGCCGCCTGGCGCACGCGCGGGTCCGGATCGTCCTCCAGCGCGGCCAATGGACCGCGGACGGCTGGTGTGCCTCGTTTGCCGAGCGAGCGGGCGGCCGCCCGCCGAACACTGGCCTGAGCGTCTCCCAACAGTGCCACCAGCGCGGCGCTGGAAGCCACACCGGGTATATCACCGAGGGCTTCGGCGGCAGCACGGCGAAAGTCCGGGTCGGGATGGCGACTCATGGCTTCCAGGGACTGCATCGCACGGGGGTCACCCAGCTTGCCCAGGCCGTTGGCCGCCGCCAGTTGAACCGGAGGGACATCCTGTTCCAGTGTTTCCAGCAGTCTATCCACCGCCTCCCGGTCGCCAATGTCGCCCAACGCGCGGGCGGCGGCGTAGCGCACCCACAGGTTACTATCGCGCAATGCGCCCAGCAATCCCGGCACAGCCCGCTCGTCCCGCAGCAGTCCCAGAGCCTCGGCCGCCAGTTTACGCACCTGCCAGTCTTCATCCAGCAGCGCGTTCAGCAGCGCCGACCGCGCCCGTGGCACGTGCCGCCGGCCTAGCACGCTGGCAGCAAAGCGGCGCACAGCAGAATCGGGACTGTTCAACGCCTCAATGATGTAGGGTTCGGCCGATTTGTCTTCAATCAGACCGAGGGCCTGGATGGCGGCTTCGCGCACTTCCGGCCGGGCGTCGCGCACCATCGGCGCAAGTCTGGCGACTACTTCGCGGGTGCCCACGCGCGCCACAGCCTGAGCGGCCTCACTGCGCACCTCACGCACCGGGTCTTCGAGCAGGCGCAGCAGCGTGCGGGTGGCTTTGACGCTCCGCAGCCTGCCGAGTGCGCCAGCGGCCGCCCGGCGGACCGATGGATCCGGGTCGCCCAGACATTCCAACAGCGGCTCGGCCGCCCGCAGATCGCCCACCTGCCCCAGGCCCTCGGCACTGGCCACTCGCACCGGCCCGGCCAGATCGCTCAAGCCCCGCAATAGCGCTGAGAACGCCTCGGCCCCCCCAATCTTTCCCAGCACCCCGGCCAGTCGTGGCCGGTGATCGGCGGCCGGGTCGCTGAAAACCTGCAGCAGGGCCGGCAGGCCCCGGTTGCCGAGGCGGACGACGGCCTGCAATGCGGCCTCCCGCACTTCTTCCGAGTCGTCGTCCAGGCGGGGCAGCAGCAAGGAGAGTGTTTCCCCGGTCCCCACCCATCCTAGAGCCGTCACCACCGACCGCCGCACGGCTCCGTCGGCAACTGTGAGCGCGCTGGAAAGCAGTGCCACCACCTCTGGCTGATTCAGGGTTGCCAGAAACTGGGTCCCGTGCCGCTCGTCAATCCGTCCGAGGGCGGCGATGACCGCGTGGCCGACCATGGGGTTGTCGTCGTTCACGTAGTCGAGCAGGGTCCGGCCAGTGGCCTCGTCGCCCAGCCAGCCCAATGCCTCAACGACCGGAAAACGCAACCAGGGGTCGTCCAGGATCGTCGTCAGCGGCTCGATCGCCCGCGGGTCGTCGAGTCGACCGAGCGCCTCAATGGCTGGAAAACGGGCCCACTCGTCTGCGGACTCGTCTGCACACACAATCTCCAACAGAGGCCCAACAGCCCGCCGGTCGCCGATCTTGCCGAGCGCTTCCGCCGCCGTGTAACGGACGTTTTCGTTCGGGTCGCCCAGCGACGCCCGCAGCGATTCGAAGGCAGCCGCATCACCTACGTTTCCGAGCACGTTGGCGGCAAAGATGCGCACGTCGCCATCCGGGTCGGAGAGCCTGCTCTCCATAGCCGGCAGTGAGCGAACGCCCAGGCGGGCCAGCACCCTCATAGCCTGGTTGCGCGCGGCCGCATCTTCCAGGCGCAGCATCTCGGCCAGCCCCTCAATCGTGTCCTCACCGACCAGTTCGATCAGCCCATCGGCGGCAATCTGCCGGATGCGGGGGCTGGAATCTGCCAACGCCTCCAACAGCAGAGCGTCTGAAAAGGGCTGCCCGATCACGGTCAACTCCAGACAGGCAGCCTGGCGGACAGGCTCGTCCGGGTGATGCAGTCGTTCGTAGTAGGACAGGAAGTCGCTGGAATCCTCAATGTTCATGACATCCTCCCCTGTCTCCGACTTTCCATCCTCACTCCGCCGTCTGCTCAAGTGGAATACTCACTATAAACGTCGTTCCCTTCCCCCGCACGCCTTCAGATTCAGCACGGACGGTGCCACCGTGGGCCTCAATGATCTCTTTGACGATGAGCAAGCCCAGCCCGGTGCCGGAAATGCCGACGGTGGCCTCGCCGGGGACGCGATGGTATTTGGTGAACAAAGCGGGCAGTTGGGCCGGCAGGATGCCGATCCCCGTGTCGCTGACGCGGAACACAGTCCGCCCATCCTCCACGCGCAACTGCACCGTGATGCGCCCGCCCTCGGGCGTGTACTTGATCGCGTTCGACAGCAGGTTGTCCAGCACCTGCAGGAGCCGTTCTGAGTCGGCGCGGACAGGTACAGGGTCGGGCGGCAGGTCGAGGGTGAGGGTCTGGTTCTTGGACTGAGTCTGCAAGCGGGAGAGACGAGCGCTGGCCTCCACCACGTCGCGCAGTTCGACGTCGCCCAGGTCGAGGCGCAGGTAACCAGCGTCAATCTTGGCAAAGTCGAGATAGTCATTGATCAGGCTGAGCATTTTGTTGGCTGACTGCTGGATGATGTCAATAAACTCAGCCTGCTCGGGTGTGAGCGGCCCGGCATTGCCATCCAGCAGTATTTGGATCGCGGTCAGAATGTAGCCGGCGGGGTTGCGCAGGTCGTGCGTGACCATCGAGTAGAAATCGGCCCTGACCTCCTGGAGTTGCCTCTGGGCGACGAGGCCGGCGCGACGCTCGAGTGCCTGCCCGAGGGTATAGAAGAATTCATCGAGTTCGCTGCTCGCCGCGATGTCCTGCTTTTCGACATAGGCATCCGCGCCATGCTGCACAGCGGCAATAGCCGACTTCACTCCGCCGACGCCGGTGAGTATGACCACGGCGGTCTCGTCGTCCTCCTGGCGGATGTGCCTGAGCACGTCAATGCCGTTCAGGTCGGGCAGGATCAGGTCGAGCAGGATGAGATCGTATCCCTCATCGCCGGTGCACATCTCCAGTCCTTCCCGACCGGTGACCGCGACGTCCACACCCGCGCCCTGCCGGGTGAGGATGGTTCGCAGGTAGTTGCGGACGGCGACAGAGTCATCTATGGCAAGAAAACGCTTGTCCTTGAACACAATTGCCTCCTGAAAACATACTTTCTTCCTTCGCCGAAGCATACTTTCTTCGTTCGCCGAAGCATACTTTCTTCGTTCGCCGAAGCATACTTTCTTCGTTCGCCGAAGCATACTTTCTTCGTTCGCCGAAGGTCTCTGACCGAGGCGTAAAGGGCTCGGTCGGGAGACCTTCGCCCATCAACCTGAGTGGTTACCTTTAACATAGTATATCTCTTCTCAAAGCCTATGTCTATGGGACAATGTCCCATATTGGCCCACCCGCCGCCCCATATTAGCACCTCCATCACCCCATGTCCCATGAGGAAACGGCCGCTTCTACCAGTGAACCAATCGCCTCCCGCCTGGCAGCGGCCGAGCGTGGAACGACCGCGCGACTTACTCAAAATCGAGGATATGTGCTACAATATACCGGTGCCGTACACCAGGCCTCCAGACCTGGGGCAAAGCCACACACTAACATATGAGGGAGAGCAATATGGAACCAACCGTTCTGATGATCGAAGATGATGCCGAAAGTGCCGGGCTCATGAAACTGACGCTCGGCCCCAGGGGATACCGGGTGCTCGTCGCATCGGACGGGCTTCAGGGGCTGGAGATGGCCCACGCCGACCCGCCCGACCTGATCCTGCTCGACCTGTTGCTGCCCGGAATGGATGGCCTCGAGATCCTTAGCCGGCTGCGAACTGATCCCCAGACGGCTGACGTGCCGGTGGTGGTCATTTCGTCCAGGGATCGGCCCACCGACCAGCATACGGCAGCCGAGATCGGCGCCGATGCCTACCTGATCAAGCCGTACGGCCTGGCCGAGCTGCTGGCCCTGCTCCGATCACTGCTGAGCGAAAGGTCAGAACTATGAACAAATCTACCGTCTCATTGAGCGGAGTGTTTCCCCCCATTCCCACGCTCTTCGACGCACAGGGAGACGTAACGACCCAGGCCCTGGTCAATAATCTCGAACGCTGGAATCAATACGACCTGGCCGGATACGTGGTACTGGGCTCCAACGGCGAGGCGGTCTACCTGACCGAGAAGGAAAAACTGCGCGTTTGGGAAACAGCCCGTCAGGCCATTCCATCGGACAGGGTGATGATCGCCGGTACCGGCTGCGAATCGACGCGCCAGACCATCGCGTTGACCCGGCAGGCTGCCCGGATCGGCGCCGACGCAGCCCTTCTGGTCACGCCCAACTACTTCGACGGCAAAATGACGCCCGATGGCCTGGTCTATCACTACCAGGCGGTGGCCGAGGCCTCGCCCATCCCGGTGGTGCTCTACAATGTGCCCAAGTTCACCCACGTGGACATGGACGCAGCCACTATCGCTCGCGCCGCCCGCCATCCCAACATCATTGGCGTGAAGGACAGCGGTGGCAACATCGCCAAGTTGGCCGACGTCGTGCGGCTGACCGGCCGCGACGAAGAATGTGAATGTCAGGTGATGGCCGGGTCCGCGGGCTTTTTCTTCGTTGGACTGACCCTCGGCGCTGTGGGTGGCGTACTGGCACTGGCCAACGTCGCTCCCCAACAATCTGTAGACATCTATCGGCTGTTCAAAGCGGGGCAATGGGATGAGGCCGTCGGGCTTCAGCGGCGGATGATCCCGGTCAATGCGGCGGTCACAGCCCGCTTTGGCATCGCGGGCCTGAAAGCCGCCCTGGACATGCTGGGCTACTACGGTGGCCCCGTCCGCTCACCGCTGCTAGACCTCACCGAGGGCGAGCGCCAGGCCTTGCGGGATGTCCTGGTCGAAGGGGGGCTGTTCACAGACCGGTGCTAACAAACGCCTGGGAAGGGACCTACAGCCCTACACCTCGTCAACAAGACGATCCACTGTTGTAGGGCGGCTTTCCATAGCCGCCGCGCCGGGGGGCTGGAGCAACTGGCGGCGCTGGACGCCAAAGTGGCCGACCTCAAGACCCGGATCGCCGAAGCACAGCGCGAGCCAGAGGTAGGACAAGATGGCATCTTGTCCAACGGCCCAGACGTCGTTATCTCAAGGCCCTTCACGTTTGGGAGGCGAAAAGATGAAGGACGAAGACAAGACCAAAGAGCAGACCATCAAAGAGTTGGCGAGCCTGCGGGAGTCGCTGTGCCGATGCGCCGCCGACCTCCAGGCACGCAACCAGGACCTGGACGACGTGGCCCGCTACGTGATCAGCGAGTTCAGGAGTCCGGTGGGAATGATCGTTGGTTTTGCCGAGTTGTTGGACGAGGAGTATGCGACGTTATCAGAGGAGGAGCGGCACCACTGTACTCGTACGATCAAGCAGAACGGGCACAAGATGACCAAGATGGTTAACGCCCTGCTATTGTTGGCCAACTCGCGCCGGCTGTTTGACAACGTCTGGTATGCAGCATACCTGGCGGTGATGGGCGAACCATCGTTATCCCAATGGGCTCTTGAAGCGGGAGAAAACGTCTCGAAAGCCTATCGCTTCACTTGCCTGCCTGCCTCTTCTGCACCGCTGGTCATCCGGGTCTGGGCAACTGGAGGCGAAACGGTGCGCTTCCAGGCCATCGCCAAACTTGGCAGTGGCCGGGGAGAGCGTGAGGGCGAGACCGGTCCGCTCTCGCAGGAAACGGAATGGACACTGGCATCGGAGAAATGGGACAGTCTCCTGGCTGCCATTGAGGAGAGCAAGTTCTGGACCGACGCTTCCTCGTTGGAACAGTTGGGCTGGTTGAGGATGGTGGGGACTGGCGGTGAGGAGTGGATATTTGAAGGCTGGCGCGACGGCCAGTACAAAGCACGCGCGGTCTGGAATCCCGATGATGAAAGAGCGCGTGCCGCATATGTGCTCTGCCGAGCACTTGTCAACCTTCTACCAGAGCAGTTTGCTTTGGAGATGGCGCGGTTTTGGGCAGCGGATTCCTGGCCCGAGATTCATCAGCGCTTTGAGAATACAATAGAGCGGTGGCCGATCTGGACATTGATGAGGTAGCGGCGCAAGTGCGCGACGCACTGCAGGCCGGAGCCGAACCGCGAGCCGTGCTGAACAATGGTCTCAGCGCCGGGGTGCAGGTAGTGGGCGAGCGATTCGAGGCTGGCAAATACCACCTGACCGACCTCGTATTAGCAGCCGAGGTGATGAAGAAGGGCCTGGCTCCCCTGGAACCGTTGCTGAAGGCGACCGATGTGCACGGCAAAGGCACCATCGTGCTGGCGACCGTGAAGAGGGACATTCACGAGATCGGCAGAAACCTGGTGGGCACGATGCTGCGCGCAGCGGGGTTCGAGGTCGTGGACCTGGGCGTGGACGTCCCGGCAACGCGCGTCGTCGAGGCGGTGGGGCGGGAGCACCAGGCAGGCGTAGTGGCGCTCTCGGTGCTGCTCACGCCGATGGTGGGCCAACTGCGGACGGTCGTCGAGGCGCTCACCGAAGCGGGGTTGCGCTCCCAGGTGAAAGTTGTCATCGGCGGGGCATGCACCACCCCGCGCCTGATCGAAGAGATGGACTGCGATGCCTACGGCCCGGACGCGGTGGCAGCGGTGCGCATCTGCGAGGAGTTGATGGCAGCCTGATGGAGCAACACCACCTGCTGCGCCAACGCAATAGCCCCCAACACGCCAGATCGGCTGCCCAACCCCGGCGGCACGATGTAATCGTCGATCCGATCCAAGATAGAAACCACCTGCAGGTAACCGTTGAGCAGTTCTCGCACCCTCCGGCGAACCAGCGGGAGAAGGCGGGGCTGTTGCATCACACCGCCCCCCATGATAATGCGCTGGGGGGATAGGACACAGATGAAATTCACCAGGCCCAGGGCCAGGTACTCAGCCTCCAGCGGCCAGGCTGGGTGGTCCGCGGGCAGTGTCTCAGCCGGCTGCCCCCAACGTTCCTCCAGAGCCGGTCCAGACGCCAACCCTTCCAGACAATCGCCGTGGTATGGGCAAGATCCGCTGTAGGGATCGATATCGCGGTCGTGGGGGATGCGAACGTGCCCCATCTCCGGGTGGATCAGGCCGTGGATCAGCCTGCCGTTGACCATGCCTCCCCCGCCAATGCCCGTGCCGATAGTCAGGTAGACGAAAGTGTCCAGTCCTTGGGCAGCGCCCCATCGGTGTTCGCCCAAGGCTGCCGCGTTCACGTCGGTATCGAAGCCGACCGGCACGCCCAGTGCCCGTCGGACGGTTCCAGCAAAATCGGTATGAGCCCAACCTGGCTTGGGCGTACTGGTAATGTAGCCGAAGGTGGACGAATCTGGGTTCGGGTCTACTGGTCCAAAAGAAGCGATGCCAACAGCCGCCAGGGTCTCCTTTTGCTGCTGCTGCTGAAAGAACCGAATAGCCCGACCGATGGTCTCCTCCGGCGCTATGGTAGGGAAACGCACCTCCGCCCGCAGATCATCAGGGCCGGTACCCACTGCACACACAAACTTCGTACCACCTGCTTCAATCCCTCCCCAAAGCGGCATTGTTCATCCATCCTTAGGTCAAGGGCTGGTCTGTCCAGGGCCAGACCGTTGAGCACCACTTGATGGCAGAAGGCAGATTTTCCCGCTCCCGGCGGTCTTGGCCTTCGCTTACTGCTGCAAAAACTTGACCGCCCCGCTTACAATCGAACCCTCACCCACTGACTTCCCACCCTCCGAGGGCGCGAACTCCAGAATGCGGTCGGCCAGGCGGGAGAACGGCAGCGACTGGAGCCAAATGCGGCCAGTCCCTCGCAGGGTAGCCAGAAAGAGCCCCTCGCCACCGAAAATCATAGACTTCAGGTTGCCTGCCTGCTGGATGTCGTAGTTGATGGTGGTCTCGAACGCAACGATGCAGCCGGTATCGACCAGGATTTTCCCATTGTTGAGGCGCTTCTCCACAATAGTGCCACCCGCGTGGATGAAGACCATGCCATCACCGCGGAGCCGCTGGAGGATGAAGCCCTCGCCGCCGAAGAACCCGGCCCCGATCTTCTTGTTAAAAGCAATGCTGACCTCGGTGCCCAGCGCAGCACATAGAAAGGAGTCCTTCTGGCAGATTAACTCGCCTTGCGCCTCATCCAGGTCAATGGCGATGATCTTCCCTGGGTAGGGCGCTCCGAAGGCCGCGTGCCTCTTACCCTCACGCGCGCAGTTGGTGAAGTGCGTCATAAATAGCGACTCACCGGTGATCGCCCGCTTCCCAACGCTCACCATCTTATCCAGGAAGCCGGCCTTCGGCTTTGAGCCATCCCCCATCTTGGTCTCAAAGCCAATGCCGTCATCTATGTACATCATCATCCCGGCTTCCGCGATCACGGTCTCGCCGGGGTCCAGTTCGATCTCCACGAACTGAAGGTCGTCGCCAAAGATCTTGTAATCAACCTCGTGACTCTTCATGGTGCTCTCCTCCTGTGTATGTTTGAATGAAACTTTCTCCCTAATGGCCAACGTACCGTCGCCGTGCGGAGCAAACAGACCTTTCGCATTGTACTACATAATGCGGAAAACGTGAAGCGCGAAGCACGAATGGACTAATCAGGAGCCACGTGTGTGACATTCCCCGGTGGCCCTTGACAAACGGAAGGTTATGCTTTATAATAAGGCTGACCTAAAAATATGTCGAGTATATTTTCTGGTATGTATGAACAATGACCGAGACAATATCGGTTCCACTCAGCGAAAGTATACAGATGTACCTGGTCACCATCGCCCGGCTGCGGGTGGATGGCCGGCCGGTGCCTCTCTCCCAACTGGCTGAGACGCTTTCCATCTCCCCGGTCTCGGTCAACGAGATGTGCCGCAAATTGCAGGAGCAGGGGTTGGTGGTCTACCGGCCGTACAAAGGGGCGTCGCTCACGCCGGAGGGAGAGCAACGGGCCTACCTCGTCCTGCGCCGCCACCGGCTGTGGGAGGTCTTCCTGGTAGAGAAATTGGGCTTCGAGTACGCCCAGGCCCACGACGCCGCCTGCCAGTTGGAGCACGCTACGCCCGATCTGGTGACCGATCGGCTGGACGTTTTCCTGGAGCATCCCACGGTCAACCCGTTGGGGCAGCCCATTCCCAGAGACGGTGGAGACCTTCCGGCGCGCCCCTTACGCCCGCTGGCGGCGCTCTCGACCGGGCAGCGCGGCCACGTGGTTCGCTGCGACGTAAGTGGGGCCGCGCACGCTTTCCTGGATGAACAGGGAATACGCTCGGGGGCATCGCTGACGGTGGTGGCAACAGCGGAGGACAGCCTGCTAGTGTGGATTGATGAAACACACGTGTCGCTGGCGCGGACGCTGGCGGAGGCAGTGGAAGTGGAGATGGAGACGGAAAGAATGTCGTAGGAGAGGATTTCAATGGTATCTGACGTCGGTTTCGCACTGTTGCTTTCGGCCCTGGCCGGCCTGTCCACGACAATCGGCAGCCTGCTGGGGCTTTTTGTTCGCCAGCCCGGCCCGCGCTTTATGACGCTGACGCTGGGCTTTTCGGCCGGGGCCATGATCCTGGTCTCGTTCGTCGAACTGCTGCAAGGGGGGATCGAGGCCATCGGCATCGGGCCGGCCCACCTGGCTTTCTTTGGCGGTATGCTGGTGATTTTCTTGATTGACGCGCTGATCCCGCACGAGTATATGGCGGAGCATCACAAGACGCAGGATGGGGCCGTTAAAGATAGATTGATGCGCACGGGGTTGTTCGTCGCCCTGGGGATCGGTATTCACAATTTCCCCGAGGGCATGGCCTCCTTCGCCGGCGCGCTGGGGAGCCGCGAGTTGGGTATGGCCATCGCTTTTGCTGTGGCTGTGCACAACATCCCGGAGGGGCTGGCCGTCTCGGCGCCGATCTATGCGGCCACCGGCAGCCGGGGCAAGGCTTTCTTGTGGTCGTTCCTTTCCGGCGTGGCCGAGCCGGTGGGCGCGGGCCTGGCGGCGCTGGTGCTAATGCCGTTCCTCAACGAGGTGGTGCTGGGCGTCGTCCTGTCGGCTGTGGCGGGCATCATGGTCATCATCTCGCTGGATGAACTGGTGCCGGTCTCGCGCTCGTTTGGAGAGGAGCACCTGTCCATCATCGGCGTCGTCGTTGGCATGGCGGTGATGGCGCTCAGTTTGTGGATGTTGTAGTAGAATGCGGATTGCAGATTTCTTCACCATCCCCGGCGTCCTCATGTTTTTCCGGTCGTGGCTATTGCTCACCACGCCGGCCTTTATGTACATCGTTTTCAAATTACTCATTGGACGGGAGGAGGATTATCTTCAGAAAAGATTCGGCACCGCCTATCGGAAATACACCCGCCTGAAGGGCCCGGTGCGGGAAAGACCTGTCCTGAGCGTAGTCGAAGGACCGCACGCCGGAATCCGTGGGGGGGGGGACGCGGGGGAACCCGCGTTCCTACCCCGACGGCGGCTAACACTCATTTAACTACCACCTTAACGACACTTGAAGTTCAGGAATAAAATTGAGCGAGAATGAATCCTATAAGCAATTGCAGATGGTGTGGCCGGGGCATCTGCTGAATGCTCCACCTGTTATGCGCCTGCCTTTTGGATATACATTGCGCACGTATCGACGGGGAGATGAACCCCACTTTTACGAGGTCATGGAACTGGCCGGGTGGCCGGGGTGGAATGACGAGAAGTTACAGCCCTGGATCTCAAGAATTCTGCCAGAGGGCTGGTTTATGGCTGTCCACGAGGAAAGCAGCGAGATTGTGGCGACCGCCATGGCCCTCCACAGTCACTCAGAGTTACATCCTTTTGGCGGTGAGCTAGGTTGGTTGGCCAGTGACCCTGCCCACGCCGGGAAGGGATTGGGTATGGCCGTCTGTGCCGCTGTTACCGCGCGGTTTATCGATGCAGGATACCGCAATATCCATCTGTATACCGAACACTGGCGGCTGGCGGCACTGAAAACCTACCTGAAACTGGGGTATATACCTCTTCTGTATACGCCGGAGATGCCGGAACGCTGGAAGACAATCTGTGCACAACTGCGATGGCCATTTACACCTGAAGTGTGGAGATCATGAAACATCCCCGTGTGAAACATGACATTGTCAAAGTAGTTACCGAGAGAGGTTTAGAGTGTCGCAGGCAATAGCATCTTCTGGATCTTTGAGAATCCGGCGTTGGTGGCTGGTATTCTCTGCAGTCGCTTTCACCTGGCTGGTCTTCGGTAGCCGCTATCTCTACTTTCCGCTGTATGTGCTGCATCAGGTGGCACCGCGTCTTGATTCGCTGCTTCTCCCTGCTTCCGACGCTTGATGACCGGTCGCACACCGGGAGGAGTGCTGTCATCCCTCCACCCGGGGGGCAGGAGTTGATGTTTTGCACAAATCGTGCTATCATCTCACCCACATGGACACATAGGGCCGTGGAAGGGTAGCATGCCCAAGTTAAGAATCTCGGGTCTTCCGGATTTCGCGGGGTAGATATGCTCAAAGGAGGTGTGCCACCCCCGACTGTGGGGCTGAGACGCCGCGTTGCCCCCGGATGTGGGACACGGGTGGCACACCCGCTTAGAGCACCTCGCTAAATCCCAAAGAGCCAGAATCTCTGCGACTCTGCGTTAGAAATCGCCCTTTTTGCAGCGGAGTCATAGATGAGAAGCAGAAATTGGCGCCTGTGAGCCCTTGTGGGTATCTTAACACCAGGAGGAACAATGGCAAAAGGAATGATCGTCGTTGACGAGGATCGTTGCAAGGGGTGCGGCCTGTGCGTGACCGTCTGCCCTGCGGACATTCTCCAACTGGCGGATAGGCGGTTCAATGCCAAGGGGTACCGGCCCGTCGAGGTGACGGGCCCGGCGGCGTGCACTGGCTGCGCGATGTGCGCTATCATCTGCCCCGACGTAGTCTTCACCGTATATCGGCGCAGGCGGCGGCCCAAACGAGCGGTCGCTGCTGCGTAGGAGGTAGAGAATGGCCAAAAAACGAAAAAGGGAATTGATCGAAGGAAACGCAGCCATCGCCGAGGCGGCTATACGGGCAGGGGTTGAAGCCTTCTTCGGCTATCCTATCACGCCCCAGACGGAGGTACTGGAGCATTTCTCCAGGCGACTGCCTGAGGAGGGGCGCGTCTTCCTCCAGGCCGAAAGCGAGGTGGCCTCCATCAACATGGTCTACGGCGCGGCCTGCGCCGGGGCGCGGGTGATGACATCTTCCTCCAGCCCGGGCGTCAGCCTGATGCAGGAGGGCATCTCCTACATCGCCTGTTCCGAGGTGCCGGCGGTAATCACCAATATCATGCGCGGGGGGCCGGGTCTGGGCAACGTCCAGCCCGCGCAGGGGGACTATTTCCAGGCGGTCAAATCCGCCGGCCACGGCGACTACCACATGATCGCCCTGGCTCCGGCCAGCGTGCAGGAGGCAATTGACCTCGTGGTGCTGGCCTTCGACCTGGCGGAGAAGTACCGCACTATCGTGATAATCGTCGCTGATGGGTCCATCGGCCAGATGATGGAGCCGGCGGAACTGCCGCCTATGCGCCCGGTTAGGCCGCCTGAGGAGCGACCCTCCTGGGCGCTCACCGGTGCGCAAGGACGGGAGCACAACATCATCACCTCGCTCTACCTGGGCGCCGAGAAGATGGAGGCGGTCAACCTGCGTTTGCAGGCCAAACTGAAGGAGATCGCCGCCAACGAGGTACGTTGGAAGGAGTACAGCACCGAGGATGCCGAACTGCTGCTGGTCGCCTTCGGCACTATGGGCCGTATCTGCCAGACGGTGGTGCGGGAGGCACGGGCGAAGGGGATGAAGGCGGGTCTCTTGCGGCCCATCACCCTCTGGCCCTTCCCCAGCGCGCGCATCGCCGAGTTGGCTGAGCAGGTGCGGGGCATCTTAACGGTGGAGATGAACGCCGGGCAGATGGTCGAGGACGTGCGGCTGGCTGTCGAGGGGAGTTGCCCGGTGCAGTTCTACGGGCGGATGGGAGGCATCGTCCCCCTGCCCGACGATATCCTGCCCGAACTGGAGAAACTGGCCGCCGATGTCGCGGGCGGGAAGGAGGCCTGAGATGGTAAAGGAAATGGCAAGCGTTGATATTCCTGCGGATATGGAACTGGTCTACGAATACCCACGGAGCCTGACCAAGGCCCATACCCACTACTGCCCCGGATGCACCCACGGCATAATCCATCGCCTCGTCGCCGAGGTGCTGGACGAACTAGGGGTGCGGGAGCGAACCATCGGCATTGCCCCGGTGGGGTGCGCGGTGCTGGCCTACTACTACTTCGACGTGGACATGGCGGAGGCAGCCCACGGCCGCGCGCCGGCGATGGCCACCGGTCTCAAGCGCGTCAGCCCGGACAAGGTAGTCTTCACCTACCAGGGGGATGGCGACCTGGCGTCTATCGGCATAGCGGAGATCTCTTACGCAGCCAATCGGGGCGATCTATTTACTACCATCTTCGTCAACAACGCGATCTACGGCATGACCGGCGGACAGATGGCCCCCACGACGCTGCCTGGGCAGGTGACCACATCGTCGCCGACAGGACGGGATGTGGCAACGACTGGTTACCCGGTCAGGATGGCCGAGATGCTGGGCGGACTCCAGGGCGCGGCCTACGTCACCCGCCAGGCGGTGCTGGACGTAAAGGGCATCCGGCGTACCAAGAAAGCGATCAAACTGGCCTTCCAGACCCAGTTGGCCGGCCTGGGCTTCTCCATGGTCGAGATCATCTCCACCTGCAATATCAACTGGCACATGAGCGTGACACAGGCGATGGAGTGGGCCAAGAAGGAAATGGTGGCCTACTTCCCGCTGGGCGACACGAAGATGACCGATGAAGTGCGAGCACTGAAGGAGGGGAAATAACGATGCAGCAAGAGATCATCATTTCTGGCTTCGGCGGACAGGGAACGCTCTTCGCCGGGCAGTTGTTGGCTTACGCCGCGATGGACAGCGGTCGCTGCGTGACGTGGATCCCCTCCTACGGCCCGGAGATGCGCGGCGGGAAGGCCCGCTGCACTGTGATCGTGTCCGACGAGGAGATCGGTTCGCCATTGGTGCGGCGGCCCAGCGCGTCTATTGTGCTCAACATCCCCTCGATGGAGGCGTTCGAGCCGGCGATCAAGCCCGGCGGCGTGTTGGTGGTGAACAGTTCCCTGGTGCCGCAGGAAAGCGAGCGGGACGACATCCGCGTCTTCTACGCCCCCGCCAGCGACCTGGCGACCAAACTGGGCAACATCCGCATGGCGAACGTCATCTGCCTGGGCATTTTGGTGCAGGCCACCGGCGTCGTGCCGCTGGAGGCAGTGGAACAGGCGCTGAATGATCATTTGCCGGAGCGGCATCGCAAACTACTGGGACTGAACAAGGAGGCGTTGCGCAAAGGAGTGGCGTTGGCGGTTGAGGCAGAAGCGGCCTAAAGAGCCTTTCTATGTTCGGCAAGGTCTCCGACCGCCGCCGAAAGGGCTCGGTCGAAGACCTCGCCCAACGAGCGCCGCCACGCACTGATTTTCCGAGGGCGCTCCAGTGAGTAAGGATGTGTGCTTGATGGTCATTTCTGCTTTCGAAGGGACGAGCCAGCGTAGTACGGGACGGGGGCGGCGCGTTAGCGTCATCATACTGGGGGTGATCCTGGCCGGAGTGGCTTGTGGTATCATCAGCCTGGCCTTTGTGCAAGGCTCATGGTGGTACTCCTACGGGACAGATCGCGCCCTGGATCACGAATCCCGAGCACTCGTCGAGGCGATACGGGACGATGTGGACTCCAGTGGCGCAGCACCTGAGGCGGTACCGTGGCTGAACGCAGCATTGGACCCCAATGCCCACCCCACCGATGTACGGACCTATCTCCTCACAGCACAGGAGGCGCTGGAAGCGGCCGATGATCCAAAGTGGGCCGAGGCCGTGGGGGAGTTACGGGCAATCATCCAGACGATACGTCCGGCTCCCCTCTGGGAAACGACTACCCCGCATCCTATGTCCACGCTGGAGTGGTCGTGGTGAGATGAGCACTCAGATCGGTCTGGCATTGAGCGGTGGTGGGGCCAAGGGCATCGCCCACATCGGCGTACTCAAGGTGCTAGAGGAAGCCCAAATCCCCGTGCACATTGTGGCCGGCACCAGTATGGGCGGGGTCGTGGCCGCTGCCTACGCCGCCGGCCGCTCAGCGAGTGAGATCGAGCAATTCTTCCGCTCTCTGCGCTTGCTCGACATCGTCCAGCGCGACCGCACTGGCCTGGGCCTACTGGGCCAGGATAAAATGGCCAGCCGCCTGCGGGAGGCCCTGGGGGGCGACCTGACCTTCGACCAGTTGAAACTGGACCTGGCACTTGTCGCAGTGGACCTGGAGACGGGCGAGGAGATAGTCATCCGTGAGGGGTCGGTCGTCGAGGCGGCGCTGGCGACGGCGGCCTTGCCCATCGTCTTTCCACCTGTGCGCTGGCGTGGACGCCTGCTGATAGACGGCGGTGTGCTCAACCCTGTCCCCTTCGACACCGTGCGGCAGATGGGAGCAGACCGTGTCATTGCGGTCCACACCCTTCACGATCTTTCTAGCATGCCAGAGGCCGGGACCCCATCCGGGGGGCGTGGGGCGGAGGCGGTCATCCGGTTGTTGCTGTACCGCTCCCGCTGGACGCCGCTGCTGGACGTCAGCGAGCGTAGTCTGAGTATTATGAGTCGCAAACTGGTCGAGCAGCGAGTGCGGGAGGCCCCACCCGACCTGATGATTGAGGTCCTACTCAAGAGTGTTGGTCTCTTTGACCTGGACCAGGTGGACATATGCTTGAGGGCTGGTGAGAAAGCCGCTCTCCAGCACCTGTCCGAGTTGATCGAACTGCGCGACACGCCGCTTCCAAGCCGTTGGGCCCGTTGGTGGCAAGCGTTGCGCCAACAGCTACCTGGCTAGATCATCACGTTTCACGCATCACATTTCACGCCAAGATGTATAGCAGAGTGATTGTCCCGCTTGATGGGTCGGAACTGGCCGAGGGGGTGCTGCCTCACGTCGCGGAATTGATCCGCGATCGAGGAAGTCAGGTTCATCTGCTCTCGGTCGCCCCACTGGTGAAAGGGCCAGCGCCGGCTGTCGTGGATGTGCACCTACCATCCGCCGGCCTGCAGGAGGAGAGACGGAACGTCGAGCAAGAACTGGTGGAGTATCTGCGGACTGTGGCGAAAAGGCTGGAGCCGGTCGCCGCTGATATACAGGTCAGTGTGCGCTTCGGCCGGCCGGCCGACGAGATCCTCGCCTTCGTCGGTGAAGTGAATGCGGATCTGATCGCGATGTCTGCGCATGGCCGTTCTGGCATCAGCCGTTGGGTCTTCGACAGCGTGACAGACAGGGTGGTGCGCGGCGCCATGTGCCCTGTGCTGCTGGTGCGGGCCGGGCGTAGGAGCGCGGTCACTGTGCCCCTACGTCGGACTACGTACCAGCGCATCCTGGTGCCGCTGGACGGCTCTGAACTGGCGGAGCAGGTATTGCCTTATGTGAAAGCGCTCATCCGTCCTCGCCGAACCTCCCCTCTGGAGGGGGGATTGGAAGGAGTCACGCGCGTCTTTCTCATCTCTGTTCTGACGACCGGGCTGGGTGATCGCGCGGTGGCGCTATTGACAAGTTATCCCCCTGGGTTGCGACTCGCCACGACCGCGTTCCATCACGCCGAAATCCAGTTGCGAGTCTATCTGCGAAGCGTGGCTGCCGCATTGCGCGAGCAGGGGGCGGTAGTGCACATCGCTATCCGACGGGGTTCACCGGCCGACGAGATCCTATCCTATGCCGCCGAAGTCGAGGCCGACCTGATCAGTATGACTGCTCACGGGCTCTCTGGTATGAGTCGCTGGGTATATGGAAATGTGGCGGGCAAGGTACTGCAAGGGGCGCACAGCCCTGTGCTTCTGGTCCGTCCCACATCTGAGCAAGGAGGAAATAAGATATGAACATTGGCATCCCGAAAGAGCGCAGGGATTTGGAACTGCGAGTGGGATTGACCCCCTACGGGGTGGATTTACTTACCCGCACCGGTCACACCTGCTACGTCGAGAAAGAGGCCGGATTGGGGGCTGGCTTCACCGATTACCACTACGAGCGGGCTGGTGGGCGCATCGTCTATTCCGGTGAGGAGGTCTATGGCCGGGCCGACCTGGTGCTCAAAGCGGTGCGACCAACTGAGGAGGAACTGGATTGGCTCCGCGAAGGGCAGGTCATCGCCGGCTTCCTGCATCTGGCTGCCGCCCGCCGTCGCAAGGTTGAGGTGCTGCTGGAGAAACGCATCACCGCCGTCGCCTACGAGACTATCGAAGAGGACAATGGAACATTGCCGGTGTTGCGCACGATGAGCGAAGTGGCCGGGCGTATGGCCCCGCAACTGTCCGCTACTTTCCTGCAAAGCGACCACGGCGGCCGGGGTGTGCTCCTCAGTGGTGTGCCTGGGGTCCCGGCGGCCAGGGTCGCTATCCTGGGGGCCGGCGTGCTGGGCACCAACGCTGCTCGCACGTTCCTTGGATTGGGAGCCAATGTGTTCATCCTCGACCACGACCAGGAAAACCTCCGCCTGATAGATCAGCAGTTTGGTGGACGTATCACCACGATGGTCTCCTATCCCTTCAACATCGCCCGCGTAGCCCGCTTTGCCGAGGTGCTGATCGGTGCAATCCTGATGCCGGGTGCCAGAACCCCCGTCATCGTCACCCGTGAGATGGTCCGCTCAATGAAGAAGGGGGCGGTCATCATGGATTTCAGCATTGACCAGGGCGGGTGCGTGGAGACCAGCCGGCCTACCACGCTGCGAGACCCTGTCTTTATTGAGGAGGGGGTGGTTCACTTCTGCGTTCCCAACGTGCCTGGGGCGGTTCCCCGCACAGCGACCCACGCCTTTAACAATGCGGTCTGGCCCCACATTCGCCGCATCGCTGAAATAGGTATGGAGAAGGCGCTAGAGGAACTGCCCGCCCTGGCCCGGGGAGTTGCCACCAGAGACGGTAAAATCGTGAACGAACCGTTGGCAGCGGCGTACTACGCTGGAACGAGGGAGTAAACGATGAGTTGGATGCAGACTTACGAGCGCCGTGTCACGATCGCTGAGGAGGCTATCAAAGCCATCAAGTCGGGTGACCGCATCTTCCTTACCGGCAACTGCAGCGTGCCGCAGAAACTGCTGGAGGCACTGGTCGCCCGCGCCCCGGAGTTGGAGAACGTCGAGGTTTGCCACGCCCTCACCATCGGGTCGAGCGATTACGTCGCGCCGGAGATGGAGGGTCACATCCGCGCCAACGCCCTCTTCATCGGCCCCAACGTGCGCAAGGCAGTCTGGGAGGGGCGGGTGGATTTCACCCCCGTGCTCCTTTCGGAGTTTACGTTGCTCTTCAAGTTGGGCATCCTGCCACTGGATGTCGCCTTCGTGCACCTTTCGCCGCCCGACGAGCATGGCTTCTGCTCCTATGGCATTGAGACGGGACTGACCATATCGCCAGCCGAAACGGCCAAAATCATCATCGCTGAGGTCAACGAGAACATGCCACGTTGCCTGGGCGATTCCTTCATCCACGTCAGCCGCCTGGATTACATCGTGCCGGTGAATTATCCTCTGCTGGAACTGCCGATGACAGAGGGTGGGCTTTCGGACGTTCACATCAAGATCGGCGAGCACATCGCCGAACTGATCCCCGACGGGGCCACTATGCAGATGGGCATCGGCGCGATTCCCGACGCAGTGCTCAACTTCCTGGGCGGCAAACGGGATCTGGGCATCCATACCGAGTTGTTCTCAGATAGCGTGATTGATCTGGTGGAGGCCGGTGTGCTCACCAACGCCCGCAAGACGCTGCACCCTGGCAAGATCACCGCTGGCTTCGTGCTGGGGACAAAGCGACTCTACGAGTGGGTGCACGACAACCCGCTCATCGAACTGCACCGCACCGAGTACATCAACGATCCCTTTGTCATTGCCCAGAACTACCGGCAGGTGGCGATCAACTCGGCCATCGAGGTAGACCTGACGGGGCAGGTGTGCGCCGACTCCATCGGCCCCAAACTGTACAGCGGCGTGGGGGGGCAACTGGACTTCATCTACGGCGCGTCTCGCTCCGAGGGAGGCGTGCCCATCATCGCGCTGCCAGCCACGGCCAAGAGAGACACTCTAAGCCGCATCGTGCCCATGCTCAAGCAGGGCGCTGGGGTCGTCACCTCCCGCTATCACGTCCACTACGTGGTGACGGAGTATGGAGTGGCGGACCTGTACGGCAAGACGATCCGCCAGCGAGCGCAGGCACTGATCAACATCGCTGCTCCCCAGTTCCGGGACGAACTGACGCGGGCGGCGAGGGAATTGAACTATATCTAATCCAATCGCAGGATCAGCGGCAGGTAGCAGGAGAAGAACTCGAAGAACTCGTGCGCTCCCCGGTCATACCTCTCGCCTTGAGGCCGGTGGACACCCCGGATGTCCTCGTCCGGCGCGCCTTCCGGTGTGCCCGTGTCCACACATGGCGAGTCCTCGAACAGCCGGTAGACGCCACCTTGAGAAAAGCGAAACAGCGGGTCGGCGTTTATGTTCTCCTCACCGGGCCAAACGGTCCCATCCATTTCAATGTCGGAGTAGGTGACAGTGATGGTGGAGAGCGCGTCCAGATCCACTGCTGATTCATTGTCCCACACGATGCAGTTGACCAACGTGGCGTTGCCCCCGCCATCACCCTCGTGTCCCTCGTACAGGTAGATGCCGTGCCTGCTGTCGGCCACGGTATTGTTCACGATGTGCGAGACCGCACCATCCTTGACCGCAATGCCGGTGCCGCTGTAGGGGTCATCATCACGGCCCAGGCAGGTGTAGATCAGGTTGTTGATCAGCGTTGTGGAGGAGGGATGCCCGATGGAGATGCCCTTGTCGCCGCAGTGGTGCAACTCATTACGCTCAATGACCGCCGATGAGTGGTTCAGGTCCATACAGTCGTCGGAGACGTCGTGGATGTGATTGTCCAGCAACACCGCTGGCGTGATCATGTGGCTGACCTCGATGCCTTCGAACTCATAAGCGCCATGCCGGACGTCGTAGATGTGGTTGCCCTGGATGAAGGCGTATCCGCCGGTGACGTGCACGGCGTCTCTCTGGATGTCATAAATCTCGTTGCGCAACAGGTAGATCGTTGGTTCATGACCTAGCCAGGGATAGGTCTGGACAGCGACGCTGAAGCCGGTGTGCCGGATGATGCTATCGGCGATGGTCACCCGCGAGCCGTAGGCCGAGACGCCATGGGTACGCGGATTAGTGATCACCTCGCGGGTGTACTCGATCACCGCGTGGATGATGCGGTTGTCCTCCTGGGTGCATTCGAGCAGGATGCCGCCCCAGTAATCGTCACCCTGCCGAGTAAAGACGATAGGTTGCGCAGCGGTGCCCTCTGCCAGCAACCGCCCCCCTTCCTCAACGCGTAGCGAACGGTTCGCCTGGAATTGGAGCGTCACGCCCGGCTCAATGGTCAGCGTGACATCCGCCGGCACGACGATGCCGTCGGTGATGGCGTAGGGATAGGCGCTGGTCGCGATTATGGTGTCCTCCGCCAGCGCACCGCCGTGGAAGGCATCCCAGTACACCGTGAGCGTGTGGCTGTCTTGCCCATCGGCGATGACGAAAACGTTGTCCCGCGTCCACAGCGCGCTCGTGTAGCGCCAGGTCGTCACCGTCGGGTACTGCACGCCCTCGCTGCTCCCGTTGACGTAGACGTCGCGCAGAGGGGAGCAGGCTCCCTCCAGCGTCACTACCGGCTGTGTGGTGGTGAAGTCCGCCCCCCCGTTGGTGCTGATGGAGAGCGTCGCATCGGGTATCTGGCTATTCAGCGCCGGGATGCGGGCGGAGACGTACTCCTTAAGTTCATCCCGGCCCTCGTCGTACCCCAGACGGGGCAGTGCATCAATGCGTGGGTACATCTCTGCTATTGAGAATTCGTCCGCTGCGATGCTGGCGATGTCCTGGTAGTACCAGCGGGTGAAGTCAGGATAGAGCAGGATGCGGCGCACGATGGGCAGATTGGGCTTCCAAATGGAGTTGTCTGGGTTGCAGAGATCTGGGTTGGGGTCGCAGAAGGTTTCATCGTGGTCCCAGGAGATGAGGATAAAGCGGTCGTCGGAGGGACGGTGGTAGAGAAAATAGTCGTCACCTTGCCCGAACCACAACGCCCCCTCGCGGTTGTCGAGCACTGCCTGGACAGCGAACCAGCGCAGCCACTGGCGCATATCGGCCAGCGCCTCCGCCTCAGCGCGGAAGGTCTCGTCGGAACTGTTGGTGAGTGCACCGGTCAGCGCGATGACGTCGGAGTAGTCGTCGGCGTCCTCGTTGTTCTCCTTGAGGTAGTAGGGACGGTAGTCTTCGGGATCGGAACCGCGATAACTCAGGTCCGCCCCGTCGTAGCCGCGATAGAGGTTGCCGTTGTCGTCGTCTGGGAAGTGCGCTTCCAGAAAGTCGTTATCCACCTGCTCAATGTCCAGGTAATCGCCTTCCTGATTCTCGTTGACGTAGAGCGTCACAAAGCGGGTGTCCGGGGCCGGCAGCCCCACGCGCCGGAAGAGGTCGTGCGACAGCGCCTCCCGTGCCAACCTGTCACTTACCAGATTGATCCGCTCCCGGTCCTCGAATTCGTGCTCGTCGCGAAACTTGATGCGGTAGGGGCGGGGCCAGTGGTTGCGGGTACTCTCGCCCCGGTAGCGCACACCGACGTTGTAGAACGCCTCTCCATCGTAAGCGAATGTCGCGTCCAGGAGGACGTTGGAGAAGAGATCGCGGGTGGTCAGTTCGGCCCAGTTCTCCTGCGTCATGATGAGCCGGTAGATGGGCAAGTCGCCGGTGGGCGATGTGTTCTCCACCTGGTAGAGGTAACTGATGGTGATAGGGAGCCCAGTCTCATCGGAGGTGGCGCCCGGTGCGCCCTCCGGCACAGTACGCCCGGCCCCCTGGTCATCGGTGGCGATGACGTAGAACTCGACGTACAGTCCGTTGCCCTGCGCCGGAATGACGGCGGTGTAGACGCCGTCGCCAGCCTCCTCGTCCCCGCCGCTGCCGTCGTCCACCATCGCCAGCGTCGAGTAGCCGGACGTCCACTCGGGATGGTAATGGAGTGTCACTGTTGCGACCACGTTGTTATCGTCCACCACCGCCGTGACGACCACCGACTGGCTGGAGGTGGGAAAGGTGGGTGCATGTACTATGTCGGTGATGCAGGGGGGGATGTTGTCGGCCGAATAGATGCTGTTCTGCGCACCGGGGGTGCCCAGGCTGTTCTCAATCGGCTGGCTGGATCCCCAGGAACAGGGGCGGTCGTTGTCGAAGGCCGGGCTGATCAGTTCCAGAGAAGGGCCATCGCCATCCGGCGCTTCGGGCCAGGGGTGGTGGTCGTCGTAGGTGACCTCGTCCACCAGGCTGCCCCCGGCGTCCTCAATCGCCACCCGCTCGCCGCCGTTGGAGAGACTGGTGCTCTCAAAGGGGCCCAGCACGTCGCTGATGCCGTAGACAGCCTCAACCGTGGCCGGGTCGTGGCCGACGACGACGTAGCCGCCAGGAGGGATAGAGGCGCCGTTCGGGAAGGTGTACGCGATGCCGTCGCTGAACTCCCAGCCGGAGAGGTTCACGCTGGTCGCGCCCCCGTTGTAGAGTTCAATGTACTCCTCGCCACTGTCGTCGGAAAGAGGGTGGTATTGCAACTCGTTGATGACGATTTGGGACCCGGACTGGGCTGTGACGGGCTCACCCGCTGTCAGACATGCCAGCACTAGGACTGCACCAATCAGCCGTTTGGGGCTTGGGATTTGGGATTTGGGATTTGATGCTTCACCCATTGCTTGCCCCTGGCGTGGGTGGATCTAGAAAGTCCCAGGTGTCCGCCCCATCTGGCCGCCGGCCGTAGGAGACGTCCTCCAGTTGCGGGTCGAAGACGACGGTGTCGAGCGGGACGTTGCTGTGGACATCGCTGTCGAAGAGGCCGATCTCCTCCCCGTCCCGGTTCAGTTTGAAGTTGGCGTGCAATGGTCCCTGTCCCGCGTCCTCGTCGCACCACACCAGCAGGTAGCCTCCCGGCGGGATGGTGGTGCCGGCCGGAAATTGCCACTTCCTCGGCTCGCTCATATCGTCCGTGAGATACATCCCGTCCAACGCGACCATGGCAGTGCCACCATTGTACAACTCCACCCAGTCGTCGTATTCCCCCGACTCGTCCTGGTTGACGCTCTCGTTGTCGGCCAGGAACTCGTTGACGAGCACGGCCGGAGGTGCATAGCCGACCAGGTAGCGATGCGTGACCGTGGGGGCAGCGGTGGGATGAAGCGTCCTCTGACCCCCGCCATCCACCGCCTCCAGGTAGTAGTCTACCAGCGTGCCATCGGGCTGCGGGGGTAGGACAAGTTGCCAACTTGTCCCACCGGTGCCGACAGCGGTCATTGGCACAGGCTGGAAGCCAGTCCCGGCGTCGTACCATAGGGTGACGGAGGCGATGGGACTGCCGGCGGTAATGACGGCGGTCACGGTCACCCCCTCGCCAGCGCCAGGCCAGGCAGGCGTGCGTGCCACCTGCGAGAATTGGGGAGGCAGCAGCCGGTTAGCCCCGCCAGGCGTGGGAACGTCCATCGCGTGCCACTCACCGGTCCCGTCGGGGAAGCGACCCCAGGAGACGTCCGGCGTCTGTGGGTCGAAGTAGACCGCGTCAATGGGAGCGTAGTAGTGCGCCTGGCCATCGAACAGGCCCACGTACTCGCCTGCGCCGGACAGTTTGAAGTTGAGGTGGAAACCCTCACCGTCTCCGTCGGCCCACAGGAGGAGGCGGTCACCAGCGGGGACGACGGTGTCAGCGGGGATCTGGAACTGGGTAGAAAGGCCGACGTTGTTGGAGAGATACATCCCGCCGACGTCAATATCGTCCGGTCCGGCGTTGTAGATTTCGATCCAGTCGTCGTCGTCACCGTCCTCATCCTCCAGCGTGTGAGTATTGAGCGCCATCAATTCGTTGATGGTTAGCGGTGGGCGCTGCCAGCCGACGATGTAGCGGTAGTCACCCTGCGGCCAGCCGGGACGGTCCACAGTCACCAAACCCTCCTCATCCTCCGCCTCGACGTAGTACTCCACCCAGGTACCGTCGCTGTGGGGTGGGATGAAGGCCCCGTAAATTCCGTCGCTGGGGCCGCCGTCGCCGTGGGCGCCATCGTCGTGCATCTCCATCTGCTGGTAGTGCGGTGGGGATGCGCCAGGCTCGAAGGCGCGATACCACAGGGTGGCTATTAGTGTGCCTCCCTCGTCGCTGATGAGTGCCGCGACGGTGACGCGGTCGCTGCTGGTTGGCCGGGTCGGTGCGTGGGCGGTCCCGCTGATGATGGGGGGGCGGCCCCGATTGCACCAGCCAGGGGTGGGCTTGACGAAGAACTGCCAGGTTTCGCCACCGTCGGGCAGACGTCCGTAGGAGACATCGGTCGTCTGGGCCCCGTAGGTCAGCGTGGAGATGGCCACGTTGTTGAAGACGTCTCGATCGAAGAGACCGATTTGGCCTCCGCCCACGTCCAGCGCAAAGTTGGTGTGCAGTGGCCCCTCGTCCTCTTCGCCGTCGGCCCAGAAGAGGAGTGTGCCACCCGGCGAGATGAGTGTGTCGTCGGGGACACGCCACTTCGTCGGGTTGCTCAGGTCATCGGTCAGATACATCCCGCCCAGGTTCCAGGTCAGCGTAGAACTGCTGTTGTAAATCTCGATCCAGCCATCGTAATCGCCGGCCTCGTCAGCGACGGTGCTGCCATTGTCGGCCATAAACTCGTTTATAGTGAGGCCCGCCTCCATGTCGGGGCAGAAGGTGAGCATCTCGTCCTCAAGGAACTGGATGCGGTTAGTAATGTAGGTTCTCAACTCGTCTGGGCCGTCCTCGAAGCCGGACGTGCCGTAGAGTTCGTCCGGTCGCCACCGGTTCGGGTCGGCCAGGCCAGCATCACGGATGGTCGCGAAGGTCTCGTCAATGCGCGGGAACATCTCAGTGGGGCTGAACTCGTCGGCCATCAACTCCGTCAGGCGGCGGCAATGGTAGAAACGAAATTCTGGCACGTCCATCATGCGATCAATCAGATGGTTGTACTTGCTTGTCGGATCGGCGCCGGTGTCAATGGGGTTGTCCCAACTGATGTCCCGGTCAAAGAGCCCGTATTCGTGCCCCTCGTTGTGTCCAAAGGAGATGTCCACGTCCCAGGGGAGAATCATCCAGCGGCCGGTGCTGAAATCGTGGTAGAGATAGTAATTCTTGTTCGTCATCTCGAAGTTGCCGATGAGGATGTTGACGGCGTACCAGTCGAGCCAACCGTTGACGTCCAGCACCTCTGCGATCGTCTCCGAGAACTGCCCGTCGGATGTATAGTTGATCAGTTCGATAAAAGCAACCATGTCCTCGTGGCCGCTCTGCCGGTTGGTCTTCTTGGGGTAATGGTAGTCGTACCACCAATCGTTTTCCTCCAGACCCAGATTGCCGTAGAACGGCTTGTACAGGTTGCCGTGTATCTCAATGCCCAGCCGATGGAGAAAGCGCCCGTCAACCTGCTCGACCTGGGAGAAGAGGCCATAGTACCCATCGTTGATGTACAGGCGGGCATAGCCAGCACGCGGGGCGGGCACGCCCGCGCGAGTGAAGAGATCGTAGCCGATGTAACTGCGCAACAGCGTCTGATCCACGTAGTCGGCGTTGAGATTCAGTTCTTTCTGCAAGACCCCCCCCTGCCCCTGGAAAAGGTCGGAGCCGGGGAAGAAGACTTTCCAGCACTTCTTGGGCATCAGGCGGGCGGTGTCACCCCGGTAGCGGATGTCCACCTCCCAATCGCGTTCGTAGACGAACGTGGCGGGGATGGTCTCGTCCCGGTAGGGGTCCTGCGCCAGCCACACCAGGTCGCCGGGGTCGGCGTAGAGGCGATAGAGGGGCGGGCCGGGCGGATAATTGTTCACGACGTGGGGCAGGTAGACGTGATGGTCCTGAACCGGCGCACGCGGGGCGGGCGGTGTCTGGGGCGTGCCGGTGGCGTTGACGGCTGTAGTGGCCGCCAACAACAGACTCCCGACCGTCAGTATTGCCAATCTCTTCCTGTCCATCGCCTCTAATTATACCATGAATTCTCGCAGGTAGGCGATAGCCCTTATGTACCGTTTCGGGTGCTCAAAGGCCGGGAGGAATTGCGAGAACTGGACGTCTCGACGATGAGACTGTTGGAGTCGACCAACACACTGTGTGAGTTGCAGCGGCGGGCGAAGGAAGGAGAAGGAATGAACCTGCGATTGACAGGCTGTAGGATTCGCGCTCCCGCCGGATGACAATCCGGCGATGGAGAGCGGCGGATTGTCATCCACCGCGAGCAGAGAGGCTGTGTTTCGAAGTGGATGAACGCTGATGAAGCGCGGATTTATTTCCTTTATCCCGCGAATTTCTGCGTGAATCTGCGTCCCATTTGACCTAGGTGTGCGTGGTCTACAACAGCCTCGCGATCACCCAGGCAGCCAGCAGAAAGACCAGGCCGATGGGCAGGATCAGCAGCCCTATCCCCAGCACTGGGGTCAGGCCCACGCCAAGCAGCGAAAGGACCACACCCACCAGTCCCAGCGCGATCATCAGCACCACTGCCACCAGCACGAACGGCAACTTGATCAGCCAGATCAGCAAGCCAACCGACAACTTGATCAGCCAGGCCAGAAAAACAAGCGGCAGCTTGATCAGCCAAACCAGCAAGTCCAACATTGTGTCTATCTCTCCTTTCGGTTAACCTCACTTTTGTATACGTGGATGGGGCGTCACAGGTTGCATTGGTTAATTGGTTGGCCTGGGTCGTCGCGCTCAGTTTGTTGGGTCAACGCGGATTCGTGGGGTAAACTCGCTCAAAGGGGGTGTGCCACCCCATACGCGTCAACTTAAGGGGGATGCCGTACTTGCCGAGGCCGCCCGGCGATGAAGTCGCCGGGCTACGGAGCTTCCGCCCGATGAATCGGGCTCCTGAACCCCGTTTACGGGGTGGTAGCTCCGTAGCCGGGGCACTTTATGTCCCGGCGGGGCTGGTCGGCGAGCGTGCTGGGCTTCTTTCGTGGGTCATTTGTCTTAGGTTGACGCGCATGGTGTGCCACCCCCGTCGGTGGGGCTAAGACACTGCATTGCCCCAGATGTGGGACGCGGGTGACATACCCGCTTGGAGCACCCCACGAATCCGCGTAGAGCCAGTTTGTTTTGTGGCTGCACCGGCTTGACTGCATTCCCCGTCTGGGCTACAATCAGGTGTGCCCGATAAGCAGAGAGGTACTCCATGCCCACGATCTACGATAACATTGAGCAGCACCTTCTAGATGCCCTACGCATCACATTGCAGGATGCGCAATCGGCCGATTGCTGCGTCGGCTATTTCAACCTGCGCGGCTGGGGTCGGCTGGCCGACATCGTGGCCGCCCACTTCGACGGCAGCGACGAGCACTGCGTGCGCGTGCTGGTGGGGATGCGTCGCGCCCCGGAAGAGGAGATGCGTTTGGCACAACGGGCGGCTCGGCTGAGCCTTCGGGCCGAGCCTCAGGCCGAGGGCTCGCCGAAGTCGGTCCGGCAAGAGACTTTGCTGGACGGCCCAACCGCCGCCCGGCTGCGACGTAAGGCAGCCGAGAGTTTCAAAGAGCAACTGGAGTTCGGCGTACCAACCGCCGAAGCGGAGCGCGGTTTGCAGCACCTGGCCCGCCAACTTCGCGCGCGCCAGGTGCGGACGAAACTCTTTCTACGCTATCCGCTGCACGCCAAACTCTACCTCATTCGCCGCGCCGACCCCATTGCCACGCTGGTTGCCTACCTGGGCAGCAGCAATCTGACCCAGGCCGGCTTATCGGGGCAGGGCGAACTCAACGTGGACGTGTTGGACCAGGACGCCGCCCGCAAGTTGCAGCGTTGGTTCGACGACCGCTGGAACGACCCCTTTGCCTTCGACATTTCCGATGAACTGGCGACACTCATCGAGACCAGTTGGGCCAGAGAGGAACTGGTCGCTCCCTACCTGGTCTACCTGAAAATGATCTACCATCTCTCAGAGGAAGCGCGGGAGGGTGAACGGGAGTTCAGGCTGCCCAAAGAATTTCAGGGCGTGATGCTTGACTTTCAAGCGGCCGCCGTGTCGCTGGTCGCGCACCACCTGCACCAGCGCGGCGGTGTGTTGCTGGGCGACGTGGTGGGCCTGGGCAAGACGCTCATGGCCACCGCCGTGGCCAAGATATTCGAGGAAGATGAAGGTGGACGGACACTCGTTCTCTGCCCGCCCAACCTTAGTGACATGTGGCAGCAGTATGTTGAACAGTACAACTTGAGCGCGTATGTGTTATCTATGGGCAAGGTATTGAACACGCTGTTCGAGTTACCTGGCCGCTACCGTCTGGTCATCATTGACGAAAGCCACAACCTGCGCAACCGGGAGGGCAAGCGCTACCAGGCTATCCACGAATACATTGAGGCCAACGATGCCCGCTGTCTGTTGGTCACCGCCACCCCCTACAACAAGCAGTTTACCGATGTCGGCAACCAGTTGCGGCTCTTTCTGGATGAGAACCGCGACCTGGGCCTGCGCCCCGAAAAGTTCTTTCAGGCGTGGAGAGCGCGGGGCTTCAATGAGGCCGACTTCAGGGCTCGTTACCAGGCTTCACCTCGCTCGCTGCGGGCTTTCGAGCAAAGCGACTTCCCCGACGACTGGCGCGACCTGATGCGGCTTTTTATGGTGCGCCGCACCCGCCGCTTCATCATGGACAACTACGCCCAATACGATGCCGAAAAGCAGCGTTACTACGTTTTGATTAATGGTCAACCATTCTACTTCCCCCTGCGTCAACCGCGCAAACTGCCCTTCGACCTTAACGATACCGATCCCAACGATCAATACGCCCGCCTTTACCGCGACAGCGTCGTGGATGTGATCCAGAGCCTGTCCCTGCCTCGCTACGGGCTGGCGAATTACCTGCACCCCAGGGCTGAGAAGGGCGCGAGCCCAGAGGAGAAGCGCATTCTGGACAACCTGAACCGCGCCGGCAGACGTCTGATCGGCTTCTCGCGCACCAACCTGTTCAAACGACTGGAGAGCAGCGGCAGCAGTTTCCTGCTCTCGCTTCGACGCCACGTCCTGCGCAACCTGGTTACGTTGCACGCGCTGGAAAACGACTTGCCTATCCCCATCGGCGCCCAGGACGCAGCCGTGCTGGATACGGCCATCTCCGACACCGACGTAGGGCAAGATGGCATCTTGCCCCACGATGATATTACCGCTGTTGCGGGTGACAGTCTCGACGCTTACCGCGCCCGCGCGGCACAGGTCTACGAAGCCTACCGGACACAATATCGGACTCGCTTCCAGTGGTTGAGTCCGCGCTTCTTTTTCAAGGGCGATTTCAAGAGCGACGGTCTGCGAAAGGATTTGCTGGCCGATGCCAAAGCCCTGCTGGGGCTCGTTGTCACGGCTGGCCCCTGGGACCCCCAGCGTGACGCCAAACTGGATGCCCTCTACCATTTGCTGACCGAAAAGCACCCACACGAGAAAGTGCTGGTCTTCACCCAATTCGCCGACACGGCGTGCTACCTGGCCGAACAACTCCAACAGCGAGGCGTTGCTGACGGCTCGACTGAGCTCGCCGAAGTCCTGGCTGCCGTCACGTCCCAGGCCACCAATCCGACGGCCCTGGCCCGGCGCTTCAGCCCGGACAGCAACAACTACACGCTCAGGCCCGGTGAAACAGGACTGCGTGTCCTGATCGCCACCGACGTGCTGGCCGAGGGACAAAACCTGCAAGACTGCGCCATCGTCGTCAATTACGACCTGCCCTGGGCCATCATCCGGTTGATCCAGCGGGCCGGCCGCGTGGACCGTATCGGCCAGCAGCGCGACACGATCCTGGTCTACTTGTTCGAGCCTGCCGAGGGCGTGGAGCACATTATCCGGTTGCGCGCCCGGCTCAGCCAACGTTTACAGGAGAACCAGGAGGTCATCGGCACCGACGAATCGTTCTTCGGCGAAGAGGTGGCCGAAAAGTTGCGCGACCTGTACACTGAAAAGGCTAATGTGCTCGACGAAGACGAGGACGAAGATGTGGATCTGGCCAGCCTGGCCTTGCAGGTATGGAACAGCGCGTCTGAAGAGGCCCGCCGCCAGGCCGAGCGTCTGCCACCCGTGGTCTATGCTACTCGTCCGCACCGCCCCCCCTCTGTCCCCCCCATTGGGGGGGAGGTAGGGGAGGCTGTCCCCCCCAGCGGGGGGGAGGAGGAGGAGGAGGGCTTCCCCCCCGGCGGGGGGGAGGAAGGGGTGGCTATCCCCCCCAGCAGGGGGGATGTAGGGGGGGCTGATCCCCCCGGCGCGTTGGTCTACCTGCGCTTCCCCGACGGGGCCGACGCGCTGGTGCGTGTGGACGAGGCTGGGAACGTCGTCTCGCAGTCTATGACAGCCATCCTGCGCGCCGCCGCCTGTGCCCCCGAAACACCCGCCTTGCCCCGCCGTCCCGATCATCACGACCTGACTGCCCAGGCCATCGAACAGGCGGTGGGCGAATTGAGTAACCTGGGCGGGCAACTCGGTTCGCTGCGCAGCACCCGCCGCAAGGTGTACGAACGGCTGAAAACCTATCGGGAGGCGCTCAGGCAGACCGGCCAGGACACGTCAGACCTGGACCGGGCCTTTGACGCCCTTTTCCGCTTCCCCCTCACCGAGCGGGCCCGCAAGGCGCTGGGCCGCCAGTTGCGGCTGGGCATCCCCGGCCCGGGCCTGGCCAAGATGGTGGTTAATCTCTACGCCGACGAGCGGCTGGTCAGAATCACCGAGGAACTGCCGGTGCCGGAGCCGATCATTGTTTGTTCGATGGGATTGGCAGTAACTACTCACCCGTTTGCCCCGCCGATGGTTGAAACCATCGGCTGATACGCAAAGTGCGTTAAAACGCACTAAAACGCGACTTTCTAACCCGTTTTAACGGGTTTCGCCGTATCAGCGG
>Ga0208279_1000246_pt1 | contig 49309 bp, 34 predicted proteins | sample AntAceMetag02UKM_FD_184766 | JGI IMG/M metagenome (GOLD analysis project Ga0208279, IMG submission 184766) | Saline lake microbial communities from Ace Lake, Antarctica - Antarctic Ace Lake Metagenome 02UKM (SPAdes) (version 2) | ecosystem: Environmental > Aquatic > Non-marine Saline and... | reverse complement strand
ACGGTCGTGACGGCCTGATAGGTTGCCTCTTCCGCTCCATTGCTCGTCAGGGCCAGAAGTGTCAGGCACAGAAGAAGTAGTGTTTTCGGTCTGATCATAGGGCGGTCCCCTCTCTGAATGGTTCGGTTCTTTTCGTTGGCTCGGCGCCGAGCAGGCATGCGCCCAGCAATATTCACCAGTTTCACACGTTGCGCAGGAGGCGCATTTGCGCCTTTTAACCCATTGTCACCCGTACCACTTGTTAACTGACGTACGTATGAAATACGCCAACGGTTTTTCAATTCTCCTGCTTCTTTGCGATGAATTGGAGATATCCGGCGGCCATCGGTCTGGTGCAGCCGCTCGGGGCGACAACAAAGCTCAGGATTGTGAGAATGCACGAGTTTCTCACTGTACAGTCTCCGGCAGTTTGTCGCCATCATAGAGGCAACGCCGTTCCCGTCAAGCAAAGAAGGGAGATTGCTCTCACAGGCATAGCGATGACGGCCCGGGCATTTGGCGGTGGTCAACGTCTGTCGGAAACGGTAGAATGTCCGCGATCGCGTTCAAGTGAGTACACACGCGTCAATCAGGAATCTCTTGTACAAAGGAGTGAAACATGAAGAAGGCCGTTGTATTGATGGTTGTCGGTTGCGGGCTCTTGCTGCCGTCGTGCAGTTCGAACCTCTCCATTCCCCCCAAAGCACATCCGAAGGTCTGCCAGTGGCAGGACCTGTTCGCCCCCGATTTGTCCAATGCGATGTATCCCGAAGGGATCTGGACGTTTGACGACGGCATCCTGACCGCCAGTGAGGACAAGGCGATCTGGACGCAAAAGGACTATGACAACTTTGTCGTCGACGTGGAATTCAAAACCGCTGACGGCACCAACAGCGGTGTCATCGTCTATTGCAGCAATACGAAGAACTGGATTCCCAATTCCGTCGAGGTCCAGATCGCCGATGATTACGCCAAACAGTGGGCCGAGAGCCCCAAGACCTGGCAGTGTGGAGCGATCTTTGGGCACTTGGCCGCCTCCAAGAGCATGGTGAAGAAGGCTGGCCAGTGGAACCGTATGACCGTTACGTGCCAGGACAAGATGATCTACGTCATGATCAACGGCGAATCGGTCACGGAGATGAATATGGACCTGTGGACCAGCGCCAAGACCAATCCCGATGGCAGCGAGATTCCTTCGTGGTTGAGTACGCCCTTTGCTGAGTTGCCGACCCATGGGCGGATCGGCTTGCAGGGAAAGCATGCCGGCGCCCCGATCTACTTCCGCAATCTGAAGATCAAGGAAATCGACTGATCGCTGGAACGTGTGACATTGCTGAACAGGTACAGGCCCGATGGTTTACCATCGGGCCTGTTTGCATTTCGTCGTGATCATGGTACCATGGGTCCGGATCGTTTCCCGGTGCGGGCCAGTGCACCGAAGTAGGCGTTGATATTGGCAACGGACGGACCCGAGGTGGCCCATGCATCCTCGTCTGATTGAGATAGCTGTCGTTCACGTCACCATCTGGAGTTTCGGTCTGATGATGGTGCTGGGCTTTCTCTCGGCACTCTGGTTGGTGCGGCGGCTGAGCGGGCGGGCGGGCCTGGACCCGGAGAGGGTCTCCAACGTGGCGCTCTACTGTCTGATCGTCGGCGTTATTGGGGCGCGCGCCTTCTTCGTTGTCCATCATCTCGATCACTTTCGCGGAGATTTCTGGGGTGTCTTCGCCATCTGGCGGGGCGGCCTGGAGTTTCTCGGGGGCGTCGCCCCGGCCATCGGCTTCCTGCTGTTCTATCTGCATTTTCGCCGACTACCGATGCGGCGCTATCTCGACATCCTGGCCATGGGGTTGATGCTGGGTCTGGCGTTCGGGCGACTGGGGTGTTTCCTGAACGGCTGTTGCTTCGGCAGGCCCACGGAGTTGCCCTGGGGGATTCGCTTTCCCTATCGGTCGTATGCTTTCGTCAGTCAGGTCAATCCCGATGTGCGGCGCGGGCGAGCACAGCCCCGTCTGGAGGTTCCCCTGCACGAGTATGCCGCTTTCTATGGGGAAGATGGACGATGGTATCCCAAGCCTTTGGACGAACTGACCGAGCAACAGCGGTACGAAGTCACGCAGGGCCGGTACCGGTGTTTGCCCATTCACCCAACGCAACTCTATGCGTCCGCCTACGCGCTGCTGCTCTGTGGTCTGTTGTACGCGCTGTGGCGCCGCAGCCTGAGAGGGGGGACGTCCGGCTTGGCGACGGCGGGCCTCTGCCTCTTGTATGGTCCGGGCCGGTTCGTTCTGGAGGCGATTCGCGACGACAACCCGTATGAAATAGGCACGCTGACCATCTCCCAGCTTCTGGGGATTGTCATGTTCCTCGCGGGCCTGGTCCTGCTGGCCGTTTTCCTGATCCGCCGGCCCAGTGCCGCCGCCGACAGCGCCGTTGTTAAGACTGCTGACGGTGACGTCGCTGGTCGCTTGTGAACAGACGCACCGCGACGAAGCGATAGAGCAGCGCCAAAGCGAAGGCCAGCGCGAGCAACAGGGCCGCTTTCCAGGTGACGTCGGTCGTCAGGCTCTGGGTGTGGGTAGAGAGGTGTCCAGCATTAGCCGCCAGTTCCTCATTGAGCTTTCTGATCTCTCCGGCCGTTTCAGTAATCGCGCGGGCGGTGGCGTTCAGTTCGGCCAACTCGAACTTCGACGCGGGTTCGGTTTGCGGGGCCGCCTCCGGTTTCTTGAACGTCGTCGCGATAGACTCCACAGTCGCTTGCCAGGCCGTGCCGGCCTTTCCGACATCTTCGGATGTGACACTGAGAGTCTTCGCGGTGCTGTCCACCTGAGCGACCAACTTGGTCAGGGCTTGCCCCGTCGCCTCGGTCTGCTCGAGTGTCTTCTGGAGGTTGGCCTGTCTCTCATCCACCTGTTCGATCAAATCCGATAGTTCCGCTCTTATTTCACCCGGCAGTTTCTCACTGGTCTCCGTCAGCTTTGCACTGCTTTCGGCGATTTGCTTCAGGCTGGCGAGAAACGACTGAGCCATCTGCGTTTCCTCCAACTCGTAGAGCAACAGAAGCAACTGCCAGCGGGTCGATTCGGGCAATTCTTCAACGATGTCGGAAAAACGCTCGGCCGTATTGGAGAAATCCCGAATGGCGACCGATGTTCGGTCCACCCCTTCGATCGCGCGAAATGGGGCCAGGGGCAGATTGATCACGGTCTCCACCGGTCCCGGCGTGCCTTTCTTGACTTCGCTGGCATAGGCGAGTGTTTTGGAGAAGGCCCCGCGCATCGGATTGGCCTGGGCGAAGGCCCTGAGGTCTCGCTGGGTCTGCTCGAACATGGAGGCTTCCAGCAATTCCTGAGCGATGCGTTCGATCTCAGTCTCGATTCGGATCGCGGCTGACAGCGCCACCTGCTGGTGAGGGCCAAACAGTTGGCTGCCTTCCCCCGACCCAAAGTACAGCGTCAGACGCAGGCTCAGCGCCCACGCATCGATCAATGCCACAAGCGGATCGTCCTGTTCGAGAATCGTGTGGAGCGAACTGATGCAGCGGGTGCGCCACAGAAGCGTTAGCTTCTGGGTCTTCGCATCCGTCATCAAGATGTCCAGCTCGTTGGCGCCTTGCTTGACGCTGGAGACAAAAAAGTCCTCGAACTGGTTGAGCACTTCCCGGAGCTCCTCACGGGACAATCGCGTTGTTGGCAGGGCTGATCCGCTACCTCTCATTCGCTGTCTCGCCTGCCGACAACCGGTTGCTCCGGCGCTCATCGCCAGTGCTACTAGCAGGGCCGTCAGCCAGAATCTCAACGCGACTGTTCGGGTTCTCAGGGCATCACGCTGGAGGTGTACGATCTCTTCCATGAGTCACCTATCCCGTCCATGGCGGCGCTTGTTCTATGGATTTCCGTCACCAGCCTAGCATGCCGAGTCCAGGGTGCAAACGATTTGTGGGACCCGTCGCGCGATTTCGCTCTCACAATCGCCTTGCCAGAATCCTCGTTTTGCGGGACAATCGCACGGATAAGCGTTGTGTCGATTGGCATCAGTTCTGTCGGTGTGTGCGGGAGGTTTTCACATGAGCAAGGCTTCAAGCTGTGTAGCGGTCATTCTCTTGGTGGGAGCATTGTGCCTGGCGGTGCAGGCGGTTCCTCAAGAGCCCGTCGATATCGGGAGTCGGTGGGAGTTGTTTGTCGACGACTTGCTGATCGAGCGGATGGAAGGACAAGTCCAGTTGCAGTTGCATCCGCCGGTGGCACGGGAGGTGGTCATGGTCCATGACAAGCCTTGGGAGGGGAACACGTGCGGCTATCATACCATCTTTCAGGACGGCCCGCTCTATCGCATGTACTACCGAGGCTGGGACCACGATATGACAACAGGCAAGCAGCGTCATCCGGAAGTGGTTTGCTACGCTGAGAGTACCGATGGGATTCACTGGGAGCGGCCGGAACTGGGGCTCGTTGCGTTCGCCGGTTCGAAGGCCAACAACATCATCTGGGAGGGGATCGGCGCGCACAATTTTACGCCGTTCAAGGACACCAATCCGCATGCGTCCGCGAAAGCCCGATACAAAGCGGTGGCGCGGGGTGTGGGCAAGGACAATGGGAAGCTCTTTGCGTTTAAGTCAGCCGATGGGATTCGTTGGCAATTGCTGACGGATGAGCCCGTGCTGACCGAAGGGGCCTTTGACTCGCAGAACCTGGCGTTCTGGGACGCCCAGCGGCGGGAGTATCGATGCTACTTCCGCGACTTTCGCGAGGGACGTCGGGACATCAAGGTCTCGACTTCCCAGGATTTCCTGCGTTGGACCAAGCCCGAATGGCTGAAGTTTCCGGGTGTTCCGAAGGAGCACCTCTACACGAATCAGATCATGCCGTACTTTCGTGCCTCTCATCTGTTGATCGGATTCCCCACGCGCTACATTCCGGACCGTGAATCGCTTACTGAGGGGCTCTTCATGAGCAGTCGAGACGGTCTTTCGTTTCGGCGTTGGGCCGAAGCCTTCATCCGGCCGGGCCCCATCCCTGAGAAATGGCACAACCGCAGCAACTACATCTGGTGGGGATTGGTCGAGACGGCCTCGTCGCTGCCCGGCGCAGCACGGGAACTGTCCCTGTATACCAATGAACGTTACTACTACGAAGGGCAGGGCGCCAAGACGCGGCGCCATACCTGTCGCATGGATGGCTTCGTTTCTTTGCATGCTTCTTTCGACGGTGGTGAAGTTCTCAGCAAGCCGCTCATCTTTGCAGGCGACAGGTTGGCACTAAACTTCTCAACCTCTGCGGCCGGCAGCCTGCGCGTCCAGATCGAAGATTCCACCGGCCGGGCATTTCCAGGATTCAGCCTTTCCGATTGTCCCGACCTCTATGGCGACAGCATCGAGCAAGTGGTGTCGTGGAAGGGCGAGAGCAATGTGGGAGCTCTGGCCGGTCGCGCGATTCGTCTGCGATTTGTCCTGCACGACGCCGATCTCTATGCCTTTGGCTTCCGGGCGGATTCAGATTCGAGCAACTGATGTCTATTGCTCGTCGGCAGATTCTCTCTGCCGCTCGATGATACCGCGTCCCTGCAGGAAGTAGGCGGCCAGCCAGCAGGACAGGGCCCAGATCAGGCCCATGCTCCACCCGGCCAGGACATCGGTCGGATAGTGGACGCCGAGATAGATACGGCTCAATCCCACCAATACCGTCAGGGTCAGGCCCAGGATGAGGAAGTAGATCTTGAATCGCAAGGGGCGACTGGTTCGCGCCAGCAAGGCTGCGAGTGTCAGATAGACGATGGCCGAGAGCATCGAGTGCCCGCTGGGGAAACTGGCGGTCATCACATAACTGGTCCCCGAAGTGAACTCCGGTCGCGGCCGATCAAAGACGTCCTTGAGCAGGACGGAGACGAAGAGGCCGCCGAGCGTGACGATGAGCATCAGTGCGACCGTGCGATAGCGTTGGCGCAGGAGCAGATAGCCGCCGGTCGCCAGGGTGACCAGCGCCAGGACGGGCGCCCCGCCCAGCGCGGTGATGTCGCGCCAGATATCCTCGACCCAGACCGGACCGATCGGATCGGTCATGTCGCCGGGCGTACGCAACTGGCTGAGAATCCACTCGTCGTAGGGCTGGGCGTCGCCCTCTATGACCTCGTCCACCAGTTCGGCCGACAACCAGCCAGCCACGACCAGGACAGCCAGCGCCCCGAGCATAACCAGATCCACGTTCTGCCGCAGCCAGCCTGGTCGGCGGGCCGTCTGCGACTGTCGGTTGTGCATTGTCTTTGGCCTCATACAGTGTCGTGTCATACCACGAAACGCCGGAGGCCGCAAGGGCTGGTTGTGACCCCGGCGGCCTTCGGGCTTGACGCCACCGATCCAGGCCTCTATGATGCGGCCCAATCTGGAATCTGCGTGGCTCTTGTCGTGCATGTATAGGAAAGGTGTGAGGTCCATGTCGGTGATATCGGCTGGCATACTACTGTTCCTGGTGATGGACCCGTTTGGGAACATCCCGATGTTCCTCTGCGTGCTCAAGGCGGTGCCGGCTGAACGACGGCGGTGGGTGATTCTGCGCGAGTTATTGATCGCGCTGCTCGTGTTGCTCATATTCCTCGTGGCCGGTCCTGGTCTGCTCAAGCTGCTTCACGTTTCAGAACCTGCTTTGCGGATTGGCGGCGGGATCATCCTGTTTCTGATTGCCATCAAAATGATCTTCAGTTCGGCCGCCGAGATCATCAAGGGACTGCCCCAGGGAGAGCCTCTGATCGTGCCTTTGGCGATCCCGTGTCTGGCCGGTCCCTCGGCCATTGCGACGCTGCTTCTGATGGTGGCGCAGGAGCCGGAGCGTTGGCCCTCCTGGCTGCTGGCTCTCTTTGTGGCATGGCTTGCCAATGGCGCTATCCTGATGATGTCCACGGCGTTCGGCCGCCTGCTGGGGGAGAGGGGTTTGAGTGCGTTGGAACGTCTGATGGGATTGCTCCTGACCGTGATCGCTGTTGAGATGTGCATCGATGGGGTCTGTTCGGCCGTGCGCGAAATGGGCTGAGATTCCCCTGGTGAACGCGCGTTTCGTGCAAAGCACTCTCGCTGGATCAGTTGCGCGGTTCAGTTCTCCGCTGGGGCAGCCACTTTCAGGACGACGCCGGTGTTGCCATAGGGACCGAGGGCGGAACTGGCGAGGACGTAGATTTCGCCCTCGCGGTCCTGACCGATTCCCTTGACGTATAGTCCCAGGTTGCGCTGCTCGCTGCCGATCAGTAATTCTTCGATCTTTCCCGTCCAGAGATCGGCGACGAGAAGCCGCCCATCCGGCTCGGTGAATCCGCGCGAGAAATCGCCGAATACGTAGAGTGCCCGCAGTTGAGGAACGAGGGCGCCGTAGTACATGTGCCCACCGATGACCGAGAGCCCCTCGTCATGGTCGTACTGGGTCACCGGGTCGATCAGATCGCGATCTTTGAAGGGCGATCCCACCATGCCGGTCTCAGGATCGAACAGGAAGTCGCCTTCCTTGATATTCCAGCCGTAGTTGCCTCCTTTGCGAACGATGTTGATCTCCTCCACGTTGTCCTGTCCTACATCGCCGACGATGAGCATGCCGCTGAGTTTGTCGAAGCTGAAGCGGTAGGGATTGCGGAATCCATAGGCGTAGATTTCATCGACGCCCTCTATGCCCACGAAGTAGTTGTCCCATGGTATGCGGTAGGCGCCGTTGGCGCTGGCGGGGTTGCGGCTGTCGGGTGTTGATTCGGGGGGCAGAGGATCGATCCTTAGAATGCTGCCGTGGACCGTGTGTAGGTTTTGGCCATTGCCCTGGTCCCCATGTCCGGGGGCGACGTCGTTGGCTGCGCCGCCATCGCCCAGGCCGATGTAGAGATGCCCATCGGGGCCAAAGGCAAGCTGCCCACTGTTGTGGTTGAATTGCGGCTGATCGATGCGGAGCAGCACGCGGGCTGAACTCGACTCCACTGTGTCCTGGCCCATCGCCAATTGCCACTCGGTGATGACCGTCTGATGGTTGATCTGATCGGGGTCCAGGTCGACGGTGAAATCAGCCAGTCCGTCCGCCGGTTCGCTCGTGTAGGTGTACAGCCTGTGATAGCCCGGCCTGTCGGGATCGCCGAATTCGGGATGGAAGGCCAGCCCCAGTAGGCCGCGTTCGTCGAAGTCATCCGCATCGAACGTGCCGAGAATGCCGAGCGGTTGGACGAGCCGATCTCTAACGTCCAGAAGCGGTGTCTCCTGGAGGATTCCCTGATCGATTACGCGCACCAGTCCGGCCTGATCGACCACATGAAGACGATCGGCGTGCTTAGGATCGGGTACGAGATCGACCGGCGACGTCAGTTCCGTAGCGATGCTCTCCAGATCGATTCGAATCGGGGACGGGCCGATACGCTCGACGATGGGCAGGCCCGCGATGGTGAAATCGCCGCGCATCGTGAACAAATGGACGCGGCACCGGTAGCCTGGAACGCGTCCGGCTTCGAGCATGGCCTCGTGCAGAGCCGCCGTCAGGGTGAACCGCACGGTTCCCTGGCTGTCGTCCTCCCATCCGACATCGGGGTCCGACTCGAACGGGCCTGTGAAAGACCCCATGGACAGGAGGACCTTGTCTTGTCCGGGAGAGGACGCCTTGGCAATGACCTCGAACGGGTGGGGGATGAAGTTGGTTACCTTGACCTGGTAGCGGTTTCCCAACTCCAGGGGCAAGGTCGGGTCTGGACTGCCGAGCGATCCAAACTCCATATCGGCCGGTGCGAAGGCGTCGAGGCGATACGACGAAGAGCCCGCGTTGCCAAACGTCCAGGCCACGTCCACTGGCTGGGCGTGCAAGCTGGCTGAGGACAAGCATAAAACCATCGTCAGCAGCCGCGCCGTCTTGAGGGATCGAAAGACTTTCATGAGTTGTCTCCTTCCTGCCACCAATCCAATGTTATTGAACGGTCAAACGAGACAGTGCTATAGAGGACTATTAATGTCTTACTTTGGGGCAGCGCTCGGGGTTCAGATTCTCAATGCTTTCTTGGGGAGAATCAAGGAGTCTGCTGCATCCAATCATCGCCCTTATTATGGGTGAATGAGTCGAGCATCGACAAGACACGGGCGTGCAGGAAGTGGCTTTGGACTTGCCTGGAATGTCCTGAAAAGCTATAATGTCATCAGCTTGGGGATTCTGATTCGAGCCTGCCAGAATGCGGGCCGGACACCAGAATGACGATGTGGGAATCAAGCCGGCGGAGGTGTAGTCCCGCTTCTCGAACGGCATTATTTAGAGCTATACGAGTGAGGAATACACCATGAAGCGGGCGACATTCATCCTTGTTACCTTTGCACTTGCCTTCCATGTCGCATGCGACGGGGTCTGGGCTCGATCCACGACGTCGAGACAGGCCTCAGAGGCGGTGGCGGGATGGTTGAAGGCCGATTCCCGACCTCTCGGCGCCATCCTGGGCGACACGGTCGCGGGCGTCACGCCTTATGCCGACCGGGCCGGCGAGATTGTGTGCTATGTCGTATCGTTGGAGCCGGCCGGTTTCGTGATCGTCTCTGCTGACGATCTGATCGAGCCGATCATCGCCTATTCCGAGAGCGGTTCTTTCGATCCAGCTCCGGAGAATCCGCTGGGGGCGCTGGTCTCGATAGATCTTCCCGCTCGGACCGCTGCCGTGCGCAGAGGCTCCAAGGTCACCGACGGAGACCGAAAGAAGATTCGCAGGCAAAGACGTTGGCGGCAACTGACGCAATCGTCTCAAGGCGATGCCGGTGGGGTGGCCTTGCAGAGTGGCGAACCCATCTCCGATGTTCGGATCGCGGCGTTGATTCAGAGTCGCTGGTCGCAGTCGGGCGCCTGTGGCGGCTATTGCTACAACTATTACACGCCGAACCACTATCCGTGTGGTTGCGTCGCTACCGCGGTCGCCCAGATCATGCTGTACCATCAGTATCCCCCCGAGGCGGTGGGCGTCCACGAATTCACGATTGAGGTCGACGAAATCGAGGAGAAGGCTTCCACGCGCGGCGGCGATGGAGTGGGTGGGCCATATCGGTGGGACTCCATGATAGCTGATCCCTGGTCCAGTTGCGCGGCGCTGACGTCTCAGCGTCGCCAGGCCATCGGGGCCTTGTGCTACGATGTGGGCATTGCCGCCAACATGAGTTATACCCGGAGTGCTTCGGCTGCCTATTTCAAACCGATCACCGAAGCCCTGATGTCTACGTTTGGCTATGGCAACGCCGTGACGGCGAATTCTCCCGGTACGGGCAAGCATCTCTGGAATATGGTCAACACCAACCTCGACGCCCGCCTGCCTGTGGCGTTGGGCATTACGAACGACGAAGTCGGGCATGCGGTGATCGCCGACGGCTATGGGTACATCGGCGCAACGTTGTATCATCATATCAACTTCGGTTGGGCCGGCAGCGCCGATGCCTGGTACAATCTGCCGGATTTCTCGGGGATCAGTCCCGCGTTTAGTGTGATCGATAGCTGCACCTACAACATCTATGCGACCGGTAGCGGCGGGATCATCAGCGGCAGAGTCACCGACGCCGCGGGCCGACCGGTGCCTGAGGCCGTTGTCGTCGCTCAGCGGGCGGCAGTCCGATCGGGAGGCCTGTACACCGCCACCAGCGACGAGAACGGGATTTACGCGCTGGCCAAGATTCCCGTTAAGTCCACCTATACGCTGACAGTCAGCTACGAAGCCGTTCAATGGGACCCCATGACCGTCAAGATTCTGGGTAACAAATGGGGTGTCGACTTTCGCAATAGGGCGGCCGGAGGCGAACAAGCGGAGATCCTCTTCGTGGATCAGAACGCCAGCGCCGGCGCCAACGATGGCACGAGTTGGGCCAACGCCTTTATCGATCTCCAGGACGCCCTGGCCGCGGCCGACTGGAGCCCGGACGTCAATCAGGTTTGGGTGGCGGATGGGACCTACCTTCCGGACGGAGGGACGGGCCAACGCACCCTGAGTTTCGTGCTGCCGGACGCCGTGGCAGTCTACGGCGGTTTTGCCGGACTGGATGCGGACGCCTTTCCCGGCGGAGAAACCGCTTTAGATCAGAGAGATTCCCTGGCGAATCCAACCGTTCTCAGTGGCGATCTCAAGGCTAATGATGCCGGCTTCCGAAACTGTACGGACAACAGTATACACGTTGTTACCGCCGCTGATGTCGGCGACCAGACGATTCTGGATGGTTTCACCATCACCGGTGGAAACGCCAACGGCGCCGGCCCAGACGGGGACGCCAGCGGTGGGGGAATGTTCCTCTCCGAGGCGACGGCCGCGATTGTCGACTGCACTTTTGTACGCAACGGCGCCGGCGCCAGCGGGGGAGGGCTGTTTCTTCTGGGCGACGCGTCGCCGTGGGTGACGAATTGCCGGTTTGACGGAAATCGCGCCGCTTCGGGAGGAGGCATCGCTCACGTAGACGCCTCCTCAACGATCGCTGGCTGCGTGTTCGCAGGCAATACGGCGACCTCCGCTCCGGCGGCGGGAGGCGCTATTTACGCTTCCGGATCATCTTCGGTGATCCTGGCCAATTGCACGTTGACGGATAACGATGCGACCCGAGGTGGAGGACTCTACCTGAAGGACAGTACGACGACCGTGACAAATTGCATCGCCTGGGGCAATCAGGCTGGCAAAGGACCTCAGTTCGATCTGATCTCCTCGTCGACAGCCGTCGTCCGCTACTGCAATATCGACGGGGGCTCCGCTTCGATCAACGTTCAGGATGGCTGCGTGCTGGACTGGGGGGAGGGCAATATTGACGCCGATCCACTCTTTGCCGACCCTGCCAAGCAAGACTGGCATATTCTCATGGAATCTCCCTGTGTCGACGCCGGCGACCCCAACGCGTCGCTGGAGTGGGCGCCATTCGACATGGACGGCCAGCAGCGGATCATGGACGGGCGCATCGACATCGGCGCTGATGAGAGTTCCGTCGTCGATCTGGATGCTGACGTATAGGGCCAGCGACGCGATGGTAGAGCGATTCGAGAACGCTCTGTCTGGCTATCGTTTCTTGCTTGCCGGTTGGGCTGGTGTCCTGGCTCCCTTCACGTTCATTTCGATACTGTAGAGCGAGGTGCGGGCCGTGATGAAAAGAGTCTTACGGTCCGGTCCCCCGAACGTGACGTTGGCCGGGCGTTCGGGGACCTGAATCGCTTCGATCTTCTCTCCCTTACGATTGTAGATAGCCACGACATCGGTGGTCAGATAGACATTGCCTTTCACGTCGATCGTCATGCCGTCGGCGCCGGCCTGGCAGAAGAGTTTCTTGCCGGACAGCGTTCCGTCTTTCTCGATGGTGTACACGAATGTCTTGCCGCCGCCGTTGTCGGTGACATAGAGCCGCTTGCCGTTCGGGGTTCCGATTACGCCGTTGGGACGGACCATGTCGTCGATGACGCGTCGGATCTTGCATCGACAGGGCGTCAGGTAGTAGACATGCTCGCCGTCCTGGTCCATGTTGTCCCGATCGCCATAGCGCGGGTCGGTGAAGTAGATTCCTCCCTCAGGGTCGATCCAGAGGTCGTTGAGACTGTTGAAGGGTTTGTCCTCATACTTGTCGGCCAGGATCTTAACCTGGTTGTCCGGGGCGATGGAGACCAGTCGTCGCCCGCCGCCCTCGCAGACCAGCAGGTTCCCGTCCTTGTCGAAGTAGAGCCCGTTGGCGCCGCCGGAGTTTTCGCGGGATGTGCTGAGCGTACCGTCAAGCGACCACTTGAGAATGTGGTTATTGGGAATGTCGGTGAAGAAGATGTTGCCCTGGGCGTCGGCGGCCGGGCCTTCGGTGAACTTGAAGTCACCGGCCAGTTTGGTTACCTCGGCGCCGGGGGCGAGAAGGTTGGCGCCTTGTGCGCTGCTGATGACGATGGCCGCCAACGCAATCAGCGCCATCATGAATTGTTTCGCGCTCATTCTTGACTCCTTTCATATCATGACTTCTCGTTAGGCGTCTCGATGACTCGCACTTTCGCCAGATAGATGCTCGTCTTTCCTTCGTGACTGGAGTAATAGCTGACGTAGAGTATGCCCTTGTGTTCGAGTAGACCGGGATAACTGGTGTCACCACCGCTGGGCAGACGCAGCAAAGGGGTCATCTTCTTGCTCTTCATATCCAGATAGGTCAAGGCTGTGTGCGCTCCACCCTGGTGCATGCGACCGGTCGCGACCCAGTGTCCCGAATTCAACCGAAGAAAATTGGGGCCTCCGAAGCGATTGAATTCGCTACTCAGATCGTGCCATTGCCATTCGGTGTGCGTCCCCTGGCTTATGCCAAGCACGGGGGCGGTGGGGGCGTCACTCGGGCCATCCCTTCGGACCAGGGCGTAGCAGGTGCCGTCTTCAGTGAATCGCAGTCGTGTCTCGTTGGGGAAGCCCTGGTCGAACAGTCGCGCCACCAGCGGTTCGTATTTGACGCCATCGGCGCTGGTCAGCAAGGTCAGGAGTCTCCCTTCGGTAGAGGCGCCGTAGGAGACGCCGTAGGCTTTGCCCTGGTGCCAGGTGACGCACCACATCCAACGGCCCGGTTCGACGACAATCTCCGGGGCGGTCCAGGTTACGCCGTCCTTGGAAAAGGCCACGAACGAACCGGTCGGAGCGCCTTCATTATCCTTCTTGCGGGGCGCCGCGCCGCCGACCAGCATGAGCCGCTTGTCGGGTGTGACGCAGAGATGCGCATCGCGCAAGTCATAGCCTTGGAATGAGACGACCGCCGCCGAACTCCACGCGTCCGCATCGGGCGAGCGCAGCACGCGAATCCTGCCGTCGGTGGAGACGTGGCCGCGCCCTTCGCGGAAGGCGCAGTAGAACTGACCGTCGAAGTGCAGTAGATCAGTAAAGGCGCTGTGAGGCGCCTCATCCCATATCTTTTTGGCCTCAATCAGCTCAAGCTTGATGGGCGTCGCGGCCCACGTGGTCGCGGCGACCAGGAGGGTCAGTGCTAGGGAAACCAATGGTCTTTGCATCGTTGTTCTTCTCCCCTGTGTGTGCGGTTTCAAAAAGCGCCTTGGACGCGCATCCGGAGACGGTAGAGCGAATCCATGGCGGTGATAAACAGTGTCCGGCGGTCCGAACCGCCGAAACAGACGTTGGCGGTCCAGCCTTCGTCGATGGCGATGTGCTCGATCTTGTCACCCTGGGCGTTGAAGACGTGGACACCCTTGCCCGTCAGATAGAGGTTCCCCTCCCTGTCGAGCGTCATGCCGTCGGAGCCCATCGAGCAGAAGAGCGTCTTGTCGGACAGCAGGGCGTCATCGTTGATCTTGAATCGGTAGGTCTTCTTGTCCCCGATATCGGCGATGTACAGATGCTTGCCATCGGGCGTGCCGACGATGCCGTTGGGTTGGACGAGGTCATCGACCACGCGGATGACCTTCTTCCGGTCGCCCGTCAGGTAGTAGACGTGCTGACCGTCCTGCTCCATCGGACCTCGGTTCCAGTAGGGTCTCTTGTAGAACGGGTCGGTGAAGTAGATTCCGCCTTTGAGATCGAACCAAAGGTCGTTGGGCCCGTTGAGTTTCTTACCCTTGAAGTGGCGAACGAAGATGGTGGGGGTCCCCTGCGGATCGATCATCCACAATTCGTTCTCGAGATCGGCGCAGGCCCAGAGATTGCCCAAGGAGTCGAAGAACAGGCCGTTGGCCCGACCTGGACTGTCGTGGAAGATGGAGAGCTTGCCGTCGATGGACCACTTGTAGATCTTGTCGTTGGGTTGATCGGTGAAGAAGACGTTTCCCGCCGCATCGGGGGCCGGGCCCTCGGTGAACTTGAAGATGTCCGCACAGAGTCTCACCTTGGCGCCGGGGGCGATGATGCCGGTTGCCTTGGGGGCTGGCCGTTTCTCCCGCGTCAGGGCGATCAACTCGATGCCCTTGTTCTTCCCAAGGTTGCGGGAATACTGCTTCTCTTTCGCGTTGTTCCAGTGCTCGTGGACACCCAGACTGGCCAGTCGCACGACGTTGCCGGCATGATCCGGATCGTAGAACGTTCCCGAGGGGGGATGGCTCGCCAGCGCGGCCTCGTGCAGGTAGTCGTCGGCCCCGGCCCGGTGGGTGTGTTTCTCGATGGGTTTCTCGGCTTGCAGGAAATCGACACCCACCGAGTCGATCGCCACCGGATCTTGCGAGGCGAACAGGCTTGAGGTCCAGTCGTTGTTGAACGGGGCGGATTGGAACTTGCGCGGTACCTGCTCGACGTAGTGAACGCCTCCGTAGAGGCCGTCGATGAGGTAGAGCATCGTCTTGCCCCCGATCTCGCTATGTCCCATCAGGTCAACCAGCGTGCGGTATTCGCCGGTCCCCTGGCTAAAGGCGCTCTTGTGCATATCGTAGTAGCCCTTCTGGTAGGGCAGGCGGACGAGCGACCCATAGTGGTTCTTCGCACACAGTGTGACGCCCGCGCCGGGATGGGCCTTGAGGTTGGCCAGATTGATCAGGTAGTCCGCCTCGGCAAAGCAGCAGGGAACATGGTCCTGCTGCTTGTCCTTGGGTTGACAGCTCCAGTGTAGCGCTGTGGTCGAGGGGGTCCATTTCTGCCGATCAGCCTGGCCCAGGCAGTCGAGATACCGGACCTCAGGAAACTGCTCGTGGAGCATGTCGTAATACTCGTTGGGGAAATACGCCAGACCGTCGCCCACGCCGACATGGATTTGTCGAACCCCGGCAGCCTGGGTCAATTGCTTGAGCAGGGCGGCGATCATCTGCGGCGACGTGTTCATGTAGTCGCGCCACTTCTCCAGTTCGTAGGTCTCCGTATTGATGCTCCCGACCGTTCGGATGAAGCCCACGAAGTTGACCTTGATCGTGATACTCTCGCCCGGTTGATAGGGCCGATCGCCCCGGCCGCGAGCCTGGTTGTGGGAACGAAACAGCATGTCCCAGGCCTTCGCCTCGTCGGCCGCGCCGGTCAACGTTCGGATCGCCTTGGACATCATCTCGTCGCAAGCCTTCTGGCTGGTGTGCTCGGGTTGCCAGAGGTGCCCATCCCCGGGGCCTTCCCAGTCCGTGGCGTCGGGATCGTGGACCCAGACCACCCGGCCCGGATGAATACCCTTGCCTTCGCCGATCGGCGCCAGCGGATCGGGCTTGGCCAGCGCTGGACTGTCGCTGGTCGCACTCAATGTCACCCAGATGGCCCCGATACTGACGATCAGGGCAACCAAAGCCAGGGCGTAGCGCCGGCCCGCCAGGCTCGTCCTGGCCTTGCGGAACGCCGCGATCGAGACACCCAGACCCAGCAGCCACACGACGAAGCCCGACGCCAGGGGCATCGCCAGCCGCTGGCACGGATACAACGCCCGAGAGGGCTTGGGGATCACACGAATCAAGAACCAGATCAGCGCCAGCAAACCCGTAATCGGCAACAGCCAGATGAGCCAGGGACGTCCAGCTTTGGGTTCGAGCGGCCGGCCCGTGCGGGGGCAGCGTCTCTGGTCGTGTTTGTTGGGATGGTGGGGCGCGTTCTCGGTGTAGAATGACATCGGCTCAACCTCCTGAATCCTTCGGTTCCTTGCTGCGAACTCAACCGGACCGCCATTGTACCGTTCGGACGAGCACAAGTCCCGCATTTTTGCCCGGATATGAGTTGGTTTCCTGTACGGCCAATGGAGCTTGATTCACGCAATGGGCTGTGGTATCCTGAAAGCAACAAGCGAAGCCGTCAAGCATGGCCATGCAAGGTCTGGGACAATGGACTACTCTTACTACTACACCTCTATCACGCGAAAGCTCACGAGGATGTCGCGTCCTCGTGGGCGTCATGGTGATGGAGGTCCCATATGCTTGAGTCGAAAGGTGCTTGGAAGCGAACGAGGGCTTGGCGTCGTTACCAGCGCAGGCGCATGATTGCCAAGGCATGGCGAATCGCCAAAGAACGAGATCCATCTCCCGAGGGCATTTCGGCCCTTCGTTCTTGGGGTTTTTGGCAGGGCATCAGGGGGCAATGGCGCAGAGGCCCCGTTACATGGGCGGATGTCTTTGCTTTGCGCGACGACTTCGCTCGGCGCAACCACGACCATCTGGCTAGGTGTTCGTGTTGGATGTGCGGCAATCCCAGAAGAATCTGGAAGCATAGGACGCTACCGGAACGCCGCGCCGACGCTGTGTACCGAGCCGAGCGGACTGAATTCATTCAGAGTCTCGTGGTTTCGGTTGGGTGAATTCAGACAGCCACGATGCTATGATAGTTAGCTCTATGGCCTATCTCTATCGCTCGGTGAGTGATTCTTCGACTTTCATGCCGAAGTGGCGGCCGCCTTGGGTGGTGTGGGCGAGGACCTTGTCACCTGTCTTGAGATGGGTGACGGAGGTCGCCTTGCCCTCGGGGTCCATCAGGCGAATGGTCTCGGCGTTTTGCAGGACCAGGCTGATGGGCTGTCCCTTGGCTTCGGCCTCGATCAGCATCATGGGCCGGCGTTCGATCTTGTTGCGGCCCAGATAGGCGATTTGGCTGGTGCCCTCATAGTTGACGAGCATGACCTCATCACCGGTCTTCAGGTCGGCCAGGTACTTGGTCTTGCCCCCCGGCGCCATGGTGTAGGCATGAACCGCGCCGGCGTTGACGCGGAACGGTCGTGACGCGACGTAAGGATTGTCGATCGACTCAGAATGCACGAGGAAGAAGCCCGACGCGGTATTGCCCACCAGCATGCCTTCGCCGAGCGTCATTTGGGTGCACGTGTCGATACAGGCGCGGTCGCCCATGCCAAGCTGCTTGATGGAGGTGATGGTCGCCTCGATCAGGGCGATCTTCTCACTGATACCGCGCACCAGTTCGGCGGTCTTCTTGATCTCGTTGATATCCGTGGTGTTGAGCAGGACGCCATCGACGCCTTTCTCCAGGATCTCGACCATGAGTCGGGCCTGCTGGCAGTTGTCGACCTGGACGATGAGGTTCTTGCCCCGGCTGGCCAGGAGGTTCTCGATGGGGATGATCGTCCAGTCGAGCATCTTGAGCACGACGATCTTCTCGCCCGGCACGGCGGCGGCCCGGTCCTCGTCGGCCTTGCCCGCGATGTCGATGAACTCGACGTCTGTCCCGGGCTTCAAGTCGCCCTGGGCTTCCACGGTCTTGATCTTGCCAAACTGGCGCACCGTCTCGGTCTGGCCCTCAGGCAGGACGACCGCCTCGGCACCGCTCTCCAACGCCGCGATCGCGATTTCCTTGTCGTACGGAACGACGTTCACCCAAAGTCTCTTCATAATGCCAACTCCACTGCTTCCTGGATACTGCCTCGTATCTTGATCTTTACTCGCCGCTGTTCTTTTCAAGCTCGTCCAACACAGTCTTGATCTCTGTTTTTAGCCCTGGGATATCCTCTCTCACAACCTTCCAGGCTCGACGCAGGTTCACGCCGAAGTAGTGGTGAATCAGGACGTCTCTTAAGCCGGAAATGGTCTTCCAGGGAATCTGTGGATGCCGATCGCGCAACGACTGAGGAATGTTTTTAACGGCTTCTCCTATTATTTCAAGCCGCCTCAATACGGCGTCCTGGACCTGTGCATTTGCCATGAATTGCCGCTCATCGTGATCGGTCGTGTACTCTTCGATTCTCGAAATACAATCGAGGATGTCCTCAAAGTATACGCGGACATCTCTGGTCATAAGATTGTTTCCTGATGGCTCAGGATATTGTCCCTGAGACGCGGCTTGATTGTGTCGTACTCCACCAGATCGACAGGTCTCCCCAAGGCGTCTTGTAGTTCCAATTTCAGCGCCACGAAGTCGAGTAGACTGATATCTTTGTCAATCTGAACAAGGATATCGATATCGCTCTCCGGTCGCAGTTGGTCTTTCGCCGCCGAGCCAAAGAGGGCGGCTCGCGTGACACCGTAACGCTGCAATATCGTCTGTGTCGCCTCTTTGACGTGTTCTGCGAACGGACTCACCAGGATCTCCTGATTTCTCAAGGTTCGTTGCTCATTCTAAGGATTAGACGGCAATACCCGAAATCTGTCAATAGACTTGCACCGAGTTGACGGAATGTTTGACAGCGTGCTCGTAGGTCAGGTATTGTCACCTCGGCGTGCGCGGCGAGAAACCAAGTACGGTGACGTCGAGTCAGGAGCGAGTGAAATGATAGACAGGTGCAGAGGGAGCGTGCCCCTTGGGAAGGCCGGCGTGGGGTCCGAGGTGGCGAGGTCGGCAAATACTATCGGTAAGACCGTAATTCTGTTGGCGGTCGTGATCCTCTCGGGTTGTACCTCACGCTCAGTTCCACTCGCGGCGTACACGCAGTCCGGGCAACTGTACTTGCAGGCGAAGCCCCATACGCGTCTATATGTGGAAATCGATCGGATGGAAGGTGTCAGCCTGCCCGAGGGCTTCGTGGATGAATTGAAGGCGTTTCTGCGTAAGTGTTGCCAGAAGGCGGACGGCATCGAGGTTATTTTGGATCCACCCATCCCCGCGGCCGAGTTTGAAGATGTACCGCTCAGTGCGGCATCGGTATTATGTATCGACGGGCCCGCCGTCGATAGCGACCCCCAGCCAGCCTATCTCCATGTGTTTGTCTATGACGGCAAGACCATGTTCAAAGGCGCGGTGCGGTCCCCTCATGTCGTAGGTTCCTGCCTGTCGGGTATCTACTGGAACGTGGATTATGCGCGATCCTGGCCCGGGCAAACCGTGACACACATGCTCAGGCATGAGTTGGGCCACGTATTGGGCCTATGCCGAAACGCCACTCATGGCGATGGGGTCCACTGCGATAAGCACGGTTGCCTGATGTTCCCGACACCCGACCTCTTGTCACAGTTGGGAGGAATGGTTCACCTCTATTTCAGAGAACACCGGTTGTGTGAGGACTTTATGCGTGATTTGGAGCTGGCCCGACAGGCTCCACGCGACGACACTCTGTCATTTGCCGGCCCCTTTCTGGTTCGCAGAGAGGATGGCTATTCGGTGGCGTCTCTGCCCTACTACGACACGATCATCGGTGCCCCCACACCAACCGAATTCAATTGGGGCAAGGCACTGAAACAGGCCAGAGGCGGCGTCAGACAGGCCTTGCGGAAGCAGAAGGATGAAGGGCGCGATCCGAGGACTGGCCATGGGGGTCTCATGGTCAGCCTCTATGATCGACCGGCAACAGAGACCTGCGTGGAAAAGCTGGAACAGGATATCATCGTTCTGAGCAAAGCGGTGAACGATCCGGCTCCCCAAGTCAGCCGTTTCGCTTCCAGGATATTGAAAAGGCGACAGGATGCCCTGGTCGCGCAGGAAAGATAATGCTGTAGCTTGACAGCGTGCTCGCCGTTCCGGTATTGTCGCGTCTGCGTGTGCGGCATGAATCCCGGTACGGTGACGTCGAGTCAGGAGTGTGACATGGTGGGTACGTGTATGAAGCGAGCGGCGATTCTGTGTGTTTTCTGTCTCTGTCTGGCCCACGCTTCCTGGGCGGACTTTCTGGCGGAACTGGCCAAGCCTCATGAGGGGCGGAGCATGCGAGCGACCTCGGCCCGTAAACTGGGACTGGATCCGCGCGGTTGGGAGGGCGAGCCCGATCCCGACCACAATGGGGACAACAGCAACGTTCAGCCAGGCCAGACGAAGGTCCTGATGGATGTGGAGGGCCCCGGCGTCATCACGCACATCTGGATGACGTTCCTGGGTCCTGAGGCGCACCCCTGGGCCAAGCAGGGCTCGGCCAACCACCAGGAGATGCTCCTGCGAATGTACTGGGATGGCCAGGACAAACCGGCCGTCGAGGCGCCGGTGGGCGATTTCTTCGCCAACAGTTTCGGCATACGCAGCGAGGTGATCAGCTTGCCCGTGGCGGTCGAGGACGCCGATTCCTACAACTGCTTCTGGCACATGCCGTTTCGCGAATCCGCACGCGTGGAGGTCGTTAATCAGAGCGACAAGCCGATCAGTCTGCTCTATTTCAATATCGATTGGATCAAGAAGGATCGCATCGCTGACGAGGCGCCCTATTTCTACGCCCAGTATCGCCAGGAGTACCCCGTGCAGAAGGGTGTTGACTACGTACTCCTTGAGACAGAGGGCAAGGGACACTACGTTGGCACCGTGCTGAGCGTGCGGACGCGCAGTCCTTCCTGGTTCGGGGAAGGCGATGAGAAGATCTACATCGATGGCGAAGCCAAGGCGTCGATCTGGGGCACGGGCACGGAGGACTATTTCCTCTCGGCCTGGGGACTCAAGACTACCAGTACGCCGTTCTTTGGGGTGCCATACTTCGATCAGTGGGGCATCGTGGGCGGGCATACCTCCGCCTATCGGTGGCATGTCACCGATCCGATCGTCTTCCAGGAGAGCATCAAGGTGACGTTCGAGCACTTTGGCTGGATGTCACCCGATGAGAATCCTGAATACAAGTCACATAGCTGGAACGAGCGTGAGGACGACTATTCGAGCGTGGCGTTCTGGTATCAGACGGGACAGCCCACTTTTGAAGCCCGGGCGCCACACGCTCGGCAGCGGAAGCTGCCGTGCCTGGACCGCATCATCGCGGCCAAGGACTTCACCGATGCCAAGCACCATGGCCAAGGACCGGCTCGGGCGCAGGACCTCGATTTCTATCCCGACGGACATCTGCTCTACAAGCCCGAAGAACAGGAGGACGCGTGGGTGGAGATTCCTTTTGAGATTGAAGAGAAGGCGCCCTTGCGATTGTTACTGGTCCTGACCCAGTCCTACGACTTCGGCAAATACCAGGCGACCCTGAACGGCGTCAAGCTCGGCGGCGTTATGGACCTGTTCAGTAAGGAGGTTGCGAAGCGCGAGTTCCACCTGCTGGACTTCTGGCCCGAGCCGGGCCGGTACACTCTGCGCCTGGAGTGCGTGGGCAAGAACCGCGACTCCGGCGGTCACTGCCTGGGTATGGAATCCGTTCGCTTGCGGCAGCGCCGACCCCGCGTAAAGGAATATGGCCATGACGCCGAGAAGGACTGGCGCGACAAACCACTGCTCTACAGGTAAACTTCGGCGGCGCCGGCTAGTTGCTGCAAGCCACCGTTAGAGCGGGCGTATCCAGATATATCGGAACCGCACGGGATTGTTGTGCGCCGACAGGCTCAGAGGCAGCTTCGGAGCGATCGGCTTGTCGTACTTGGGCATGATCCGGTGGCCGGTGGGGCCGTAGACCCGTTGATTGTGATGGACGAGAATGCCGTTGTGGAAGATGGTGACGTAGGCGGGCTTGACGAGTTTACCGGCCTCGAAGACGGGCGCGAAGAAGACGATGTCGTAGCTCTGCCACTGGCCGGGCGGGCGGCACACATTGACCATCGGAGGGGTCTGCCCATAGACCGAGGCGGCCTGACCGTCGGGGTAGAGTTGCGTCGTGTACGTGTCGAAGACCTGGATCTCAAACAGGCCCATCAGCAGGACGCCGTTGTTGCCCCGATCCCAATCTTTGCCCACCGGTGGATTCGGCGCCTGCCACTCCAGGTGGAGCTGGCAATCACCAAAAGCTTCTTTCGTCGTCAGGCTACCTGTAACAGCGATCAGTTCGCCGTTCTCGATCTTCCAGTCGGACTTGGCCCACTTCGACAGGTCGCCGCCATCGAATAGGACGATGGCGTCAGAGGGCCCGCTGCGTCGCCGGCCCGGCTCGACCTGACGCGGCGCGGGACGGTCGGGATCGTGAACGTGGTAGCCGCACCAGGGCAGGACGGGCGTGTCCTTGTAGCCCACCACGCCTGAGCCGTCTTTGGCTTCGACCAACTTGGCGGCCACGCACGTCGCCGAGTAGACCAGCAGAAGACTCAGAGCAACGGTGATAGCGATCAATGCAGGAATACGATAGCGGTTCATGCTCTTTCCTTTCACGTGTGGTTCTCACGATGGACTTACCTGAGTCTAGTCTGATGAACCGATGGCTCGTGACCACTATACTCGGTCCCCAACGGACCGACAAGCCACTCCTCTAATGGCGTGGGGCTGTCCACTGAATCATTTTTCCGGGTACTCACAGGGCACTCGGACGAGCTTTTTTGACTAAATGGCAGGGTTGTATGCGTCTAAGGATTGGAATTGATTAACTTGGCCGGGTCGTGTAGAATAGAGACAGCCATGGTTGTACGGCTATTGGGGTGGTTTTTTTGCACACGCGGGGGGGATTCCCTGCGAAACAGAGATTAGGATGATGAATCTACCATTGAGCATAGGCTGTTGGTTCACTTGCAGGATGGGCTTTAGCCCATGCTGTCTGACGCCGCAAAAACCGCATGGGCTAAAGCCCATCCTACCGCTACTGGTGATAGTCATGGGGACTGTCGCTATGGGCGGCGAATCGTCGGTCGACCAGGACGAGGCCGTTCGCATTCGCCGCGTTAAATCAAAAGATTGTGTCCGCCTGTTCGTAGAGAATGGTGGCGCCTGTGATGTGACGGTGACCTTGAAGGTCCTGACCCGTAACGGGCGCGTCTCTCGGATCAAACCTGAGACGGCCACCTACCCGGCCTATTCGGAGACCGAAGCGGCCCGCATCGTGGCTGCCGATCCAGGCAAGCGATGGAAATGGCGCTGCCGGTTCAACTGGATTCAGGGCGGTCTGCGAACTCGAAAAGAAGAGGGGATTCTCTATCGACTTCCCTTTGAAACGGGGCGATCTTATCGCGTGGTCCAGGGCTATCAGGGCGCGTTGACGCATGAAGGCCGGGACGAATACGCCGTGGACTTCGCCATGAGGAAAGGGACGCCCATCTGCGCCACGCGAGCCGGCGTGGTGGTCGGTCTCAAGGAAGACTCCAAGACCGGTGGCTCCAGCGAGAAATTCAGAGATCAGGCCAACTATGTCTGCATTACCCATGCCGATGGAACGATCGCTGAGTACCACCATCTGCACTACGAAGGCGTCCTTGTCGAGTTGGGCCAGTACGTCGAAGCGGGCCAGCGGATTGCCCTCTCGGGCAACACGGGCTATTCCACCGGCCCGCACCTGCACTTTGGCGTCTACTCGGCCGTCGACGGCCGACGCAGCGAGTCCCATCCCGTTACCTTCATCACCCGCCAGGGGACGGTCCGCAATCCCGTCGAGGGAAAAACCTACACTGCGAGATAGCTTCTTGGGTCGTGCAAGGGCGCCCTTACCTATCGTGCCAAGACCTTTGACGGACACGCTCCTAGCATCCGATGACCACACAGCCGGATAGCGAAAGCAGGGTCAGGGCTGCGACGGCAGTCAGTGCGATCCATTTGACCGTGTTCATTTTCTGGCCTCCTAAATAAGATTTGCGCTCCTTGAGTTTGGTGCTCTCTCCTGCAAGAGGCCGCAAGTCGGTCGCTGGTAACACCGGTTGCACGGGGCTGCTCCAGGCCCCGCGTGGGAATTGGCCAGAAGGGGGTTGACGACGGGCCGATTTTGCCTATCCTGTAGCTTTTCACGCCTTGGAAAGGAGTAAGCCAAGTGCAGGGAAGTACGCCTTCTTCAGGCCAATTCGTGTTTGAGTGTCTCAAAACGGAACCGATCGGCAGCGTGCTCTACGCCGAGCACCTGAAGCTGACCAGTAAGTCGCGGATGAGCCCCTTTGCTGGGTACGTGATGCCTTTGTGGTATTCGTCGATCGCCGCTGAGCATCAGGCGGTGCGCGAGGCCGCCGGGCTGTTCGACTGTACCCATATGGGGGTGTTCGAGGTCTCCGGCGAGGCGGCCGAGCCGTTTCTCAATACGGTGGCGACCAACAACGTGTCCCGGCTGAAGATCGGGCGGGCCCAGTACAGCTACATTCTCGATGCGGCCGGCAATATTCTGGATGACATCATCATCTACCGTCGGGGCCAGACGGACTTCATGGTTGTGGTCAACGCGGCCAATGAACCGAAGATCAAGGCCTATTTCGAGGGTCTGTTGCTGGGCCAGGTGGCGGTCGACGCCGCCGATCCGAGCCGCAGGCTCGAGCAGACGCCGACCATTCGGGATATGCGCGATCCGGCTACCGGTTCGGATTGCCGGGTGGATATCGCCTTGCAGGGGCCCGCGTCGGTCGCGGTGCTGGCCGGGCTTTCCGACGACAAGTCGATCGCCGAGCGGCTGACAGAGCTTAAGGGTTTCGGACTCCTCGTTGAATCATTGCAGGGGATGGATTGTCTGATCTGCCGAACGGGCTATACGGGATCGACCGTTGGCTTCGAGTTGTTCGTTCATCCGGACCAAGCGCCGCAATTGTGGAACGCGATTCTGGAGGCGGGCGGACCCCTCGGCGTGCTGCCTTGTGGACTGGGGGGCCGGGACAGCTTGCGGATTGAGGCAGGGCTGCCTCTTTATGGACACGAACTGGCCGGTTCGTTTCATATCTCGCCCTTCGAGGCCGGATATGGCTGGGCTGTCAAGCTGGACAAGGGGTTCTTCATTGGGCAGGCCGCGATGGCCCGAATCAGCGAGACCTATGACATGCAGGCGGTGCGGCTGGCGCTGCCGGCGACGAGGGGGATTCGCCCCGTTCGTCCGGGCGACCCGATCCTGGCCGGCGGCCTCTGTGCCGGCTGGATCCTCAGCAGCGCCAAGGTCGGCGATACGCAATACGCCCTGGCCTACATGGCGCGCGACGAAGCCTGGGAGGGCAATGACATCGGCGCTTACTATCTGGCGCGGAGTCCGAGCCAGATTCAGCAGGGAAGACAGGAACGTTTGGACAAAGGACAGAAAGCAGAAGCCGACCTGACGGGAACCGTCGTCGGTCGCTTCGCGAGGTTTTGACGGGAGGCAAGAAACATGGTCGTTGATGGACTGTTCTACACGAAAGATCACGAATGGGTGAAGGCCGAAGGCGACGTGGCCACGATGGGCATCACGGACCACGCCCAGGAGCAGTTGGGGGAACTGGTGTTCGTGGAACTGCCCGAGGAGGGCACGGAGTTCGCCGCGCGTAAGGAGATTGCCGTTGTGGAGAGCTCCAAAGCCGCCGGGGATGTTTACTGTCCCGTGGCGGGCAAAGTCACTGCGGTCAATAGCGAACTGGACACGCAGCCCGAACTGATCAACCAGGACTGCTACAACGGCGGGTGGATCTGTAAGATCCAGATGGCCGACGCCAAGTCGCTCGATGACCTTATGGACGCCAAGCAGTATCAGGAATACCTCGAGACACTCTAGGCCGACCGGTTTACAAGGGGGCGCCACGCGATGCCGTTCATACCACATACGCCACAGCAGCAGCAGGAGATGCTCGACGAGATCGGTCTGACCATGCAGGGCCTTTTTGCCGACATCCCAGCCGAGTTGATGCCGAAGTCGTTTAACCTGCCTGACGGTATGAGCGAGCAGGAGGTTCGCAATCGACTGGCCGACCTGGCGGGCAAGAACTCCGTCGATTTGACGCTCTTTCTGGGCGGCGGGTTCTACGACCACTTCATCCCATCGGCGGTTTATTCGATCATCTCGCGCAGCGAGTTCTACACGGCCTACACGCCGTACCAGCCCGAACTCGCCCAGGGGACGCTGCAGGCTATTTACGAGTACCAGTCGGCCATCTGCCGCTTGACCGACATGGAGGTTTCCAACGCCTCGCTTTACGACGGGGGGACCGCCATGTACGAGGCCGTGATGATGGCCCTGCGGATCACGGGCCGCAACAAGGTGATCGTGGATGACAGCGTCAATCCGATCTATCGCGTGATGATTCACGCCTACACGCGGAATCTTCAGATCGACCTCGAAGAGACCGGCTGTGCCAATGGCCTGGCCAATCGCTCTGAGATCCTGGACCGGCTCGATGATCAAACGGCGGCGGTGATTGTCCAGAACCCGAACTTTTTCGGGTGCATCGACGATTTTACCGATCTGGCCGAAGCGGCGCATGAGAAGGGGGCCCTGCTGATTGTCTCCTGCTATCCGATCTCCCTGGGGATCCTCAAGACGCCCGGCGCGATGGGCGCCGATATCGTCACCGGCGAGGGGCAGAGTCTGGGGATGCCGATGTCGTTCGGGGGCCCTTATCTGGGCTACATGGCCTCACGCAAGCAATACGTGCGCAAGATGCCCGGTCGCGTCGCCGGCGAGACCACCGACCGAGAGGGGCGGCGGGCCTTCGTCCTGACGCTGCAGGCGCGCGAGCAGCACATCCGGCGGGACAAAGCCACGTCGAACATCTGCTCCAACGAAGCGCTGTGTGCCCTGACGGCGCTGGTGTATCTGTCCCTTCTGGGCAAGGAAGGTCTCAAGGAGACGGCCCAGCGATGTGCCGACAAGGCCAGCTACGCCTACCAGCGACTCACGGCGATTCCCGGCGTCGAACCGCACTTCAAGGCGAAATGGTTCTTCAACGAGTTCGTACTGGACCTGCCCTGCGAGGCCGCTGACGTGATCGCCCGACTGATCGAGAGAGGCTTTGCCGCTGGATTCCCGCTGAGTCGCTACTACGAAGGCATGGAGAACTCCGTACTGATCTGTGTGACCGAGAAACGCACGAAGCAGCAGATTGGAATGCTGGCCGAAGCCCTGGAGAGTGTGTTATGAAGCTGTTGTATGAGAAGAGCGTGCCTGGTCGTCGCGGCATCTGTTCCGGACCGAGTGACGTCCCGACCACGATCAACATAAGCAATGATTTGCTGCGCGATGAGAGTGCTACGCTGCCGGAACTGAGCGAACTGGATGTCGTGCGCCATTTCACCGAGTTGTCGCGCCGTAACTTCGGGGTCGATACGAACTTCTACCCGCTTGGCTCCTGCACGATGAAGTACAATCCGAAAGTGGCCGAGCGGATCGCAACCTATCCGGGTTTTGCGCATCTCCACCCGCTGTTGCCCCAATTACGGATGGGTGGCATGCTGACTCAGGGCGCGCTGGCGATCCTGTACGACATGGATATGCTCCTGCGCGAGATCACCGGCATGGCGGGTTTCACGATGCAGCCGATGGCCGGGGCGCACGGCGAGTTGACCGGCATGATGATCATGGCGGCTTACCATCGTGACCGAGGCAATAAGAAGAGCATTGTATTGGCGCCGGACAGCGCGCACGGGACGAATCCCGCCAGCGCGGCCATCGCTGGCTACAAGGTCGTCTCCGTGGCGAGCGATGCGAACGGCGTTATGGATATCGACGTGCTCAAGGCGGCGCTGAACGACGACGTGGCCGGCATCATGCTGACCTGCCCCAACACGCTGGGGCTCTTCAATCCGCATATCCGCGAGATCTGCGACCTGATCCACAGCGTGGACGGCCTGGCCTACTACGACGGGGCCAATCTGAACGCCATCGTGGGCAAGGCTCGCCCGGGCGATTTCGGCTTCGACATCGTCCACCTCAACGTACACAAGACGCTCGCCACCCCGCACGGCGGCGGGGGCCCCGGCGCCGGGCCCGTCGGTGTCGGCGAAGAGCTTGTGCCGTTCTTGCCCGTCTCCATCGTTGTCAAGCGCAGTGATGGAACCTATGCGCTGGAATACGATCGGCCCAAATCGATCGGCTACGTTGCCCCGTTCTATGGCAACTTCGGCATTGTTCTGCGGGCTTACGTTTACGTCCTCATGCTGGGCGGGAAGGGCCTGGCCCGCGTGGCCGAGCACGCCGTGCTCAATGCCAACTACGTCAGGCACAAGCTCAAGGATTACTACACGTCGGCGGTCGACAGCGTCTGCATGCACGAGTGCGTCTTCAGCACGACCGAGTCGATGGCCAAGAACGGGGTCCACGCGTTGGATATCGCCAAGGCCCTGATCGACCGAGGGTTCCATCCGCCGACTGTGTACTTCCCGACGATTGTGCGCGAAGCGATGATGATAGAGCCGACCGAGACCGAGAGCAAGGAGACGCTCGACGCCTTCATCGCCGCCATGATCGAGATCGCCGAACTGGCCGACAAAGACCCCGACCAGATCAAAGCGGCTCCCGTTACGGCTCCCGTCTCGCGACCCAACGAAACCGCCGCCGCCAGAAACCTCAACATCGCGTCCCTGTGACGTTGTCGGCGCCGGGCGAACCGGCGCCGGTGTGAGTCGGTCAAGCGCAGGCGGGGCGTGCCGTATTCTTCGGCTTCAGCTTAGACCTTGGCCCACGGAACTCAACCTGGCGTGTTCCTGGTCCACCACGATACTCTGCCGATGGTCTTGCTCGGTCAGTGGTTACCTGCGACCTATGGGCTCTGCGCCACCCAGGTCAGGGCATTGGCCATCAATAGCGCCCCATCGGTCTCGGCATCCCAGAAACCACTATTTACGTGAGACGATACCGGGTAGAACCCGAGATCGACACGGCGGGTGTTGCCGATCATTTTGGTGACCACCAGAGGTCGCCCGTCGGACCAGTCCGCCACCCGCATGGTCCCCGGAACAACGTCAAATGTCGACGGCCGGTAACTGCGAGAGCCTCCGTTGAAGCTGTTGACTCCCTCCAGGATGGGATGTCCGGGTTGATAGATCCTGCCCAATTCCGCGTAAGTGCCCCAGACCTTGTCGCCCCGTACGATGGCGTAGTAGCGATTGATCTCCCACCATCCCTGCATCGTCCAGAAACTGCTGGCCGCTTCAAACATGGTGCACACCACACCACCGCCGTTCTCGACGTATTCGGCCATCACGCCGCCAATCGCTGTCGTGTCCTCGTAATTAAAGTTCTTGAATACCATGACAGCATCAAACGCCTGCAATTCGTGCAGCGTCGGTGTCTGGCGTGAAACATTCATGATACTGACGCTGGAAAACTGGGCCGTTGCCTCCAGTTTCCTCTGGATATCCTCCAGGGAATCATCTCCTTCGGCGCCGCAGATTAGCACTTTGGCAGACGACGCAGGCTGATCGGCGCGGGCCACCCAACTCAGGGCATTGGCCATTAGCAGGGCCCCGTCGGTCGAGGCGTCCCAGAAGCGATTTTCGACATCCGACGATACGGGATAGAACCCGAGGTCGGCGCGTCGCGTGTTGCCGATCATTTTGGTCGCGACCAACGGTCTTCCATCCGACCAGTTTGCGATGCGGACGGCGCCCTGGGCGATACCGAAAGTTGCGGGTCGGAAACTCTCCGGACCTCCATTGAAACTGGTGACGCCCTGCATGATGAGGTGATCGGGTTCGAGTACAGTGCCTAAGTACGTGCGCGTTCCTGATTTCACGGTGCCGCGCGAGATGGCGTAGTAACCGTTGGTTGCCCAGCGTCCTTCCATTTGCGTAGTGCCGCCGACTTCGAACATGGTGCAGACCACGCCGCCGCCGCCGTCGACGTAGTCGGCCATGACATCGCCCATCGCGGCCTCATCGTAGTAGGAGTTAGAGTATACCATGACGGCGTCATAGGCCTGCAACTCCGCCAGCGTGGGCGTCCTCTCCCAAGCGTTGACGTTCATGACGCCGACCTCGGAGAACTGCCCCGTCGCTTCGAGTTTCTCCTGGATATCCGCGAGCGAAGCGTGATTGTCGCTCGGTTCGGCGCCGCAGATCAAGACGCGGGGGAGCGTGCCGGCACTGTTGGACGGCGTTCCCTCGAAACTGACGTCCCAACGATTTCCCGACGTGGCCTGGCCATCCTCCGACCGGCCGGTGGTGACCTGTTGACTCTCGAAATCCGTGCCGGTTTTCTGCACGGTCACGGCAAATCGGGTGTTCGACTCGAGGCCGACCAGGGCGTAAATGCCTTTGGCATTGGTCTGGGCGCTGTAGAGTTGAGTCTGACCGCCAGGTCCGCGCGCGACGACATCCGCACCGCTGATGGGGTCCCCGGAGCGATCCGTCACCTGTCCACTGATGATCTCTCCCGACTCGGATGGGAAGACGTTATATAAGCACACGTAGAGAATCTCGTAGGGCTTGTTCGTGGGACAGGCGATATCGGGCAGGTTGTACCAGCAGTCATCGGCGCCGTACCAACCCATGTTGAGATGATGATATGGGGTCGTGACAAAAGCTTGTTTCTGGTAGCCGTACCCGTCGCACACGACGGCGTGGGCGCGATCGTCGTCGTAGTCGACCATTGCCAGAATCACGGGCTTCTCGGCATCGAGGTTGGGATTGAGCATGGCCTCCAATCCGGTCCCGATATTCCCGTGTACTTCGGTCGTGCTGTTGTAATTCCATGCTAAGACGCCATCGGTGTAGCCGAAGGTGTCCAGCAGGGCGTCCCGCATTTCCACTACGCCCATGCCGGTGCCGTCTTCGGTGTATGCGCTGCCCCCTGCGACCCCGGCGTCATAGCAAAGGGCTCCAATGGCTTGCCGTGCTGTTTGCGAGGAGGAGTAGCTTGGCGCCAGAACCATGCTGGTCCATTTATAGGCGCCGCCGTTGCCATTGCCTCCCCGTGTGGAACGGCTCTGATCCTCGCCGTCGACCTCGACCGTGAAGCTCTGGACGCCAATGCCGGTACTCGGATGACGATGGTAGTACATCAACTGAGCCATGGCTGTGGCGGTACACCCACTCACATAGTTGTTGGGAGTCCAGTAGTTGCAGCATAAGCGCCGCGAGGAGCCCTGATAGACATACCCCTGGCCCCACTTGGTCTTGGTCAGCGGGGCGACGCGAACGTCGGACGGATTGCCGCTACAGATGGGCGATTCACCCATGATGTGCAGACCGTCCTCGACAGGCTCGGCCAGGGCGATGAGGTGGTTCCATTTCTTTTGCGTGTTCGTCTCGGTTGCTTGCATCGCCATTGGCGGCGTCCCGGAAGGGGCTCGGAGGCCGGCGATACGAGCGTTGAGGTCGTTGGTGACCAGAATCGCCAGCGGGTTGTCCGGCGACGGGTCATAATGCCCATCGTCGGCAAAGGCGATGATGGGATCAATCCGGTCGTCGGCAGAGACAACGACAAATCCGGACGGGTCCAGATACACGACGTAGTAAGCCGGTTTGCCATGGTCTCCCAGGAAGGTTTCGGTGCCAAGGGCACGCTGTCCCAGCGGGGTGTCGAGTGGCCTTGCATCCGCTCTGAGCCAGCCATTGGCGGCGGTCTCGGCGTCCTGGGCCGTCATGGACAAGGCCCATAGACCGCTGCACAACTGCAACACAATCAGAATCGCTGCCAGATGAACGCGCCTGCTTCTCATGGTGGTTTGCATCCTTTTTTCTCCTCTCTGACGACTGTTGTGTCGCTTGGCCGGTAGCGTCCACCGCTACGCGGTCACAAATACGGTTGAGGCTCGCCGCCCCGTGTGACCCACCTCCCTTGGCATCTGGGCGAGACGCCAGGCGATTTTCGTACCATTTGAGTTAAGGCTCTTGTGAAGACAAGTATAGCAGGATTAGTGAGATTGGGGTATTGTGGTAAATACGTATTTTGGGGGCGGACTGCCAGGTCTCTAGCGGTCGTGTAGTCCATCGGCGGGCGACCCTGCGCCTTGACAGACGCAGGGTCTTTGCGGCCGAGTCTCAGATGGGACGGCGTCCTGCTGCGAGAAGCTCAGGGCCGATGTGCGAGGCACGCCGTATGACTGCCTCTCTCCGATTGGAAGGAGAGAGGGAAAGCGTCCTACTTCTTGTTCAATCGAAAAATCTGGTCCTTATCCGATGTCATCGTACCGACAGGACTGTAGTCACCCCAATATCCCTGCTTTGAGACCTCTACACATCCATAGTATCCGTAGGGAACGTCTATGCTATAGTGGCCGTTTGAATCGGTTTGCCCGGTAGCTGCATACACCCCCTTCGTTCTAACCGTGGCGCCGGGAATTGTCGTCCAACTGGTGCCCTCGTAGACGTCGCCTGAAAGCGTCAACGTAGCCCTATAGTACAGAGGATTATCAAGAGCCCGATCGGCGGTAACATTGGTGAGACGGCGTTCGCCCACGCCAAACCCCGTCCTTGCGGCAACGACCCTTCCGGACCATCCATGCGGTACACGAAATTGATAGTCCCCACTTGAATCACTGGTTACACTCTCGACGGGTGAGGGGCATTCTTCTCCGACAGCACCTGGACTGTCATCTTCGGTGTCCCACCAAGTAATGGTTGCATTGGCGATCACGCGAGGATCAGATTCGTCAAAAACCTCATTGGGCCGATAGTCCCGATAGACATGTCCGGAAATCTGAACCGTCTCTTCATTCGTTTCGCCTGCGTACCACAACTCAACACGCCCAATGCTGCCGCCGGGGCTCTGGTAGAGATTCCTCGCGCCATTGGCATACAAGTTTGAACTCATGCCCATTCTCGTCAGCGTCACGGCATGCCCGTCGATGCTACTTGCGAAGTCACCCGGCCCGTAGGAGTTGTGCATTGTGGTTGTGCCCGCTGCCCCAAGAACGGCGATGACATCACCTGCAGAAACGGCGATACTGACCGACAATATATCGCTACTGGGCTGGCCCACGAATCTGGCGAGGGACACAAAATCGTTTGTGGTGCTGCTGTAAACAGGAGGAGTTTGGCTTCCGAATCGGACAACCTCAACGTTCTGCAGGCCATGACCCGTCTCATCCGGAACTCTAAGGCCGGTAATTCGAAAATCACTCGGCGCTGTAAACCAGTATCCCCTCGTAGCTGTGGGAAGGCTGAATGTTCTGTCGAACTCCGGAATCGGCATCAGGGTCTGGGGTCCCGAGGTGACGCCGCCGGCGGCCCAGGTCAGGGCGTTGGCCATCAAGAGTGCCCCGTCTGTCGAGGCATCCCACCAATCGCTGTCTATGTCGGACGATACCGGATAGAATCCGAGGTCAGCCCGGCGACTATTGCCGATTATCTTGGTTGCCACCAGAGGTCGACCGTCGGACCAATCCGCGACTCGAATGGCTCCCGGAGTGATGTCGGATGTTGACGGGCGGAAACTCCTGGAGCCTCCGTCGAAGTTAGAGACACGCTGCATGATGGGGTGTCCGGGTTCATGGACGGTCCCTAATGTGGCGCGCGTGCCAAAGTAGTGGCCGTCACGCGGTATGGCATAGTACTGTCCACTGTCCCAACGCCCCTGCATCATACGCGTCTGGCCCTGGCTGTTTCCACTTTCGAACATCGTGCAGACCACACCGCCACCGTTGTCCACGTAATCAGCCATCACATCGCCAAGAGCAATTGCATCGTAGTAATCGCTGTTGCTATGCACCATGACGGCGTCGAATGCCTGCAACTCGGCCAGCGTGGGCGTTGCGTTGGAGACATTCATAGTGCTGACGGCGGCAAACTGTCCCGTCGCCTCCAGTTTCTCCTGAATGTCCTCAAGGTAATCTTCGTTGGATTCGGCTCCACAGATCAGCACGCTGGGCAGCGTGCCGGGGTCGTTGGGCTGGACTGCCTGGATATTGACGCCCCATTGGTTGCCCGAGGTGGCGTGGCCGTCCTGAGACCGGCCTGTTGTGATCTGCTGACTTTCGAAATTGAACCCTGTGTTCTGTACGGTTACCCTGTATGTGCTGTTCGATTCAAGGCCGCGAACGGCATAGATGCCTTTGTCATTGGTCTTGGCTATGGAGCAGAGATGGTTGTCGAGTCCGCACACGTCGACCTGTACGTCGCTGATGGGAGTTCCCGATAGATCCGTCACCCGTCCACTGATGATCTCTCCCGACTCCGAAGGGAAGATATTGTAAATACACGTGAGAACAGTGTCGTAGGGGTTGTGGCCGGGGCAGTCAATGTCAGGCAAGTCGTACCAACAGTCATCACTACCGGACCACCCCATGTTGAGATGGTGATAGGCGGTGCGCTGAAGGCCCAGGCCCTGGTAACCGTACCCATCGCACACGACAACGTGGCCGCCGCTACCCTCAGATCTTGTGAGCCCCAGGATCACGGGGCACTCCGCATCGAGGTTGGGATTGAGCATAGCCTCCAGCCCGGCGCCGATGTTCTCGTGCTCTTGGGTAACACTGTTGTAGTTATTGGCCGAGATGGCATTGGCGTAGTGAAAGGTGTCCCGTAGGGCATCCCGCTTGTTGTGAAACTGTGTACCGGTGTTCTGGTCGGTGTACTCAGCCTGGGATGCGACTCCCGCGTCATAGCAGAGTGCCCCAATGGCTTGCCGTGCTGTTTGCGAGGAGGAGTAGCTTGGCGCCAGAACCATGCTGGTCCATTTATAGGCGCCGCCGTTGCCGTCGCCTCCTCGAGTGGAATAGTCATCATTTTCTTCGCCGTCGACCGTGACCGTGAAGCTCTGGACGCCAATGCCGGTGCTCGGATGACGATGGTAGTACATCAACTGGGCCATGGCGGTGGGCCCGCACCCGCTGGGGTAGTTGTTGGGCGTGTAGTAATTGTAGCACAAACGTTTGGACGAGCCCTGATAGACATATCCCTGGTTCCACTTGGTCTTGGTCAGCGGGGCGACGCGGACATCGGATGGATTGTCGTCGTCACAGATGGGTGTCTCGCCCATGGTGTGGAGACCGTCCTCAGGGGGCGAAGCCAGGGCGATCAGGTGGCTCCATTTCTTCTGCGTGTTCGTCTCGGTCGCTTGCACAGCGATTGAACGCATCCCGGAAGGGACTCCGAGGCTGGCGATACGTCCATTGATATCGTTGGTGACCAGGGCCCCCAACGGGTTGTCCGGAGACGGATCGTAGTACCCGTCATCAGCAAAGGCGATAATGGGTTCGATCCTGTCGTCGGCAGAGACAACGACAAATCCAGACGGGTCTAGATAGACGACGTAGTAAGCCGGTTTGCCATGGTCTCCCAGGAAGGTCTCAGTCCCAAGGGCGCGTTGCCCCAGCGAGGTGTCCAGTGGCCTGGCATCCGCCCTGAGCCAGCCATTGGCGGCGGTCTCGGCGTTCTGGGCCGTCATGGACAAGGCCCATAGACCGCCGCACAACTGCAACACAATCAGAACCGCTGCCAGATGAACGCGCCTGCTTCTCATGGTGATTTGCATCCTTTTTTCTCCTCTCTGACGACTGTTGTGTCGCCCGGCCGGCAACGTCCACCGCTACGCGGTCACAAATACGGTTGAGACTCGCCGCCCCGTGTGACCCACCTCCCTTGGCATTTGGGCGATGCGCCAGGCAGTTTTCACATCACTTGAATATGGCCCTACAAGAAATCTATTATAGCGGGATCAGTCAGATTGAGGCATTGTGGTAAATACGTATTTTAAGGTAGATTTTCGTTGGTTGGCAGCTGCGTAGTCCGCCGGGGGGCGGCCCTACGGAATTGATAGATGGAGATTCTCTGGGGCCGATTTTCCCCGTTGTGAGGTGGGAAATCAGGGTCGGGCGCAAAAAATAGAGCCAATTCCCCTGGCCGGTTGGGTCGAGCAGGGGGTCAGCTCTTGAGGACCTTGATGGCGTCGGCGACGGTGGCGCCGTTGTGGACCATCTTGCTGAGGGCCTGGATCATCTTGTCGGGGTGCTCGTGCTGGAAGGCGTTGCGGCCAATGGACAGGCCCGCCGCCCCGGCTTCGAGCGCGCCGGTGACCATGCTGAAGATCTCCTCGTCGCTGCCCATCTTGGCCCCGCCGGCGATGACGACCGGTACGGGACAGCCCTGGACGACTTGGGCAAAGCTTTCGGTACTGCCCGTGTAGACGACCTTGACGATGTCGGCGCCGAGTTCGGCCCCGATGCGGGCGGCCAGCTTGGCGTTCTCGACGTCGTACTCGTCCTGGATCTTCGGGCCGCGGGTGTAGACCATGGCGATCAGGGGCATCTGCCATTCAAGGCAACGCTCGCTGACGAGGCCAAAGTGGCGGAGCATCTCGTTGTCCGTCTCGGCGCCGATATTGACGTGGATCGAGACGGCGTCGGCCCCGAGCTTGACGGCCTCTTCGACCGTGCAGACCAGTTCCTTGGCGTTTGGGTCGGGACTAATGGCGGTGCCGGCCGAGAGGTGGATGATCAGCCCGACGTCACGCCCAGCGCCGCGGTGACCCGCGCGGACCATGCCCTTGTGCATGAGGATCGCGTTGGCGCCGCCGGTGACGACCTTGCCGATGGTGGTGCGCATATCCACCAAGCCGGCGATAGGACCGACGGTGACGCCGTGGTCCATCGGGACGATCACGGTCCTATGCGAGTTGCGATCGATGATGCGTTCGAGTCGTATTGCCTTGCCGATCATGGCCCAATCTCCAAAGTCCAGGGTTATCTCGTTCCACTGTACTTTGGCTCCGGCGCAAGGCAAGAAAAAAACGCCCCCTTTTGGCGGGCGTTTGGGGTCTTTCAGGGCGTTGGCTCTGCTATTCGAGGCCTTCGAGCAGCTTCTCGTAGAACTCGGCGTACTTGTCCTTGTCCTCGGTCTGGCGGTAAGCGATGGCCGCCCGCGGGTGCTCGTTGAGAATGCCGGTGACCATATAGGGCAGGATGTAGCCCCACTCGATCTCCTTGCGAAGAGGAACCATATGGTCCTGGATGAACTTGAGAATGGGAGTCAGATTGAACTTCGGATTCTTGAGGAAACCGACGAGCAATTCGAGGCAGCAGTTGCCGGGCCCGCGGCCGATGCCAAACAGCGAACCATCGACGTAATTGGCGTTGTGGATGATGCCCTCGATGGTGTTGGAGAAGGCCAGTTGCTGGTTGTTGTGGGCGTGGATGCCGATCTCCTTGCCTGGCAGATGGTCCTTGTAGAGCTTGACGAGATACTCGATCTGCTCGCAATAGAGGGCGCCGAAGCTGTCGACAACGACCACGATGTCCACCGGGGTCTGGGCGAGTTGGTCAAGCGCTTCGATCAGGGCGAACTCGCTCTCCTTCGAGATGGCCATAATATTGACCGCGACCTCGTAGCCGAGATCCTTGACGCGCTTGGCCAGGTCGATTGCCTTGTCGATGTCCTTGACGTAGGTCGCCACGCGGATCAGGTCGACCGGGCTCTCGTGGGCCGGGGCGAAGAACTGCTCCTTGACGCGATGGGCGTCGACCATGATGCTGATCTTCAGGTTGGATTCGATGCCGTCGATGATCTCGCGGATCTTCTCGTCGTCGCAATACTTCCAGGCGCCGTAGTCCTTGGTGGGGAACAGCTCTTTGCTATTGCGATAGCCGAACTCCATATAGTCGATGCCGCTCTTGGACAACGCCTTGTAAGCCTCGCGGACGAACTCGTCCGTGAAGTAGTGGTTGTTGATCAGGCCGCCGTCTCGGATGGTGCAGTCCAGTACTTTGATTTGTTCTCGGTACATGCGTTCCCCTTGACTTACCTCACCTTGAGTTTCTTCAGTACCTTCTCCACGACGTCGCGGCCGACATCCACGGCATACCGCCCATCCTGCTGGTGTACGTGGCCGAGCCGGTCAATTAACACAAACTTGGGCCAGCTATCAACCGCTTTCTTGTCGTGTTTCAGGATATCAATCAGTTTGTTTTCGTCCATCTGGGCCGGGACGTTCACCGGAACGTCCAGTTTCTTTAGGATTTCGCATACGCGATCGAGTCGTCCGGGTTCGGAAAGGCCCATCTCGATCTCGATCAGGCCCGCGGCGACGATTCCGATGGCGATGGCCTCGCCGTGGAGCAGTTCGTAATGGCTGGCCGATTCGACCGCGTGTCCGATCGTGTGGCCGTAGTTGAGCATGCGCCGCTGGTTCAACTCGCAGGGGTCCGCCTCGACGACGGCGCCCTTGATCCGGCAGTTGTGCTGCGCCAGGGTCTGGAGGATCTCCGGATCGCGGGCCAGGATGGCGTCGAGTTGGCTCTCGATGAGTTCGAAATACGCCTCGTCGGCGACCAGGCCGTGCTTGATGGATTCGACCAGGCCCGCCCGGTATTGACGCTCGTCGAGGGTCTGGAGGGTTGTCACGTCGACGTAGACGGCCGCGGGATGCCAGAAGGCCCCGAAGGCGTTCTTGCTGACGCTGGAGTCGACGCCGGTCTTGCCCCCGACCGCCGAATCGGCCTGCGCCAGGGTCGTGGTCGGAATCTGCACGACAGGGACGCCGCGTTTGAATATCGCCGCGGCGAATCCCGCCATATCGCCCACCGTGCCGCCACCCAGGGCGACGACGACGGTGTCCCGGCCCAGGTAGGCCTTCTCCATCTCCTCAATGATGGCGACCGTCGTGGCGATGTTCTTGGAGATCTCGCCGGCCGGGCGGATCACGAAGTGCGGCACGTTCCGGCCGGCCAGCAGGGTGTTCAGGTGGCCCGCCGAGGCGACGTGCTCATCCGTAACCACAAAGGCCCGATGGGTCTCAAAAGCGGCCTTGATCTGCGGCCATATCGAGGACAGAAGATTGGCCCCGATCGTTATCGTGTAGTCCTGCGACGCCGTACCCGGCACCTTGATCTTCAAATCGTGCATACTTGAACTCTGCCTTCATCCTGCAACTGGGTCATCAGTGGAGGCACTACGAACGGTGTTTGCCTAGTTGTAGCCTATAAGGCTACCAGATTGGTCCGGCAAAAGCAAGACCGCGCTGGTCGGTTAGACGCTAAATCCCGCGACGTAGCCCAGAAAGCGGCTTGTTCCTTGCTTTTAGAGGGTCGGGTCGCTATATCTCTTAGCTATGATGACCTATCTGGCAGTCCCCATATCGGCAGGAAGTGTGGCTCAGGCCAAGGAGCAGGCTCGTCGGGCATTGGCCAGCGGTGCCGAGATGATCGAGTTGCGGACGGATTATCTGGAGAATCTCACGACCGAAATGGTCGCTGGATTTCTGGATGATGTCCGTGCGGCGGCCGGACCTTCCGTCCCTGTGATTGTCACTTGTCGGGATCGCCGCGAAGGGGGGGCGATCAATTATCCGGAGGCCCTGCGCGTAGACGTTCTGCTGGCCGCCCTGGCCGGCGGGGCCGAATTCATCGATCTTGAATATGCGAATTTCGTCAGGCCCGAGGTGCGACGGCCGATTGAAGCGGGCCTGGCGCAGAGTCCGAAAAGCCGGCTGATTCTCTCGGCCCACGATTTCCATGGCCCGTTCCAGAACCTCAGGCGGTTGTACGATGATATCGCGGCGGCGTATCCGAAGGCCGTGCCGAAACTGATCTATATGGCCAAGCACATCAACGATTGCTTTGCCGCCTTCGATCTGTTGCACGAAACCAAGGGGCCGGTGGTCGCATTTTGCATGGGGCCGGCGGGATTGATCAGTCGCGTCCTCGCCAGGAAAGCGGGAGGCTTGGTCACCTTCGCCAGTCTCCACGAGGCTAGTGGCACCGCGCCGGGGCAGTTGACACTGGGACAGTTCAAGGAACTCTATCGGCACGACTCGATCGACGCCGAGACGGAGTTGTTCGGCGTCATTGCCGATCCCGTGGCGCATTCGCTCAGCCCCGTAATCCACAATGCGTGTTTCGCCGACCAACAGATGAACCGGCTGTATCTGCCGCTTCTGGTCGAAGGGGGTCGGGGCCAGTTGTATGACTTTCTGGACAATGTCCTGGCCCGTCCCTGGCTGGATTTCCGGGGCTTCAGCGTCACGATCCCCCACAAGCACAGCGCCCTCGAATACGTGCGGGGCAAAACCGGATGCATTGAGCCGCTAGCGCAACTGATCGGGGCGGCCAACACGCTCATCATGGCGCGGGGCAAGAGTATCGCCGCCTACAACACGGACTACGCCGGCGCGCTCGATGCGATCACGACCGGGATGGGCATCGACCGAAGCGGTTTCGATGGGCTGCCCGTGGCGGTGGTCGGGGCCGGAGGCGTCGCCCGCGCCATCGTCGCCGGACTCTGTGACGCCGGCGCCGACGTCACGATCTACAATCGCACGGTTGAGAAGGCCGAGCAACTGGCCGACGATTTCGACTGTGCGTTCGCCGGACTGGGCGGGCTCGATAAGCTCGACGCCAAGTTGGTGGTCAATTGCACCAGCATTGGGATGCATCCGAAGGTGGACCGCTCGCCCGTGCCGGAAGGGGTGCTCAAGGCCGACATGACCGTTTTCGATACGGTCTACAATCCCGCCGAGACCCTCCTGCTCCAGCAGGCCAAAGCCGCCGGCACCCGAACCGTCGACGGCGTCGCCATGTTCGTCAACCAGGCCATGGCCCAGTTCCACCTCTTCACCAACCACGAAGGCAACCCCACCCTCATGCGAGAGGTCGTCCTCGACAGCCTGCGATGACCCACAAACCCAGACAGATCGTCATTGACAAAGACGCGTTCCTAGGAATCGGCCTGGACAGCCTACGTGAGTTTGCGAAGAGCCACTTCTTGCTTCTCTCTGGCACGCTGCTGTACGAGTGTATGACGGCGACCAGACAAGTGCCGCAAGCTCTGCTCGACAGATATGAAATCCTCATGAAAGCCGGAGCATACTACTGTTCGATGAGTCGCAGATTTGTCGAATGGGAATGCAGACATTGCGAGCCTTACCCATGGTTTTTGGCGGATATGGACGAGACTGACAACGTGCGGACTGGGAGGAGATGGATCAGCGGCTTGCTGACCCCAGAGATCACCGACCGCGCACACGACCGGCAATGCCGCGTCGCTGAGGTGATGTTGTTGAGGCAGAGCAAGGAATGCATGGAGAAGGTGGGCTCCGATCTCGCCAAGGAGTTCAAGGTTTTCCCGACGGATGTCCTCAGCCGTTTTAGGAAGATCTTGGACGAGATGCTATTTGATATTCGCGACTTGGCGGTAACATACTATTCTTGCTGGATCGTTGATCCCGTGAGGTTCTGCCCATCCCACAGGTGGATGACTTGGCATGAAATACGGCTCACGAAGGCAGTTATCGTCGAGTACGTGTACCTTCGCCAGATAGGTGGCGTTCCATCCGAAAGACGTGCCGAGCACGACTACCAAGACATGGAGTATGTTCTGCTGTTGAGTCGTGCCGATGCCATCATTACGAGGGACAAGAAGTTGGTCGGGCCGCTGGCTCGTGCGGCGTTTCCGGAGAAGGATGTGTTTTCGTCACTGGAGGAGATGCCGGACTCGTATCGGTGCGACTGGAGCGAAGGATGAAATTGGCTTTCCGGGTCGCCTGCGCGGGGATTGAGAGGCCATATTGAGGGTCGATTGACACGGATTGGCTCTAGGGATGTGTGCCTATGGTGGCGATGAATCAAATCGAGGCGTTTGGGCGTCGGATCGGCGAGGAGTTCGGCGCCGAGAAGGTGATTCTGTTCGGTTCTTAACGCGCGCGGAGGGGCGTCCGGTGATTCCGACGTCGATCTTCTGGTCATTGGGTCTTTCACGGGACGCAGTGCCGATACGTCGGTGGCGATTCAGATGAAACTGCGTCCGGCTTTTCCTGTCGACCTGCTCGTCAAAACGTCGGAGACGGTTCGGCAGCGCATTGAGATGGGCGATACATTCATGCAAAAGATCCTGACGCATGGGAGGGTTCTCTATGAAGCCGTTGACCACTGAGTGGTTTGCGTGCCACCTGCAGCATGCCTCTAGTTGACCTGATGTCCTTGCGGGCTAGCTTCTGGGAGGCCGGATTCCCCTGGAAAAAAGGCAGAAACTTTTCTGCGTGTCGCGCGTCTATGGGAGTGGCAGGGCTGTTGTGTGCGCGCATGGTGAACGCATAAACCCTCTGTTGTCACGGCGTGCGGAGTTGTAAGTCCATGTTTTGAAGGGAGATAGTCATGATCAGGCTGTGTAGGGCTCCATTTGTTCATTTTTCGTTGCTGCTTGTCGTCGGATTGGCTCCGATGGTGTGCGGGGCGGGCTCAGCTATCGACGAGCTAACGAAGGTGCTGCCCGATGACGTGGTGTATTTCGTCGCGACCGGCGGCGGGGCGGCTGTCGAGGGGGATTTCCAGAAGAGCATTCTGGGCAAGCTCTGGCACGATCCGGGCACGCAGAGCTTCGTCGGCTCGATTCACACGGAGCTGATGAGGATATTAAACGTAGAGGCTGCAGAGGAAGAGATCCCCAGGCTCATCGCTATGGCGATGGGATATGGCCAACTGGTGCAGGACAGGCCGCTGGTGATCGGGATCGCGGGTGCCGAGGCTGAGGAGGGACCGCCGGCGTGTGTCTTTGCGATCATCGATGCGGGCAGCCGCAAGTCGGAATTGGCAGAGGCGCTGACGAAGATCGAGGAGATGATTGGCGAGCACGAGGAGATCGCCGAGATCGCGGTCGGCTCACTGAAGATGCATGGTCTGAAGGACAATGACGACGTTCCTCTGTACTGGGGCTGGGTCGGGAGCCATCTGGTTTTCGCCGTCAACGATGCCCAGGGAGCCGCGGCCAAGTACGTGGTCAAGCCCCGTGCGGTGGCGACGGACCATTTGAAGAACATCCCCAACCAGGGCGATCTGCTGGCCGTGTACTATGACGTCAGCAAGATCTGGGACATTGTCAATGCCTTCGCCGTCTCGGAAGGCGAGGAAGAAGACCTGGCTCCCGTCAAAGCGGCCTTTACAGAGTTGGGTCTCGACTCGCTCGGCGCCATCGCGGGACGGGTGGGCTTCTCGGGCTCCGAGATGGTCAGCGACTCGTTCGTCGAAGCGCCGGCCCCGCGGACCGGCCTGCTGGCCGCCTTCAAGCCGGTGGATCCAGCACTGCTTGGCATGGTGGACGCCAAGGCCGTGACGACCAGTGCCTTCAATTGCGATATTGCCGGTATCTACGATACCGTGATGAAGGCGATCAAGGCGGCTTCACCCGATGAGGGCTATCCCGAGATCCAGGAGGGCCTCGCCGAATTCGAGTCCGAAGCCGGGTTCAGCATTCGCGAGGGGTTGCTCAAGAGCCTGGGCGGTCCGGTGGTGTTCTATTCGCTGCCGGCCGGACAGATGATCGAGGCCCCGATGGGAGGCGCCGTCGTCAGTTTGAAGCTGAACGATGCGGCGTTGTTCGAGAAGACTATGAAGGGACTCGGCGCCTTTGTCGATCAGATCGCCGAAGGCATGTTGCAGATCGGCGAACAGAAGGCCGACGATGGTCAGACGATTCACGTCTGGGCCAGTCCGGCCCTGGCCTTCGCCCAAGTGATGCCCACCTGGGCGATCATCGACGACCAGGTCATCATCGGCTCCAACACGGCCCTCTGCAAGATGGGGCTCAAGCAGGCGGGGTCGAAAGGTCAGGGTGTCAAAGCGCTGCGGGATACCGACGGTTTCAAGAAAATCGCCGCCCGCTTGCCCAAGAACCTCCTGAGCCTGACCTACACCGATTCGGAGGTGATGTTCAATCAGATGCTGATGCAGGTCCAGCAGGTCTGGCCCCTGGCGACGATGGGGGCGATGCAGGAGGGCATCAGGCTGCCTGTCATGCTGCCCCAACTGGGTCATATCGCCAAGGAGATGCAGCCTTCGTGTGAATACAGCCATGCCGACGCGGCCGGATTCCATTCGCACTACCAGGGCTCAGGTCTCGAAGTGAGCCTGCGCGGCATGGCCGGTGCGGCCTTCGGAGCAGGAGTCGCCATGCCAGCGTTGGCTCGCACCCGTCAATTGGCTTTCAGAATGACGTCGGGGACGAATCTGTCCATCATCGGCAAGGCGTGCATGATCTACGCGGACGACCATGACGACAAGTATCCGCCCAATCTTGAGGTGCTTGTTGAGGAAGTGGACCTGGCGCCCAAGACCCTGGAGTCGAAGCGCAAGCCCGATGATTTCGATGGGCCCAGCTACGTCTATATCCCCGGCCAGACTCTGGCGATGAATCCAGGGAATTTCGTGGCCTACGAAGATCCGGGATACTGCATCGAAGGAGTCAATGTCTTGCACTTGGACAGTCATGTCGAATTCATGAAGCCCGAGAGGTTCCGGGAGGAACTGAAGGCCACCTACGAGCGACTGGGCCGCGAGATGCCCGAAATCGAATTCATGGACTAGAGTTTGGCCAAGTTGTTTGCCTGCACGTCGGTTGCCCCGAGCCGGGGTGACCGACGGAAATGGTCCTCAAAGACGCGGATTGTCTGTTTCAGCGTCGATATTCCGTTGAAGTGGTGGGGTCCTGCGCCTATAATCTGCGTTTTCAGACTTTTCGTCTTTGAGGATAAGGCAATGGCAAAGAAGCAGCAGCAGGCAAAGAAAGTCGTGTTGGCCTATAGTGGGGGGTTGGATACGAGCGTGATCCTGCCCTGGCTGAAAGAGACGTATGGGTACGAGGTCATCGCGTTCGCGGCCGAGTTGGGCCAGGGTGACGAGTTGGCCGGGATCAAGAAGAAGGCGCTGGCCAGTGGGGCCTCCAAGTGCATCGTCAAGGATCTCCGCCGCGAGTTCGTCGATGAGTACGTTTGGCCCATGCTCAAGTCCGGGGCCGTCTACGAGAATGGCTATCTCCTGGGCACCAGCATCGCCCGCCCCCTGATCGCCAAGCACCAGGTGGATGTGGCGCATGACGAGAAGGCGACTGGCGTCGCGCACGGGGCGACGGGCAAGGGCAACGACCAGGTGCGTTTTGAACTGACGTTCATGGCCCTGGACCCGACGCTGGAGATCATCGCGCCGTGGAAGGACCCGAAATTCAAGCTGACCAGCCGCGAAGCGGCGGTCGATTATGCCAAGAAACACAAGATCCCGATCGATCAGAGCAAGAAGAAGATCTATTCTCGCGATCGCAATCTCTGGCACATCAGCCATGAGGGTGCGGATCTGGAAGACCCGGCCAACGAGCCCAAGGACGCGCTCTTTGTTATGTCGGCGCCCGTTTCCAAGGCCCCCAACAAGCCGGAGTACGTGACGATTGGTTTCCACGAAGGGATACCGGTCAAGCTGGACGGGAAACTGACCAGCGGCGTCAAGATGATCGAGGCGCTCAATGATATCGGCGGCAGACATGCTGTCGGCCAGACGGACCTCGTGGAGAATCGGCTGGTCGGTATGAAGTCACGCGGCGTGTACGAGACGCCGGGCGGGACGATTCTTACGACGGCCCACGCGGCTCTGGAGAGCCTGACGCTCGAACGCGAGACGGCCCATTACAAGCAGCAGGTCGCTCTGAAGTACGCCGAACTCGTGTACTACGGGCTCTGGTTCAGCCCGCTCCGGGAGGCCCTGGACGCCTTTGTCAACATGACGCAGCGCAACGTGACGGGCGACGTTCGGCTCAAGCTCTTCAAGGGACGCTGCACCCTGGCCGGCACGAAGAGTCCCAACAGCCTCTACCAGATGGACCTGGCAAGCTTCAAGATGGGCGCCGAGTACGACCAGATGGACGCGACGGGGTTCATTCGTTTGTTCGGACTGCCTGTGAAGGTGGCCGGCATTGTCGACCGCAAGGGGCAGAAGAACGGCAAGTAGCGGGCCGCGGCGAGGATGGAACGCCGACGATAGGGTGCCGCGGGAGACGACGTGACGACACAAGAATGGATTTGGTGTGCGTATATCTTGGCGTTCGGCTGCTGTATCGGTAGCTTCCTCAACGTCGTTATTTATCGTTTGCCCCGGGAGAAGTCTCTTGTAAAGCCGGGCTCGGCCTGCCCCGGGTGCGGGACACCCATCCGGTTCTACGACAACATCCCGCTGGTCTCGTGGCTTGTGCTGGGTGCGAAGTGCCGTCGCTGCAAGACCCGGATATCGGTGCGCTATTTCCTCGTCGAACTGCTCACGGGGTCGATTTTTCTGGGCCTGTATTTGGCCTATTTTCACACGTCTGTTCGTCCGGGCATGCAGGTGGACGGCGGCTGGTTCGTCTATCTGCTCCACCTGGTCCTGCTGGCGGCGTTCATCGCTGGCTCGGGGATCGACCTGGAACTGTGGATCATCCCGCTATCGATCTGTTGGCTGGTGACAGTCGCCGGCTTCCTGGGCTCTGCCGCCGGTGGGTATATCATCGCACCGACGCTGATCGAAGAAGGCTCTTTACTGCCGATCGCGTCCCCGGGGACAGGGGCCCTGGCTCTGGGCGGGGTGGTTGGGTTGGCCATCGGCATGTTGCTACTGAAGACAGGCCTTCTCAAACGCAGCTACGAGGTGCCGGAAGGGGCCGAAGGTCAGGCCCGGCCCGTTGACGAGGTGATGAGTTCGGAGAACAATGGGACGCCGTTTGGGGATGAGCCGGACTACAATCACCGTCTGGAGGCGTTTCGAGAGATTCTGTTCCTGACGCCGATCGTTCTCTGTGCCCTGGCGGCCTACGCGATCGTCAAGCGACCGGGGCCGGTGGCCGAGTGGTGGGCCGGCTGCCTGGCCTATCCGGCGGTCGGTGGTTTTCTCGGCAGCCTCTTTGGCTATCTGGTCGGGTGCGCCGTCGTCTGGGCGACGCGCATCTTCGGGACCCTCGTGTTTGGCAAGGAGGCGATGGGCCTGGGCGATGTCCATTTGATGGGCGCCGCCGGCGCGGTCATCGGGCCGATGATGGTGGTCATCGCTTTCTTCGTGGCGCCGTTCTTCGGTCTGGGCTGGGCGCTGTTCCAGATGTTTTTCAAAAAAATTCGCCAGATTCCCTACGGTCCATTCTTGTCTTTAGCTGTCTTTACTGTTATGATCCTCCACGATTGGATTCTGAACCGTTTTGCCTTTCTTTTCTTGCGCTGAGAGAGGGCATTGTTGCGTTCGTCGCATTGCAGGGAGGTTTCGCATGCAAGTCGTCAAAGCAAAGGCTATCATTCCGCTGATCTGTGTCGTCACATTGTCGCTGGTGTCGGGTTGCACCGACTACAAGAAGAAGTATGACTATCTGAACGTCGAGCACCAGAACCTGAGGGGACGCTTCGAGAACCTGCAGAGTGAGAAACAGCAGCTTGCCGAGCGGATTTCCCAGGATCAGCAGACCATTGATGAGCTACGTCGTCAGATCGAGGAGTTAAACCAGACTCCGGCGGACGCGACGGGCTTTGGCGAAGGCTACGACGTGGCTTTTGACGCGGCGGCCGGAACGATCACGGTGACTCTCCCGAATGCGATTCTCTTTGCCTCCGGAAAGGCCTCGCTCAAGAACGCCACGAGTGGGGAATTGGATCATATCCTCTCGGTATTGAGACAGAAATACGCCGGCAAGAGCATCGATGTGGTGGGCCATACGGATGCCGATCCGATCCGTAAGTCGGCTTGGAAGGACAACTGGGAACTGTCGGCTCAGCGGGCGCTCTCGGTGACACGGTATCTGATCGATCGGGGCATTTCGGACAATCTGATCCAGGCGTCCGGTTGTGGTCCGGCTCGACCGATCGCCTCCAATTCTTCCAGTGTGGGCAAGGCGAAGAACCGCCGCGTCGAAATCATCGTTCACATGCGCTAAATCGTGGTGCCGGTGGGAACGGATGCCTGCCGGTGTCTATTATTTGGAATGCTCAAGCCGGTTCGACGATAATGACGAACTCGTGGGACGAGGTGTCGAACCGGATACTCTGGATGATCCCCGAGACCGGCGCGGTCGCGTCGGTCTCATCTTTCCCCAATCTTTGACCCTGACAGACCTTTTCACTCTCCTGGACCACCAGATGGTCTGTTGCGTCTACCCTGACAATGACTCGTCTTTCGGTCATTCCACCTCTTGCGGCCAGGGCTGGACGCCCAGTAGTTGCGCCATACGCTTGCTGAGTTCGGTATTGTCATACACGCCGGCGAAGCGTTCGGCGTGCGGCCCCAGGGCAAAGACCGGCACGGGCACACCCGTGTGACCTCCGCTGGACCACTTGGCCTTGGCGTCGGTGCCTTTCAGGGTGCCCTCCGGAATCGTTAGTCCTCCCGTCTCATGATCGGCGGTCACAATCACGAGGGTGCGTCCATCTTTCAACGCGAAATCGATCGCCTCCTTGATGGCCAGGTCGAAGAGGAGGGTCTGCCGCACGCAGCTTTCGGCATCGTTGCTATGGCAGGCCCAGTCGATCTGGCTGCCCTCGACCATCAGGAAGAATCCCTTTCTTCGGCCCGATGCGCCATCCCCGGCGTTCCGAAGCACGCTGATAGCCTTCTTCGTGAGCATCGCCAAGCTCGGCTCGGGGGCGACCGTGGTCAGCCCGCTGAGTTGGAAGAGGCCCAGCAGATAGGAAGTTTGAACCGAACGCAACTTTGAAGCGGTTTCCACGTAGGCATAACCGGCCTCTCTGGCCTCGGCGATCAGGTCTCGATTATCCTTGCGGTCGCTGTTCGGGTCTGATTTGGGCAGGAAGACCTTGCGTCCACCGCCCAGCAGGACGTTGATGCGGTTGTCCATCAGTTGCGCGGCGATATTGGCCTCCATCTTACGGCTCTTGACGTGCGCGCCGAACGAGGCGGGCGTTGCATGGCTGATGGCGGAGGTGGCGACAAGTCCCGTGGCCAGCCCCCTGGTCTGGACGGCCTCCAGGATCGTTCGGTACCGCGACCCATCGGGGGCCAGTCCGATCATCCCGTTCTTCGTCTTGATGCCGGTTGACATGGCCGTCCCGGACGCGGCTGAGTCTGTCACCAGCCGGTTGGCTGAGTGCGTTCGGACCAGGCCGGTGACGGGCAGTCGCTCCATGTGCAGTTTGCCTTCGGGGCCGGTCGCTCTCAGACGCGCCAGGGCGACCTGGTTGAGCCCCATCCCGTCGCCGATGCAGAGTATGACGTTCTTAACCTTCCTGGCCGTGGTCAAGGGATAGGGCGCCGTGCTGATGGCGGGCACATAGAAACTCAGGTCGTTGGTGTCGACCTTGGGAGTGGGGTAGTCGAACGCCTGTACGATCGGGACGATCAGGGTCAGGGCAATGAAGACGACACTCATCGCCAACGCTCTCTTGGTTCTTACCATTAACTCA
>Ga0208279_1000243_pt1 | contig 49883 bp, 50 predicted proteins | sample AntAceMetag02UKM_FD_184766 | JGI IMG/M metagenome (GOLD analysis project Ga0208279, IMG submission 184766) | Saline lake microbial communities from Ace Lake, Antarctica - Antarctic Ace Lake Metagenome 02UKM (SPAdes) (version 2) | ecosystem: Environmental > Aquatic > Non-marine Saline and... | reverse complement strand
CCGATAGGGAATGACCTTACAGTGTTTCAATCCCTATCGGGTTTTCTATAGCGCTGCGACCTGCTCTCTCGTCGCGTCCTGTGAGAATTTTGAACTGTTTCAATCCCTATCGGGTTTTCTATAGCGCTGCGACCAAAGGTCAATTGGACTTTTACAGGGATAACTATAAGGTTTCAATCCCTATCGGGTTTTCTATAGCGCTGCGACAAAAGGGATCTTGATAAGGGGAAAACCGAAACTCAGAGTTTCAATCCCTATCGGGTTTTCTATAGCGCTGCGACACAGGGGCTCCAGCCTCTTTTATCGCTGCAGATTAGTTTCAATCCCTATCGGGTTTTCTATAGCGCTGCGACACTAAGGTCTCTAAAAATAAAAGATCTTTCCGATATCTGTTTCAATCCCTATCGGGTTTTCTATAGCGCTGCGACCCCGTCGGAATGTAAAATTGCATTTCAAACGATTGGAGTTTCAATCCCTATCGGGTTTTCTATAGCGCTGCGACATTGCATTTAGGGTAAACGTTCTTGAAGGGGATTATGTTTCAATCCCTATCGGGTTTTCTATAGCGCTGCGACGAAGTAGGCGTTTCATCAGTAAATGCGCCGTCCAACTGGTTTCAATCCCTATCGGGTTTTCTATAGCGCTGCGACATAACTGACTGCCCGGTTCCGATAGCCTCGATATCGTTTCAATCCCTATCGGGTTTTCTATAGCGCTGCGACGAGAATGCAAACAGAAGTCTCGCTGTTTACCCACAGGGTTTCAATCCCTATCGGGTTTTCTATAGCGCTGCGACGCCACTTTCGCCGGATAGTTTAGGCTCGCAGGCAGTGTTTCAATCCCTATCGGGTTTTCTATAGCGCTGCGACTTTGAGTCTCTCCCTGAAGCAAAATGGTATCTTTTAGTTTCAATCCCTATCGGGTTTTCTATAGCGCTGCGACCAATAAAACAGGCAGAGCAAGGAAAGGCTATAGAAAAGTTTCAATCCCTATCGGGTTTTCTATAGCGCTGCGACTTCCTCCTGGATCAGTATAGGTGATAGTTATATCATTTCGTTTCAATCCCTATCGGGTTTTCTATAGCGCTGCGACCAAATCTAATTGGGATTCTGCCACAGACGACGAGAAGTTTCAATCCCTATCGGGTTTTCTATAGCGCTGCGACCTCAATCCATCCTGGTTGAGCGAGCAGTTCTCTGGCGAAGTTTCAATCCCTATCGGGTTTTCTATAGCGCTGCGACGCGGGAATTTATGACTTTGAGGAGGCTTGCGACAAAGTTTCAATCCCTATCGGGTTTTCTATAGCGCTGCGACCCTGAGATACATAAGTTTTTAGAAGCTTCTCTATCAGTTTCAATCCCTATCGGGTTTTCTATAGCGCTGCGACCTCATCAAGCATCTCTCGGACCAATCTAGACAGATTGTTTCAATCCCTATCGGGTTTTCTATAGCGCTGCGACCCTTTACGATAAAGGCATCAAAGCTGAATCTGCAGGGTTTCAATCCCTATCGGGTTTTCTATAGCGCTGCGACAAAGCCTATAGAGATCAAGCTCTTCCTGAGATAGAAGGTTTCAATCCCTATCGGGTTTTCTATAGCGCTGCGACAAAGCCTATAGAGATCAAGCTCTTCCTGAGATAGAAGGTTTCAATCCCTATCGGGTTTTCTATAGCGCTGCGACAGGCTTTGGCAGTAGCCGAAAAACTATTCATAAACAGGTTTCAATCCCTATCGGGTTTTCTATAGCGCTGCGACACCATTCTTGATCACCTCAAGTCTTATTACAGGTTAGGTTTCAATCCCTATCGGGTTTTCTATAGCGCTGCGACTCTAGATCCTGAGAAACTGTATAAAGTAAGAATTACTGTTTCAATCCCTATCGGGTTTTCTATAGCGCTGCGACAGCCCCGCCGAAGCTGCAATAGTCGCGTCACCCTCTCCCGTGTTTCAATCCCTATCGGGTTTTCTATAGCGCTGCGACGAAATCCGAACATATCAGTAGCGGCGACGTCATAACGGTTTCAATCCCTATCGGGTTTTCTATAGCGCTGCGACGAAGATTATCTTTATTCTTCCCTGAATCCCTAGTCGTGTTTCAATCCCTATCGGGTTTTCTATAGCGCTGCGACCCCGAAGTTGTCCTTTATTAGTGTGGCATAAATCCGTTTCAATCCCTATCGGGTTTTCTATAGCGCTGCGACCTTATGATAGTGTTGGTGGGCCGCTTCCCGTCGGGTTTCAATCCCTATCGGGTTTTCTATAGCGCTGCGACCATATTGCATCCACAGACGACGGAGTCATAGCAGATGTTTCAATCCCTATCGGGTTTTCTATAGCGCTGCGACGGGTACGATATCAAGAATGGAGCTAACTGGGTCGAATATGTTTCAATCCCTATCGGGTTTTCTATAGCGCTGCGACCTATAAGTGTTTCTTCCGTAACCATTATATACCATTATGGTTTCAATCCCTATCGGGTTTTCTATAGCGCTGCGACTCCACCCCTAAAATAGTTCTTTTCCCCTATAAACCTTGTTAAAGCCTCGAAAATCAGACCTCAAATCATGGACCCCCTCCGTACCCTGAGTTTATAAAGGTCCATGACGCGCCCTTACAGCACGTTCGACTTCTTCCCCGGCGACTTCTCCCCAATATCTTTGATGTTCTTCACGCACTTATCGCAGAGCTGATAGATCCGAACCTTGTCGCCACCTTCGATCTGGGCCTTTATCTCGTCTTCCATCATCACCCTCTGGACTCGATTGATCTCAAGCTCGAAGACGCTGTACTGTTTCCATGCGCCATACCGCTCCAGGATCTTGTAAACCCGGGTCCGGATCTTGTTGTTGCTTATGTCATACGTTACAGCCAACCTCATCGTCGAAACTCCAGTGGGTAATACTCTTTCATCTCGCCAGTTATCGCTTTTCTCAGCAAGATCGCCTGCATCCTCACCGCTTTGCGCCGCGAGACGGTGTAATTAAACATCGGATGTTGGAACTCTTCTTTCATGTAGTCGTCGAACCGTTCTAGATAGTTCTTGAAAGCGTGGTCTTTCAGGTGGTTATCCATCTGGAAATCATCGTGGGTCAGGACGCCCTTGTTCACGAGCCGGACAGCAAAGGCGTCGCAGAATATCGGCCGAAACTCTTCTAGGAGGTCCAGGGCCAAAGATGGTCGGCCATGCCTGTCGGCATGAAGAATCCCAAGAAACGGGTCGAGGTTGTACTGGCGAAGGGCGCTTAAGACCTCGTTTTTCATCATGCTGTAGGTCAAGGATAAAAGCGCGTTGATGTGATCTTCGGGCGGGCGCCGGGTGCGCTTCTCGAAAGTCCAGCCGTCTGCAAGGCAGCCGTCCAGAAGGCCAAAATAGATCCTCGCAGCCTCGCCTTCTGCGCCTCGAAGCGTGTCCAAGGTGCGGGACTTTGCGGCGCCCTTTTCAAGCTCGGCCATCCGACCGGCGTTATCGGCATCGGTAACGCCTTTTCGGCCCAAGAACGTTCGGGAGTTCCTGATCTTTCCGCGCACGATGTTCTTGGCGATAGAAAGACCCAGCCGACTTTCGTCCCCAAGGGCATACTGCCGTCGGCGCACCTCTGCTATCGTGTTCTTCTCCGGAACGAAACTTCCCCGATACCTCCCAAGCTGGGTGAAGTAGTTCAAGACGATCCCGTGCTCGTTAGCCCGAGCGACGAAGGGCGTCGTGAAGTTGACGTTTCCAAAGATGTTGACCGTGTCCACCTGGCCCATGGGAAATGTGGCTACTTTTCCGTCACCCTTCATGGAAATCACAATGCGACCGCCATCAACTCCCACCTGGGCACCCTGTTTCGTAACGTAAACCACGCTGTCGTCGAACATGCCTTCGCTTGCCTTCATTTTCCGCCCTCCAAAATCATCGTCTCCAGGGGCATGCAGTACTGTACCGCGCTGCATTTCTCGCACTTTTTGGTATTATCGGTAAAATCTGGAATCTGGTCTATCGTCATCTTCCGGATCGACTGAGCCGTATTCAAAACCATCTCGCGGTGCCAATCTGTAATCTCGATGGCGTAGCGCTCGTTCGTGCCAAAAAGGTAAAGGTAGCCCATCCGAACCGGCTCATCCAGGTAGTCTTCAAGAAGCATGCAGTAGGCCGCAAGCTGAATCTCGTCGTTATCGTGGTAAGAGCTGCCGCGCTTTCTCTCGATCGGTGTCAAGACCGTTCCTGAACTTCTGAAACTTTTAGTCTCCAGCACGTCTATCTTTCCATGAAGGCCGAGCTTCTCAGACCTGAGGTAAAACTCCCTCGTCCAGCCGCCTCGTCTCGATTGGTTCTTGTGCTTCAACTGGCCGTCTTTCAGGTAGTAGTTCATCTCGATGGTGTCGAAGTAATTGATGTAATAGAACCTGCGCGGACAATAAAGAAATTGATTCAGATCTCCCACGTTCACAGGCTCATCTTCGCCGAACATACTCCTCCTTTATGAGACAGTCAATGTAGAGCGCATTATGCCCAAAACAGATGCTCCTCATGCCTGAATATGGGTATAAGTAGAAGAAATCTCCCAAATTGAACTTGGCCTTGAGGGAGAAGCTGTCTCGATCAACCAGACGAGCAAAGATCTCAAATTCGGTGAGAGTGTCATTCAGGCTCGATAGGCTTTGGATGTTGGGCTCGGTCTCTACCCCAAAACCGCTGACAATCCGCGGTTTTCTTGCATGATCGACCGACTTGAACATGAGCCCCTTGTAATTTGTGGGGGAATCCCCTTTGAATATGACCTTTCGGGGTTCATCGATTGTGCCTTTATACCAGCAAAAACCCGCAGCAAAGGGCTTTCTCGCTTCATATTTGGGCTTGACGATGGACTCGTAATCCTCGCCCAAAGTAGCTCTTAGCCGTCTTGTGAACTTCTGAGGCGACATGAACTCGACGTCCCCTCGCCTGAGAAGATACATCAGATCATAAAGCTTCAGCTGAGAATCGTTTTCGTCGAACATCAAAGCTTGAAGGCCATCCCCACGGTAGCTGGTGAGCCCTTTCTCCATCTTGGACGACTCATGATGGAGAAACTCAAACTTTCGGTCGTTGATCTTGTCGTCGAGAAAATGTTTTTCGACGATCGCTAGCGTCCGGTTCCATTCTTCGCCATGCATTGACTCAGGCATACCCTTTTCACGATGTTCTCTTCCTGACTTATCTCTCCATACACGGCCCATTATTCTCGATGACAAATACAAAAACGCCTCCAATGGAGAATATGTCTTCGAGTACGTGGAAAGGTCCAGATCAGATTCCATCACGTCCTCCAGGTGGCGCACCAGTTCTCCACGAGTCAAACTCTTGCCGTGACCTTGGAGGTGATCGTAAACGGTCTCAGGCACAAAGCAGATCGCATCACATACTTCCTTAGAAGGCTTGTTTCTCAAGCGCCCAACCCTTTGCAGAAGGCTGCTTTTTGAGTACCCCGTGAAAACCAGTCTGTCGACATTGAAATCTATGCCTACCTCAACTGAAGAATTAGAAACCAGGACGTCGAATTCTTCCAGCTTCTTTTGAGTTGCCGGATGAAGGCCGTCTACCCGTTCAACCTTAAGATCGGCTAAAGCCTCTGAGAGGCCCTTGAAGATCTCGTCTACTTCATAGATCCCATCGACGATGAAGACCGTCTTCGCCTTCCTTCCATCAGATCTTCTTGGTCGCTTGCAGAACTCAACGAAGTATTCCAGGTCTTCTTCGATCAGCTCGTAAGTCCTGTATATCGACCCACTTCTCACCTCCAGGCTCAAACGGGGTAGCACGGCCCGGCCTTCAGAAACAGAGAGCGGAGTGCTCTTGTCGTCCAGCACTTTCACATTCAGACCTGCCTTTCTCGCCCTCTCGACAATTTTCTGGTTTGGCGTGGCGCTCAGGAAGACGAATTTCGATAGGCGACTCCTCTCGTCGTCCTCGATCTCATGCATCATGAAAAGCAGCATGTCGCTCTGTTTGACAGAGGCCAGGTGAAACTCGTCCACCACAATCATGTCCACGCTTCTAACGGCTTCTCGGAGATTATGTTCACGATATGCGCCCTTCAACGCCAAGGTGAGGATGTCAGGGTTCGTGAGAATAATCTGACCCCGTCGTTTTCCTTTTTGGATTACTCTGTTCAGAAGCTGCCCTTTTCTAAGGCCGGTTTCATCAGGATATAGCTCTCTTTCTTCGTCAAGGAGATCGCTCGTGACGGCCTGAACGTGGTATTGCATTTTGTCGTATCCATACTTCTTTATCGTCTCCTTTACCTGCTTTTCCTGGTCAATCACCAGAGCGTTGGTGGGATACACTGCTATGACTTTCATCCTCTTGTCCAACACTGGTTTGAGCCACGAAAGGGTCTTTCCAGATCCAGTAGGGCTGTGATTGAACAAAAAGAGGGATTCGCAATTTTTGTCTTCGATCAGTCTCTCGGTCTCGATCTGGTGCTCATAGGGAGTGATGTCTCCCCGATATTCCTGATCAAAACTCTTGAGCTGCAGTCCATCCAGGTCCAGGACAAAATTATCGGCAACGCTCTCTGACGACATGTTCAAAAGGCTCATCTCCTTCCCTTCAGAAACTCAAGTTTATACGGAAGAATAACGTTTTCATTTCCATTGCGACTCGGAATTCGCACGAACTTGCCGCTGTAGCGCCCCTGAATTATCAGAGGGGACGGTCTCATCCGAACCGATATCAAATCGCCCAAGGGCACTTTGTCATAATCATATATCCCAAAGGGATGGTTGGCGGTAAACTCGCCCTCTTCGATACTCCCCTCGACAATTTTCGTCGTGACCCGAGCCTTCGATCTCTTCTTTCCGATCCGAAAATATCTCGGAATTCTAGATGCGATTCGTTCGGCCTCAATCTCGTAGGGCAGTATGTATGCCGTGAGGAGGTTCTGCTGATCGAGCACCCGTTCGCGTCCGAATTTTGGCAGATTCTTACCCTTATACGGATAATTTGGATCGGTTGCGCTCCAGTTTTTCACCGCATACTGATGAAGGCGTGCATTCCAGTGGCTCGTGGAGTGGCCCCCAAGATATGGCAAAGGCACCCTCTTTCCATGCAGCCTGGTAGATATGCCAAGGATCTGCTTTACATACTCCTCAATGGGTTCTGACTTTGCAGGAGTTATGTAGAACTCTTTGTAGATCTCTGATGTATCATCTAAATAGGATGGTTTGTTTCCGTGGTTGAGGTACGTCCCGGAAACGAAACCAAAGGCATAGTACAACGCAGTATTTAATATATAATCGCCTGAGTCAACCAGATCGCCTACTTCCCTCGAAGCATAAAGCGTCCGATCCAGCGTCTCGATGGCGCATTCTATAACGGGGAATCTCTCGCTCATTTTTTACCCCGCTTCTTCTTTTTTTCTTCGTTCACCTCTTGGAAGAACTGGGAAGAAAGGGTCCTTTGACGCTCAAGAGCATCTTTCAGAGATTCAGATGTCACGCTGCCTAGAAGTTCGTTGACCTCTCCATCTTCGAGGGATGTGATGTTCAGCGTCTGAATTTCGTCGTCAAACGCCCCTTTAACGTATCCCTTCACCTTTTCGATGTCGAGAACCGAACTGTACAGAACTTTGTTCAAGTTTTCCGCTGTCAGATCGCCGTTTTCCATTGCCAGGTGGCACGCTGCTTCCCGGGACAATATCAGATTTGCAGGCCCTTCTTCTATCCCGTAGTAGATTCCAAGTATGTGATTTTCCATTCGGCCAATTCTTGAGGTCGCTGCACCATATCGCTTGTTCATCCTGGTGATTCCCAGAACGAAGACTAGCTCGTCAAAAGTGGCATCTCTCAGCGTGACCACACACGGAAAGACAGTTCCAGGAACGATGAAATCAGGCTCTCGGATGGCAGTTGTTGCACCTTTCGCAAACTGGTCACCGGGCGCATTCTGAAACTTCTCCTCTACAATTGCACTGGAATCTCTTATCGAATACGCCGTGTCATACATCACCCTTGAGGTGACCGAAATTGCCTCATCTCCAGCAGCACTGCCGTAAAGCATTGATTCAGGCGAGTCCTGTGTCATCTCGTTGACGTTCATCGTATCTTTTATGCCAGTGAGGTTTCTTTGCAGCTCTTTGCCCTTTCTTCGGTCACTTCCGGTCTGTTTTCGCTTAAACATCATAACCGGTGAATAATCTACAAGCTCGTCTTTGGCCCCAATCCCGACGGTTGCAATGTCTGCATCTTGTCCGTTCGTGGTGAAAATGGCGCTGGATTGAAGTTCTCTAAGCAACAATATGTGAACGTAATGTGCACTTGGCTCGTTGATCAACTGCTCTACTTGACCTGTCGATAACTTCTCTTTGATCTCTTCAATGCTCATTTATTCCGCCTCCTCTTTCTGAAGTTTCCTATCCTTCCAGTATTCACGACGAATGCGCAGCGTAGCCGAATAATACCCATCGGCGAGGTTGTTGGAGAGCTTCTTCAGACGCCCAGGTTTGCCCTCGCATATGTCATTCAAAATATGGTCTACAAAGTAATCTGCAAATTCGTCGGCCTTTGCGTCAATATCTCTTCTTCCCGGAATGAACGCCTGGTCGTCCCCCATCCGATCGATGGTTTTTTGGATACGTCCAGAGATGGCCGCCTTGTAATCTTTGTTTGAGAGTTTCAATCCACGAAATCCAGTTACCGCTTTCACAGATTCCCGGAACAATCGCTCGACAGCATGTGGCTTGTAACCTTTGGGCTGAGCTATTTCAAAACCCAGAACTGCCAGTTGATTGACCTTATCCGATTCTTCCATCTTCAAATCACCTCGGTGCAAATTCGTCTAAAAATAGAGCTTCATCCAGTAAACTGATGATATTGCTTTCAACATCTTGCCCCCTGTACGCCATTTTCAAAAGATACGATCCAGGAAGCACTTCATCCCTCACTACTCTCAGATACTTTGGAAAGAGAGAATCCTTCAATCCTGATTTGGTGTTGTACCCAAGTCGAATCAGAGCGCTGGCCGACTTCAGTGTCTCCTCCAGATTAGAAAGAGAGACGAATTTGCCATAAAAACTCGCCACGTGAGAGTTTACCGAGTCCAAAGCTACGACTTCCTTGAAGTCTCTGGCTCGGATGGCGGGAATCGGTGACGGGCTCACAACCACTCGCATCCCCGTATAAGCTGCGATGACCAGGGCAATGTAAACCCCAAAGAAATGGAATTCCGTGTTATTTTCTGAAGGCTTATAGAAAGCGATGGCGGCATTTCCTATGAGATTTTCGTACCCTTGGGCCATATATTGGGTCATGCCCATCCCTTTTGATCCATCATCACCCTCTTCAACGGCTAAGTCCTTGATCCAGTTTTCATGAACATCGAAGTCACCCTCTGCGTCAGGTGATTTGCCAACATATATAGAATCGAATATTTTCCTGGCGAGGGCTGCCATTCTGACTCGGGCTTCGTCATCGAATTTTAAAAGGATCGTATGAACAAGTTCCCACGATTCCTGTGTAAAAAAGTAGTCAGGTATAATATGGAAATACAACAGTTCGTTATTCGCAGCCCTTCCCTTGGGCATGTTGAAGCCGTTCTTTCTCAAAGCCAGTTCGATGCCACAAGGTATGCACGTGTAGATGTTGTCTGGTTTTGTCTTTCCCACGAAGACCCTGTTGGTGAAATTGTAGGACAAAAACGAGTTAGAATTCTTCATCTGATTTTTAGTTAATAACGTTCCACGGTTGCATAGGTTGCAAATCTTTCCACTCATCCCATATTCCTTGAAGCTATCGCTGAGATACGACCTTTCGAGATGTGAAATGACCCCGTTTATCGAAAGAATCTCATGAAGATACTCCATAAGTTCCCTGCGATACAGATCGGTCTTTCCAGAGACGAAATCGTCCCATCCGGCCATCTCGTTGAGTTTTTCCCAGATCAAGTCCACAAGATAATTGATAGACTCAGTCGCACCCATGTTCCTCAGCTTGACGTCATCGTGTACTTGATCCATCACACATTGACCGATGGCGTAGGAATATTCCCATTTGCCTCCGCTGGCAAGGCGATTGGGATCAGTTTCCATACTATCAAAAAGTGCATTCTTCACGTCTTCAGGAACGCTCCAAATATCGCAGGTCTTGCTCAGGGCATCTTTGTTATCTGAGATCATCTCAGATATGAAGGACTGATGAACTGTGGCCACAGCCCGCGCAAACCCGACTAGAATTTTTTGTCCCTGTTCAGATCTTTCTAGTTCAATTGGAACTGTTTCATCAGTCCGTTTGATGCCTTCAACGATGGAATCTGTCAACTTTCTGCCGCCTTCGGTATGAGCGAACGTTATAGACGTGTCAACAAACGACCTCAGCATCGCTTTCGGGCCGCTGAAGAAATAATATTCGTCACTCAGTCCATAATAACCAAGCCGGGGCGTCTTAAGTTTTTTAGTTAATTTATCAGGATCGCTCAATGCAGGCAAATCTTGGATATTTTCCACAAGCCGGTCGTATATTCTCTCGATCATCTCGTCTGATATCTTCGCTCGTTCAGTCCCACAGCTCAAATACACGCAGCCGTCCTGGTAAGCCATGAGCATGATCTGTCCATTTTCTCGCATCACATCGGCTACAGACTTGTTGATTATGCCCGAGAGGATGCCCTTAACGTCGTCCAACCGATGATACTGAAGACTCAGCTGAAATTCAAGAGAATCTTGAGGAAAACCGTCACGTAATGCCTTCAAAGACCTGGCAGAAACCGCCTCTTCTGGAGATGCGCAACTGGACATGTTGTCCATTAGATACAAAGAGGGTTCCGTATCCATGAACCGAGAGGTCCGCACCCCCGGCCGGGAGAACTTGCTCTTATGGAGAGAGACTGCAGCTGAATGATAGTCTTCGATCGCCAGTTTGGGTGCGAAATCTCTCAAGTCCACCATATCAACGAAAGTTTTGACGGCTTCCTCTGAAATTTCAAATTCACTCTCCATGGTGCCGCGTATCTCGAAGCTGTCTTCATCGCCTAAGAATTCCCCTAACTCGAGTTTGTGGAGGTCGTGAACCACAAAAAGCGCAATGCAATCTCTAAGATCCTGCTCGTTTAGAGGTGATACGTTCAGCTCTTCAAGGGCAGCATTGAATCGAAGCAGAAATAGAATCCCATTTCGGATGTGGTTGAGCATGCTCTGGTCTGTTTTTCCGAACTCGACGCTCTTTGCGGGCCTGAAACCCATGCCCCTCTCCACGAGATGAACGTCAACTTTTCTGAGATACTCTTCGAAGAGATCCATTTTGGGTTTTGTGGATGTCCGATCCATTTTGCCGTATAGTTCTTTTAACTTGTCCGGGTCTCTAAATATGTCCTGTAACGCATCGTCTGGCATTACCTCACCTCGTTTACCTCAACGTCCACCCATCCGCACCCTCTGCTAACCGCGCTTCCCACGCCCGAGTACTCCGCAAATCGTGAAAGCACCAGAATTGCGTTCCTGAAATCCCGAGGCGCACCCTTGGCGAAGGTGTATTTGCAGCGCCCAGTGAAGCCCTGCTTTAATATCGGCCTGGGGTGGCCCTTCTTTTTGTCAAAAACCGTGTTCACCATCGCGCTGTGGGTCTGATAAGTGCGCGCATCAGGCCGTTCTAACACATAGCGGGCGATCTCGTCGCGCTCAATATCCATCTTGAGTGTGGGGCAAACTGCATTCCACTTGGCCACAAGAGAAGTGAAAACCGCCTCCCTGTGTGGGAACATCTCGAAGACCTTGGAGTTCCTGTACTGGATACAGGTGGGAGACCTGAACCAGAACTCGATCTTCGGGTCCTGGAAACCCTTTGCGGATTCCGCCAGCTCCTCAAAGGTGGCGCCAACGCTCGTAACCTCTTCTATCCCGAGCGCGCCCCGGTCGAGGACTATGTCCCGCTCCTTGAAGATCAGAGGCTTGATGAGTGACTGGAATATCTCGATCTCCTTTGGATCTGTGATCCCCATATAGAACTCGTATTTGTTTTGAGGGTCCAGGACCTTGTGGTGCGGCCTTTCGCACCCCTTGAACCGGCCCTTGAGGCCACTTAAAGCGATCGAGCCGATGGGAGAATTGTGAGTGTGCTCGCTGGTGGCCTTGTCGGACTCCCGAATTATATCCAGGATAGCTGAGTAGAGCTGGTATCCTTCACTTGAGGGGACCTCGAACTCCGTCTTCGGTTTCGTGATGAAGGTGATTTTTTGTGGCATCTCTACAGCCTCTATTAGATCATCCTGTATAAATCTGTCGATTAGTGAAATAGTTGCATATTTCTGCAATAAAGCGGCTTAAACTTTGTTATAATGCATGGGAAAAACATTTATGCAATCGTCTCGATGTGATTGACGATGAGAACTTACATCTCGCTCTCAGGGTTTGACACCTCACAAATATTGTCCCTCATCGTAAAGTACGGCATCGGGGCAGACGACAAGATAATCCTAATCCGGCCAGAGGACGAAACCGACACGAGAGGCGAGGCCACCATCCATGCAGTCCAGGATCTATCTCGACAGATTAATAGCTCCATAAAAGTGGAAATTCACAGGGTCGACCATCGAGATTTTGAGGAGATGGTACTGTCCCTGACAAACTTGATAAAAAACGCCGAAGGCGAAATCATCGCTAACATCTCTGGAGGCCCAAGAGAGATATTCCTTGCTTTTACCATCGCATGCCTCGCACAATCCCAGAAGCTCTACAAAACCACTAACTATAGCGACATTGACCGGTCGATGTGCGAAATCAATTTGCCCCGCCTGGTGAAAGGCTTGGACGAAAAATCGAAGCGGGTTTTAAAAGACGTTCTGATAAACGAGCCTGCCACGATAACCAAGATCGCACAGAGGCTCGAAGTATCAGAGAGCACCATATCAAGGCAGGTTGCCAAGATGGCAGATCTTGGCATGTTGGACGTGAACGTGAAGGGAAAGTCGAAATACGTCAGGATGACGTTGACCAGCAGGCTATTTCTGTTGATCGATAGGGCTTAACGATACGAATAGGCCAAAATGTCGAACTCTTACGAGTTCGACATTTGTCCGGAAGGTATCGTTAAACACTATATTCAGGAGACGGTTCCTTTGAGAAGATCATTTTCAGACATAAATAACAAAATAGAGCGAGGCAATGCGGTCGTCCTCACGGCCCAGGAAGTTTTGGATCTGGTCGAGGAAGCAGACTCAGGCGCCCTAAAAGATGTGGACGTGGTCACGACCGCCACCCGGGCTGTGATGAGCGGGACCTATGCGGTCTTTTCATTTCAGGTGGCCGAACCGAACGCTTTTGTCAGGGCGAAGAAGGCTTGGATCAATGGCGTTCCAGCGAAGGTCGGCCCTTGTCCCAACGAACGGCTGGGGATTTTGGACATGGTAGTATTTGGGACGGACCACAGCCGAGAAGACCCAGATTACGGTGGTGGCCATTTATTCAGGGATCTCGTTGAGGGCAAGAGCGCTCATGTGATGATTGAGTCAAATGAAGCCAAAACTCTAGAGTCCAAGATCAAACTCGAGGACATGCCCCTTGCCAGGCTCTTTGGAACGCGGCACTGTTTCAAGAACTATTCAGCCTTCGTCAACCCAACCAAAAATCCGGTATCCACCATCTTTCATGCGATCGAGTTCAACCCGAGCTGGACCGGAGCATCGGTCTCAGGATGTGGCAGGCTAAACCCCATCGAAAACGATCCTTTTCTCGATACCATCGGCGTCGGGACCAGGGTTCTGATCAACGGTGCCGAGGGGTTCGTGGTCGGCACAGGTACTAGATCTTCCAGGGACAAACCAAACTTGGCTGGTTTTGCGGACATGCACGGAATGGATCCTGAGTACATGGGCGGATTTCTGACCTCAAGCGGCCCTGAATGTGTGTCTTCTTGGGCGGTGGCAATACCTGTCTTGACCGAGTCAATACTAGAGTGCATTGGAAAGCGGGATCGAGACATTCAGCTGCCTGTAATGGACGTTGTAAATAGAGTGCAGATCGGCGCTGCCAATTACGGTGACGTCTGGGAAGGTGTGGACCTGGAGGTAAAGTTCGATCCGGAAGCATGCAAAAAGTGCGCCCAGTGCAGGCCAGAATTAGTCTGCCCCACCCGCGCTATAAGTTTCGAGTATGAAAATGATGCGCCGGTGAAGCCAAGGCTAGATCGGTACCGGTGCTTCAACTGCGGCTTATGCGCCTCTGTCTGCGCGCATCTATCCATAAATTGGTGGATAATATTCTTTTTGGATCGATGGCCGACATCGTCTCCCCAAAGTATGAAAATCGCTATGTAGTAACGTCATATTGTGGACATGTTCATGAGAAGACACGGTGATAGAAAGTGGCTCGACGTGTTACTCTCAAGAGGTGGCAGCAAAAGCCATCTAAACTTTTTTCATCCGAAAAGGTTTTCATATCCCCCATTTTCTTTGACGAGGGGGGATAACATAACGAGAGTCAACTACCCGCCACTAAAGTGATGGGCATGTAATGTGCCCTGGTTGACCAGATCCCCTATCGAGGAGTTTTACAAGATCGGGAGCCGATACGAAAGAAGTTACAGTCGAGAACCAATTAGATGAACCTAATTGGTCCTCGCCAGAATAGTGCTTAACGATGCGAATAGGCCAAATATCAAACTCTTGCGAGTTAGATATTTGGCTCAAAGGTATCATTAAGCACTATAGTTACCCTGGAATGCCGCCTCAGTTTCAGGCTCTAAGGGTGCCGGTTAAACAGTCCTGGGAGGTAAGGACAGTGCTTGCACCATACAAACCTTTCAGTAGTTGGTGGTGCTTGGCTACAACGGCTGTAGCGGACGAGGTGAACGATCTCATCGAAACTCTCAAAGATGAGAATTGGGTAGTCCGAGAGGAGGCTGTTCGGGCTCTTGAAAGGATAAGTTAACCTACGATAAAGTGGATCAAGCTCGCCTGTGTACTGATTAATTCCATTTTTCCCAGATCGCGATGTTTGAAGATCAGTATGAAGGGATATTCATGGAAGGGCTCAAGCTGAATCCACTACCTCCAAGAGTGCCGGGCAAGCGGAGTAAGATCAAACAATCAGAACCCAAAAATCTGCTCGATCAGCTGAAGAAATACAGCGGGTGTGTACTGGTATCCATGTACGACTCTAGGGCACCCTTTGAAAACAATCAGGCTGAATGGGACGTACGCATGATGAAAGTGAAACAGAAAGTGTCAGATACGCCCAGAACTATGGAAGGTGCAAAACGGTTCTGCGCTATTCGTAGATACATATCTGCTGCTCAGAAGAACGGATGCCGTGTTCTTGATGTTACTCAAGATGCTTTTACGGAGAAAAAGTAGATCAAAGCACAATCTACGTTTCCAGGTGTATTCAAGAGATGTCTATGTTCGAACGTATAAGAAATAGCTGGGCACTGGTGAAAGCCAGTGCTGCGGTCTTGCGCTCCGATAAGGAGCTGGTGATCTTCCCGATCATCTCGACCATCGCTCTTCTGGCTGTCTCGGCAGCCTTCTTTATTCCCCTCAACTCGATCGGGTTTTTCGAGGAGGCACAGGACCCAGGGTTTTTTGAGATAGCGGTGGTATTCGTTTTCTACTTCGTTCAGTACTCCGTGATGATCTTCGCCAACTCGGCCCTGGTGGGGGCGGCCTTGATTAGGCTTCGGGGCGGAGATCCGACTCTGGGGGACGGTTTTGGGATCGCAAAAAGCCACATCGGTCCGATCCTGGGCTATGCCGCCATCGCCGCCACCGTTGGGATGGTCCTGAAGTTCCTGTCCCAGGCCGGGGAGTCTGAGGGAAATCCCCTCGCCCTGATCGGGGGTCTCGTCTCTTCTCTTGTGGGGATGGCCTGGAGCCTGGCGACATTTTTGGCAGTGCCGGTTCTGGTGACTGAAGACGTGGGGCCCGTAGAGGCGATCAAGCGAAGCTCCAGGCTCTTAAAAAAGACCTGGGGTGAGCAAGTAGTAGGAGGTTTCAGCATCGGTCTCATCTTCGGCCTTTTGGCGATCGCAACCGTGATCCTAGGTGCTTTTGCCTTTGTCTTCTTCGTCGATATGATGCCCGCGGCCGCCATCGGTATCGTTGTATTTCTCGTTCTCGCCCTCCTAGGCATCGCGCTCATAAGCTCGACGTTGGGCGGGATCTACTCGGCTGCAGTCTATGATTACGCCGTTAGCGGGAACGCTGGCGAGTTCTTCCGAGAGGACCTGATAAAAAACGCCTTCAAGGCGAAGGGTCGGATCTGAGGTAGAGGGTTTCAGCTCTCGATTCTCTCCCATATCCTCTTCACCGCAATCGAGGCACCGTGGTAGGCCTGGAAATGACACAAAAAGACTTAGCGACCAATTTCTTTTTGAAGTTGTCACCGGTGGATGTACGTATAACTGAGGGCGCCATAATACAAAAGGTATAAGTTTTAGAAAATCGAATATTACTCGGAGTTGAGACTCATGAGTGAATATCTGGGCATAGTGCAAGATAACCGGTTCACAATTTTGGTGCCGGAGGCAGATTACTGCTGCTCTTTGAAGCTGACCCGCATATCCAAGCCGTCGCCACTCTCAGAGGATGTAGTGACATCTCACGAGATCGATTTGTCTGGCTACGAAGGAAGTGCCATAATGGTTCGCGGTGATCTTCCCAAGGAACGTGGGTGGATATACGCAGCAGAAGTGATTGATCAGTCAGGACCCATAATCGCAGCGATGATCCAACGGATGTTTGGGGTGGGAGATGAGGCCGCTATGGCCGCTTGTAAGGGGTCACTTTCACCTTATAGCGAGGATTACGTTCCACCTTACGACATATTCCAAGTGGCCAAGGAGATCGACGAGTGGTTGGTTAGGTTGGCAATGGATCTGGAAGAGAAGGGAAAGTATTCGGACGTCAGAGACATGCTGAAGAGCAGGATCAACCTTATCTCTGTGATGACACAAGCAGACGTCTGGGAAGAAGGTTAGACTGCACCTACCATCGATAAATCAAAACTTTTTGTCACACATCAGTTTGAAAACGCACTCTGGATTTACGAGGAGGATCGCTTTCTAGCCAAGGCCTTAATCCGCTTAGATCCTCCGACTTTTGGTCAAATGTCCCTCTTTAAAGGAGAAGGCTTGTAGCGATCTTCTTGTTAATTCTGTGTTGGAGATGCTTAAGACTTAGGGGGTGGAAAAGTTTGAAACAGCGCAATCTCAGAAGTTCAACTCAATCGTTCTTCCGAGAATCACATCATCTTCGCCGACCATGATATTTTTGCTGGAGTTTCCTGAAACGATTTTGTAAAGTTCAATTGCGCAGGTTCCGTATCTTTCATCTGTTGAATAGGGGACGACTATTTCGTATCGGCCACTATGAGGCGATTTATGACAGGTATACTCAAAGTGTCTCCCCTGGTTTGTGGTCACGTTCAGAGTTGCAGTCAGAGGGCTTTTTGCAGTGCCTGTTATTCTAGCCCCACGAACCCTCTCGAAGATTTTGACCTGGTTGCTTTGTGGGCTTTCTTTCCTTGACTCGTAGATCAGCCGGAGATGTTCCATGCCATCGCAGTCGAATATATGGCAACGCGCAAGAGTGGTTCTCATGAATTTCGAGGTGTGCTCTGGATTGGGACCATCTTGGATCAAAAACAGGTTCGATATGTCTTGATCTGTCCAGAGGACTATTCCAGGAAGCCCAGCATAAAGCATCTCTGAGTCCGTAATCACATATCGCACATGTCGAGTGCTCAGTACTTCCTCTGCCAACGCTTCATCCTTGGCGAGGAAAAACTTCGCAGCGTCCTTAGCCCCTGCTTGGAAGTTGTTGGCCACAACTGGCCTTTGTGCTTCGTAAAGAATCCAGTTGCCGCAGTCCCACCATGAAAGGACGCCATATTCTGCCGCAGTCTTTGGATCCCCAAACCCAGAAGTTTCGGGTGTGTTTTCCTGAAGCCACATCAAAGGCTCGAGCCAGCCGTCCTGAACGATTCGGGGGCTTGCCCCAAAAGCCGACATGACGCTGATGCTTGACGGAAGGAAGATGAATATGAGCAGAGCCAAAACCAGAAACTTGGACGTTTCAGAGTTCTTTTTGCTCCAGCTCGACTTTTTGGCGATCTCGGTCGCACGCAAGAAGAACAAGGCGATCAGGATCGACATGTTGGCAGAGAACAAATAGAGAAACCTGTTCTGGGCGACGGCGAGACCAAGCGCAAGAAGCGTCCAGATCAAAAAGAGCAGTTCAGACCGGGTTATGTTTGAACGCCAGATGTAGGCCAGACCCATGATCGCAAGCATCAAGTTGAGCCCAAGCATCGAGATTGGATTCATGACCGCATACAGTGGCGTAGCCTCCGAGACTTTATAAGATAGTTCGCCGCCGAATAGATAGTCTAAACCTGCTCGAAAGAGAGTATAGATTCCTGTAACTGGGTCTGATGCATTGGCGAAGATGAAAAAACAGTAGACTAAGATCAATACGGCAAGAGGAAAAAATGGCCAGGCCACGCCCTTTTTCATTAGCTGGCCCGAAAGCAGTCCAAGTACCAGAACGAAAACCACCCCGCCTAGGACTGCAAAGAATGAGGGACGAAGCCAAGGTTCGTTCCAGTATGGCAAGAGGAAGGCGAAAGCAGTGCCGAAAGATATGGCGAAAATCTGCCACGTATGCTTTGAAGAATCCCAGCGGATAAGATCCAAAGTCATTAGGCTCATTGCAGACGTCAGCAAGATTCCTAGATAGATAGGGGTTCCTATCCATGTGTAGGCCAAAGTCGCAATCAAAACGCCGGAGATAACTGCAGTCCGATTGTCCCTTCGTTTGAAGGCAATGACCAAAAATAAGATGATGCTTACCATGAGCAACGTTTCCAGCACGTGATGGTCGGGACGACCAAAAGCGGAGACGCTAGCGTGTTGAGGCGATATCGCCAGGAGGAAGGCTGAAAGAAGTCCCGCATCTCTTCCAAAAAGTTCCTTTGCCAGAAGATAGAGCGCAACGATGGTGACAACCCCGAGAATCGGCGGAACTATTGCGCCGATCAGCTCTGTTGACTTTGGGGTATTTGCACCCAAAATAAGAGAGATCCCTGCGATAAATTGATCGAAGAGTGGCGGCCACGTAAGGTTCATTCCGTGGGGGTAATTGAGATAAGAATCGAACCAAAGAGTGTGAGGGAAATGATCAATAGTATAAAAAACTCGGCGCATGTGGTAAAATGAATCTGAACCATAGAAAAGAACGCCGCCATCTGTGATCGCACTTCTCAGAGGGATCATTCTTAGAACGAAACCCAGGGTGGCTGCTACAAAGATCCCTGCAAACTCACACCTTTTATCAAGATCCAGATGTTGCGCCCTCCTGTTTTCCAAATCTGGCAGGGGCTGGCTGATATTTACAGGTTGCGACCTGCCACGACTTCCTGGCAGCTCTGGCCCAAAAAAATTGGTCTGGTAGGCGAGAAGGGTGGCCGAGAGGAGAAAATGAGACGGGGAAATGAGCGCCGATCTCACCACACTTTGAGGTCGATCCCTTCGATCCTGACCATCTTACCTTCAGAGTGAACGATCACGCCAGAATGAACTTTTTGCATCATGCAGTGATCGGGAAGGAACCGGACGGTCTCGCCCACTTCGCAAATCCTGCCTTTGGATACCGTTCCTTCAAAGGCCACTACGAGGCATAATCCTGCTTCCTTGTAGGTGAAGTTCTCGTCGCCCAGAAGGTGGCAGGGCCCTACCATATGAACCGTGACGAGGCCACCTTCGATCTTGATGACCTGTCCAAAATGTGTTATGGGGCAGCCCCAAGGTCTGTACCTGAGAACGTCGCCCATTTCGACTTTGACAGATCCATCGAACGGATGAAGCTCTTCTCTACAGGACGATTCACCTGGAAGTGGCGCTAAGGCGAAGTCGGCCACCAGGCCGTCTATGACGCCTCGAATCTCCTCGGCATTGCTCTTGGCAGTGGGCAAAAGCTCTTCGATCTGTTTTTTTGCATCTTGGTATCGTTCCTGGCTCATGAAGGGACAAAGACTCAGGTCCTGACCGGAATCTTGCAGCAGGGCTAAAGCAAACTCTCTGCAGTTCTTGAACCCGCACTCTCCACAATTGTATCCAGGAAGACGCCTGACGATATCGTCCATAGCTTTAACACCCGCCGATTACTCGCCAGTGTACTCCATGAAACCATCGAGATGACGGAGCACGCCTCGATGGTGCTCTTTTGAGACTCGAAGCTCGCCGGTGCAAAGTGTACATATCGCAAGAGGTGGATTGTGCCTTAGAACCATATCACCTGTCACCTCTGGGGCTGCTCGGATGAGCTCAGCAAGTTCGGCTGCGCCCTTTCCGCTGAGGCCGTTTGCTTCCACTATCCTGCATTTGGGATTGGTCTCGAGGATTCGTTCCCTGAATACTTCGCGTTCGGCCTGAGATACCATGTCTCCTTTTGTTATGACCGCAACATCTGCCGTTGTGAGAAGTGGGCCTACTTTTAGCGGAGCGTTGGGGCCGGTAGTGACGTCAATGACGCAGACTGCAAGACATTGATCTGGATAGGGTGCGCATCTGAGACAAAGCCCGGCGGTCTCGTTTAGGAGTATGTCTGCCTCTTGGGATTTTGCCCAGGCCAACATCTCGTCTACGTTGTAGATGGAGTAGTGGTCAGGGCACATGTCTTTTGCAAGGCCTACGACGACGGGTATCCCAAGCCTCTTAAACCTCGCATCGTCTTCGGTCCAGAGGCAGTCGATCTTGACGACGGCAGGCTTTATCCCTTCTCTTTGAAGGCTCTTTACGGTATGCATCAGGACTGAGGTTTTGCCAGCGCCCGGTGTGCCCGCGATTACCACTAGTTTCAAAGCGCTGCCTCCACCACCTCGCCTCGTCTTATGGTCTCTCTCAGGTTCATCAACCAGTCATCAACTCTGGAGAGATCTTCGCAGACTCGTCTTTCTTCTTTGGAGGTGTCTATAACCTTGCGGACACCGCCGTTCTTCATGACGATCCTGCGAGAGGTCATCAGGGCGAGCATGGGGTCATGAGTCACCACGATCACCATCTTGCCTTCACCTGCCAAAAGTTCGAGTGCCTCTTTCTTCTTGATGCCGGCGTTCTCGATTTCGTCGATGAGAACTATTGGTGAGTCGCTGATCACGGCTATGTCTGCAGTCATGAGAGCTCTGGATTGGCCACCGCTCAGTATGGTCAGGTGATGGTTAGGGTGGGCAGGCTCGCCAGTGAGCGTGTTTGCAAGTTCGATTACCCGTTGGACTTCTTCAACCGGCTTTCCTCGGCTCTTAGCATGCATCCTCAAGAAATCTTCTACGGTCATGTCGGCGAGGAAATGCATGTTCTGGGATAGTTGGGCGATGAGCTTTTTTCGGGGGTCGGATCGAGTCTCAAAGCCTGGAAGTTCGCCATCGATTAGAACGGTTCGGCACGAGGGGGTATCTCCCTGAGCGAACTGCTCGATGTCTCCGATAAAGGAGCTTTTTCCAGATCCTGTGGGTCCAACGATTCCTATAATCTCGCCGCTGAATATGTCGATCTGGTCGATCTCCTCGGGCTGGCCGTCTTTGTCCAGTCCGCCTAATATGGTGAGTTGATAAGCTTGAGTCAAAGTTCAGGACCTCCTTAATATTTGATTAATTTCGTTCAAGAGATATTGGTCTTCAGAAAGGGCTGAGGGCTCGGTCTCGATATCGCATCTGAGCGTCTTTAGTTCAAACTCCTCTTTGACCCGCAAGATGCCTCCGCCGGTTATGTTGAGCAGGATAGATTCGTTCTCTTCAACGAGTCCAGAATCTTTCGCCTTTTTCAGGGCGGCAACTGCTATTGCGGCTGCAGGAAGGATGTCAATCTCTTCGGCCTCTTCAAAGAGCTTTCTTGCGTCTTTGGCCTCCTCGTTTGTTATGCCGTAGACGGTGCCGCCGGTGTTTTCGAGGGCGTCTTTTACTCCGCCCTTGACGCTGTAGGGTGGTTTTCTGTTGTAGAGGACGTCGTCGTACATCCCTTTAGGACAGGTGCTGCCATCGACCTTTTGCCCGGACCAGGCAGTGTAGACGGGAGAACAGGGAAGGTTTTGGGCTAGGTGGAGTTTTGGCATGTTTTGGCCGAATCGGCCGTCTTGGATCAATCTCAAAGATGCTTCCCAGGCCGCAATCCCACCGGTGCCGCTTCCTATCGCCTGGAAGTAATGTCTGGGAAGGGACTTGTTAGTCACGGCGGCATCGAGCATCACAACGCCCATTCCGTCTCTTCGAGCCACGTTTCTTGCGCCGCCTTCACCCACGAAACCGGGATGAGTTGCAAGCCTTGATCCCACATCGATCGCTTCGGTGTAGTCGCCACTGACCGAGACTACGCATATGTTGTCAGAAGGGGTTTCAGTGATCCAAAGCTTTTCAAGTCCTGAGGACGGAATGACGAGGACGAGGGGCGTTCCTGAAACCGAAGTTGCCTGGGCGAAGGCTCTGGCGGTGTTTCCGGCAGAAGATACCACCAGGGTCTGGCCGTCGGCACGTTCGATCATCCGTTGAACTGTGGCAGGAGCTTCTAGGTCTTTGAAGCTGCAGGTGGCCATCCGGGCACCCTTCTCGGGCCAGTATCCGCTGAAGCCCACGTGGAGGTCTTTTAGGCCCAGCTCCTTGGCTAGGCCCTCGCTCTTGTATGTGATCGGTTTTTCGCCTGCACCCCGGAGCGGCTCTCTTACAGGAAGCCAATCGAAATATCTCCAAACTCCAGGGAGGCGCTTTGGCTTGAGCCTTTTGGATCGGTACTCTGTCCTGAGCAATGAATCATCATTTTGACAAGTTAGCGCATAAGGTGGTTGCACCGACCCGCAGCCCAGGCACTTGACTAGGTATTCTCCCATGGATCTAAATCGGGAAGTTTAACTTATAAAGTTTTCTGTTTTGGCCTGTTTATTGTCCTTATTGTGATATTAAATCGGGACTGGATATACAATTAGGCCACAAAAGAGGGGGGTGGGTGGACTAATGGGCGAAATCCTGGCAGGTCAAGGCATCTAAAACGATTGTTAGGCATGGTTTTCCGCAAGTGGTAAAAGACCGTGTCCTTTTGTACATCTGGGATAACCGATGGCGTGCGGAGACCCTCACCAAATATTCAAGCTTATCTCAAATCAGCTAGCCCAAGATTGAGAACGAGAATGTGCCTGAAGATGAAGCTTAAAATAGCCACAGAGAACAAAAAGGCCCACGCGAAATACACGAAGCGTACACGAAGCGAGTTGATCCGAATGACCCATAAAGCCCCCTGGTGACGTGACGAGACTGTCCAGATCGGCACCGATTACGAATCTTTGGACGAGATCAGAAGATACGACCAGAAGATGTCCAGGATGCGAGACCTTCGGCGCGAAATTCAAGAGATATCAGACCAGTTGGCACTCTTGCCTGGCCAGAAGATCCTTGAGATCGGAACCGGCACTGGCAATTTCGCCATCTTTGCAGCCAAGATCGGCGCAGAAGTGATCGCGGCCGACGTCTCCAAACCAATGCTGGAATACGCAAAAGAGAAGGCAAAGGCGCGCCTTGGCAAAGACGCAGAAAGGATCAGGTTTGTCAACGCGGGGTTTTTGAGCTACAAACACGAAGGGCCGCTTCTGGATGCCATAGTGACACAGCTTGCGCTCCACCATCTGCCAGACTTCTGGAAACAGGTCGCGCTTTTCCGGCTCTCTGACATCCTCAAAGAGGGAGGCAAGCTCTACATCCGACGTTCGGCAGGGCCCCTCCCTAAACGTAGTATTTTTTGCATTCTTTTCCCAACAGCTCAAGTATATCCCATAAGACTTCGGTCATATTAGCTATTTTAGCAATCTTCTCGGTACCGATTTTGGTGAACACTTCTGTAACACCTGTGAATAGGACGAAGCACCATTTCATCGTAGGCCTTTTTGTGGGTCGTCTTTTTTGATCGGGCACAGTCTTGTCAGACTTTTCTAAATTCTCACGCAATTTTTGTTCTGCATAGTTGTATATCATAAGTGCAATGACCATGACCATCATCAAAGCTTCAATTCTCTCTTTTTTCTTTAAGTATACTTCCGCAACACGAAAGCTCTTATCTTTGAGAAACCGAAACCCCCTTTCAACCTTACTCTGGTTCTTGTATCCTTTTAGCAAATCATCAGGTTTCATATTCAGATCGTTAGTCGCTAAAATGAATCTGCCCAGCTTCTTCTTTTTATATTCTATATATTTATCTGAAAATACTAATTTTGCTCGAACTTTGTAAGTTGTTTCCATCTCAGTATTATTTCCAGGACGCCCTCGTTTTCCATCTTTTCGTCTTATTTTTGTTTTAATAGATATTTCCTCGAACTCAAAGAATGGTTCTGCTTCAATCCATTCTTGGAAGGCCTTTCTTGCATCGTCTTCGCAGAAATACTCTTCTGATTGTAATTTTCGAAGTTCTTTACGTGCTCGTTCTTCTTCGCGATTGAGTCGTTTCTGAAAAGATTTCTCCTGCTTCGCGAGCATATGCTCAGATCGGATTAACACCCACTTTTGTTCGATATCGCCATATGTTACATACGTTTCATAGAAACTGTAACGTTTGTCCATTTCACTAGGCGTTAGCGGGACATTATCGTAGAGAAGATCCTTTGAGCTGTTGAGCATTGCGGGCACACGAGATATCAAAGGATTCACACCCATTGCTCCAATATTATCCTTTGTGTAAAATGAACTATCTGCAACGTAGTAAAGGTTCTTTTGTGCTATATCTTCAAGATATTTCTTAATTGATTCTATAGATTGGATTATAGTCCCCTTATCGGGTGCATTTCCTGATAAGATTTCTGTATAGACTGGAATCCCATTTTGATTAGTTGCAAGACTTAAACCGAACCTTTTGAGGTCCCATCGCCCATCTTTGGGATGTCCAAAGGTGATTTCAAATGCATCAGTTCCATCACATCCTTCATAATCACCATGGACACTGAAGTTAGTGGTATCTACATGGATATATTGAGTTTTCATGAGATCTTTTTTAAATATCTTAAGAACAACCTCTGTATAGAGTGTAGTTGGACCATATTCATAGATTTGATCAAGGGTCTCTCCCACTGCATATTGATTCAAATGTTCAGGAAGTATTCCTGGGCCAAAAAGACGTTCTGTCGGAAGATTTTCGAAAAAGTCTGGAAAAAGATAAAGCTGCCGGTATACGAATCCAATACCATTGATGACAAGTGATTTGACTACATCTCCATGGCTTACTTTGTACGCACTTATCTTAGGAATTTTTGAATCAATTAGATCTCCGATACCAAGTTCGTCATAAATACCTGCTACAATGCCATAATGGGCAAGGGAACTCGTCTGAATATTTGTGGCATCCAACTCACGTACCTCTCAAACAGATCGTTCCACAGAATATGCCTAGAAATAGTTAAGATAATCGATATCAAGAGAAAATAGGCCCATGTCACAATATGTCATGCCGAACGTCGGGTGCATTTTTCCTTTGCGCGTCATCTCCATCTGGGCTGCGTTCCAGAGTGGGTCATGAGTTTGGGCGCGTTCAAGCTCCTCTGAAGTGTAGATATAATCTCTAAAATCGTCTTTGTGCTCGTTTAGGGTCTTCTTGGCCCAATCTGGAACGGCATCAAAGGTCTCGTAGTTGGGGCTATAGTAACCGAAGTTATCTGCAAGCTCTCTTCTCACCACTAGTTCCTCCAGGAAAGCCGCTTTGGACTTCTTTGATCTCTTTGTCATTTTGACCGCCAAGGCGACCCTCTGAGCGGATATCTGGTCGAAGTGAATGTAAGGCGAAAGGTCGGATTGGCCATCCTGGACTGGATCATTTCGAGTTTCGTCGTAGGAATCAAGCTTCGCATTCAAAAATATCTGAAGATGTTCTTTGGCTGCGGCTTCTCCTGGCCCGATCCATTCAACTTCTGGAACGTTGTCGACCTTCAGATCTTTCCAAACCGCGTTCCAATCGACAGGCTCGCTCTCCCATACTGTGGGATGCCTTTTGAGCTTTGGAAAATTTGTCAGGAACTCTGGAACGAAGCGCTGAACCTTTGGTCTGAAGGTTCTCGCAGCATACTCCCTTTTCGGTGATGCGATCCAGCAGGGAACGATGTTGTGGGCATCCACGTCATAGAAAGGGATCTCGATCTTTTGCAAGATTGTCTCAGTCCAGGACCTTTTGGTTCGGAGCGGCGAAAAGTCGGTCACAAGAACGGAACCGTTCACTTCTTCGGTTCAACTACCACCCCCCGAAGGAGGTGGCTTGTAACTGGCTTTAAGCCGCTACAATTAGCTGGTTGACAGGGGGCAGCCTACCCAAGCAAGATATACCCGCCTGAGCAATATTACGAGAAGCATTGAGATCAGCATGGAGTTCAAACCCACATTTGCGGCAACGGAAGAGATATCTTTCACGATTTCCTTTGTAGATATGTCCCATTCAGAACATTTCTGCGAGGTGTACCTGGCATCCACAAGGAGGACATGCTTTCCGAGAGTTTCTGCTTTGTACCGGATAAACTGCTCAAGCTGGTAGAACGACCAGCTGTTGAGCTTTCGGCAGAATTGCTTTCCTCTTCGCTTCTGAACTCGGATCTTGCTAAGATCTTCAAGAGCAAACACCGTGTGTTCCGAGTTTGCGATTTGCTTCGATATGCAATGGTTGACGTCAGTCGCAAACCGTCTTTCTCGGCCCGAAAAATTCTTTAGCGTCCGTTTTGCCGACCGAGTGCCTTTGGACTGCAACTCTTTTCTAAGGTGAGCATGCTTTGCTCTGGTGTTTTTCACCTTCTTCGAGTTGTAAAAAGTGTTATCGGAGCCAGACTGCTATGTTCACAATCCCACGATCGATACCAAGAATTTTGATATCTTGAGTGAGTTCTGGATCTGGATGTTCAAGAGAAACGTGGAGGTAGAACGTCTTCGACCGCTTATCATAAGATATTGTCGAAGACTTGATTTTCCAGGTCAAGTAGTCTTGGTAACAATCAGGGGTTTTGAATATGGTTTTGATCCGTCCTTTGGTGGATGCGATGGTGGCAATGCCGCGAATCAGGTTCACGGTGATTACTCTTTGATTATATCTCATCCTCATTGCAACCTGCAAGGATTGTTGGCTGATGGGTTATCGTCTGGCCGGTTGGTTAAATCCAATGCCTGACCTTTTTTTTGTAGTCATGATAATTCCCCCCGAAGGCTCGTTCGAGATTATCTTCCTCTGCGGGGATGAACATGACCGCCATCAATATCACGAATATCGCTGGAAACGCGAAAGTTATCAGAGATCCGAAAAAGACAGCTTCTCCTAGGAGTATTGCTGCCATTCCCAAGTACATCGGGTGGCGGCTGATCCGGAAAGGTCCAAAGATCATCAAGGCAGTGGGCGTCTCGTGAGGCTTTACTGTGGTCTTGCTCTTTTTGAACATAGAATCGGACCAAATGTTCAAAACTGTGCCAAATAGGATTGGAATAATCCCTAAATATGTGTATGGAGGTTCGACCACTCGTTCGATGGGATATACGAAATTCAATGTCGCAGACAGCAGCAGAAGCGCTATGAAATAAGTTGGCGGCAAGATCTTGCTTTTCATCTGCATGTTTTTTTGGGGCAGCAGAGATAAATCTTTTTCTGTCGTCCAACTTAGGGTTCGTGAAGAAATAGCCTTGTCATATGAGTGATTCGTAATTATTATACTGAATTTGCCTCATGTCTGTTTTGTATAATAGCTGTACACGGTTATGTACAAGTTATTTCTCCACAGACCTTTAGTCGCGATTTTTCGAGATCGCGCTTGACTCGATCAGCTCTCTTTTGACCTGGCGGGCGTAAAGGCGCGCCAACCGGCACGGTTCTGGAATTTTATGGCCGCGCAGATACCAGCGCGCCAGATCCAAGGATGTGTCGACCGAAACCCTGTGACCTGGTGCCGCCACTATGGGCCTGCACCCCCGTTTTGAGAAAAAGACGTGACCGAGTACTTCTTTTTCACAAAATAGAGGCGATGCATCGCCTGTGAACGTGGGCGGAATCCAAGAACCGAAAAGTGAATTCTTGGTCACGCCCACCGTTGGCATATCCAAAACTACACCAATCCAGGAGGCAAGACCTGCTTTCCTTGGATGGTTTATGCCACACCGGTTCACGAATAGGAGCGTGGGCTTTGGCTTGAGACTTTCCAGAGCTTCCAAGGCGGCAGGCCCTTCTCGATAAGAAAGGTAGCCCGGAACGTAAGGGATCCTAGCTTTCCGGACGGAATGGGCACAATCAAGAATGGCAAGATCCGGATCGAATGCAACGGCACTTGATATTACCGTCTCGAATATCCCTTCTAAAAAAACCAGATCAACGCTGGCCACCACTTCTTCTGAGAAGCAGTTGTCGAGAACGACTTGGGCGGCGATCTCCTGCTGGCTACTTTCGATCTCTTTTCGAAGCTCCTCGGAAAACTTCAACCTATTTTGCCTCGAACTCAGCGCCCATCTGGGTCAGGTTGATGGTCAACTCGCTGATGTTCTTGATGTAGTGAAGCATCCTTTCGATGCTGGACACAACCAACCTCAAGAGGGTTTCTTCTTCCTCTCCCACGTCAAGTGTCGAGTTGAGGATGTCCTGAGTTACAGAATCCCTCGTTGCCCTGCTCGTGTCAATTATCTTGTTGGCCCTGTCCGAATCGAGCTTCAGAAGGGCTGATATGGACTCTTCGATCAGGTCCACGAAGATTGGTTTAATGTCGTTCATCTTCTCTGAAAACTCTGGTGAAAGATCGCAATCGTGCATTGTCACTATCTTGGCGATCCAAGCAGCATGGTCTGCCATCCGCTCCAGGTTGGTCGCAGCCCGGCTGTAATTGAAAGCGACGATCGGGTTCAAAGCGTCACGCTTCAGAGAACCGCTCCTGAGAATCTCGGTAAACTGGCGCGATATCAATAGATTGAGACGATCCACGTCGTCATCTCTTTGGACCACGTCCTCTGCCAACTCTTTGTCGTTGTTGGCCAGGGCTTCAATCGCATCCATCACCATTGACCTTACTACCGTCTTAATCCTGCGAAGGGCCCTTTCCGACTGGAGCTCTTCTGGATCGATCAGATCCTGTATGAAAACTTTGTTGACGGTCTCTTCCAAAATCTCAGGACCTATAAGCTTTTGAACTATCTGATGAACGTCCTTCTTTTGGGTTGCAGTCATGTGTGGCGAAACCACTTCTATCGTCCTGTAACCAGAAACGTAGCACCCTATGATGTCTCTTACCAGGGGGTCGCCAACTTTATCGCCGATGTCCAGTCTGGCGCTGAGAACCCGCTCAGATCGGTCCGGCGAAAGAACTAGTGACCCGTTCTCGCTCTGGGTTATGTATATCAGCGAACCTGGCTGAATGTCGTTTTTGACGGCCCAGTTTTTGGGCAAAGATACGATGAAGGTCGATTTTCCAGTACGCTGTACTTTTCTAGTTTCCATATCGATCCAGCTTTAAGCTATGTGTGATCACTTTTGGGAGCGTATCTAGCATACAAAATCCAAATCAACGTGGCAGCAATATCGATATCAAATACTGCACATTATTGTCATGTTATTTTGGAATCTGCATACTAATTCAAATGCTCTCTCTTCGCATCAACCATGTATATGATGCTTTCACAGATATTGCAGACGTGATCTCCGATCCTCTCTAAGTGCTTGTTGACCAAAAGGAGTGTGGTAGCATCTTCAATCAGGTCGGGATTTTCGCCTATGATCTTCAGCAAAGTATCTCTCACCTTCACGTAGTGAGAATCAATTTCGTAATCCCATTTGGTGGTCTCTCTGGCCAGATCCGAGTCACGTTCGTCGAAGGCTTTGAGAGCGCGGGTCAGCATATTTCGTGTGATCTCTACCATGCGGGGAATGCTCTTGAGAGACTTTACATGGACCTTGTTCTTCGAGTGTATGACCACCCTGGAAATGTCGACTGAAAGGTCGCCGATTCTCTCTAGGTCAATTCCTATCTTCAAAATGGCTATGATCAGCCTCAGATCTTTTGCCATCGGCTGCTGGAGCGCAAGAAGTTGCATACACCGTTTCTCTATCTTCAAGCTAAGATCGTCGATAACCTGGTCGTCCCTGATCACATCTCGCGCTTTATCCATGTTGTAATCACGGAGAGCGTCTACCGACCTGGCCAAAGCTAGGTCCACTTGGTTAACCAGCTTGTCTACATCCGTCCTGAGCTCTTCAAGCTCATTATGATAACGTTCCCTATAATGGCTCATATTTCCCCCCCCAACTCAAAATCTCTGGAAGGGCTTAGCCTAGCCGAACCTACCTGTGATGTAATCCTCCGTGCTATTCTCTTTAGGATTTTCAAATAGCTCGTTTGTCTCGCCAAACTCTATCAGCTCTCCAAGCAAGAAATAAGCGGTATAGTCTGAAACTCGAGCAGCCTGTTGCATGTTATGGGTTACGATTATCTGGGTGTACTTGCCCTTCAACTTTTCCATCAGGTTTTCTATCTTCCCGGTGGAGACTGGATCAAGGGCGCTGCAAGGCTCGTCAAAGAGGATGACATCAGGCTTCATAGCCATTGTTCTGGCTATACAAAGTCTTTGCTGCTGTCCACCACTCAGGCCCATGGCAGGCTTGCCTAACCTATCGGAAACCTCTTCCCAAAGAGCTGCGTCTTTTAAGCTCTGTTCCACTATCTTATCCACGTTTTTGGCGCTGTGGATCCGGGGTCCGTAGGCGATGTTGTCATAGATGGACATGGGAAACGGGTTTGGCTTTTGGAACACCATCCCGATTCTCTTTCGCAACTCCACCACATCTAAGTCTTTGTCGTAAATGTCCATCCCATCGTAGAGTACCTCGCCCTCGATCCTGACGATGTCCACCAGATCGTTCATCCTGTTAATACAGCGAATAAAGGTGGATTTGCCACATCCTGAAGGTCCTATAAACGCCGTGATCAGGTTCTCGGGGATTTTCATGGATATGTCCGTTAGGGCGTGGTTATCTCCATACCAAAGGTTCAGGTTATTGATCTCTATCTTGAACAACAGTGCAACCCCCTGACAGAATTCAAGCCGTTCCTTCCACAACGTCTTCCAAACCCTACCGAACAGAGATGAAACCCTCTTCTTCCACGATCCTTTGACCAATTTCACCCAAGATGAAATCTATGAATTTTGCCTCTTTTTCACCGGTTTCCATCCAGGTGTATAAGTAAAGGGATCGAGAGAGCTTATACGTTCCGTTCTCAACGTTTTCGACAGTAGGAAGTACGCCGTCTAACTCAACGACACCGATATTTCCTGTCTTGGCGTAGCCTATTCCCAAGTAGCCGATCGCTTTATTGCTTTGGACCAGGAGCGTCTTAATCTCGGCGTTCTCCATGGCGTTGACGCCAACACCAGCAGTTTCGGCTTTGGTGCTACCCATTATGAGCTTATTGAACGTGTCACCAGTCCCCGACCCAGGAATTCTAGCCACAGGGAGTATCAACATGTCGGGACCCCCCACCTTATTCCAGTTCACGATCTCGCCAGCGTATATCTTGGCCACCTGTTCAGAAGAGAGGCTCGTCACCCCTGCATCGTAAACGTCTTTGCTCACCGCTATGGCGATTGCATCGTAGCCGATGGGGTGGGCTATGAAATGATCTCCGAAATTTTCGATCTCCGACTGCTTGAGATCCCTCGAAGACATTCCTATGTTGGCAAGTCCTGTGGCCACATCTTGAATACCACGACCAGATCCACCGCTGCTCACTTGGACCCTGGTCTCATCTTGCATCCCGTTGAAGACCTCTGCACACCTTTCCACTGCAGGGAGAACTGTGGTGGATCCTGTGATCACCAGGTTCTCTTTGGAACTTTCCTCTACGCATCCGGTAGCCAGAAAGATGAGGCATATAGCCGTCAGAAGTGGAACTGTCTGAGATTTGTCATATCTATTCACGCATTTTAAGGTCACAGCACCCATATATATAGCGTTTTCCTATATAGTCTATATATTTCGCCTCTGCCGCGGCCTATGCATTCCGGAACGCTTATATAGAACTTCAAACTGCTCATGGGCAGAAAGATGGGGAGGACTCTGTTTGGCAGGTTTGACCAATGCTCCTATACTAATATTGAAAGAAGGGCACGAAAGGGATACGGGAAAGGATGCCCAGAGGAAAAACATCATGGCCGCAAGAGCAGTGGCTGATGTAGTGAGGACGACTCTGGGACCCAAAGGCATGGACAAGATGATAGTAGACGAGGGAGCTGGAGATGTGGTCATCACCAACGATGGTGCCACCATCTTAAGGGAGATGGATATTGAGCATCCCATCGCTAAAATGATCGTAGAAGTGGCCCGCGCCCAGGAGGATGAGGTGGGGGACGGGACCACGACGGCTGTGGTGATCGCAGGAGAGCTGCTAAAGAACGCCGAAGAGTTGATCAATGTCGGAGTTCATTCTACAATAATCGTCCAGGGTTACAGAGCAGCTCAGAAAAAGGCCCAAGAAGTTCTGGATGATATGGTAGTTGAGGTATCCAACGACGATAGGAATATTCTCAAAAAGGTGGCCAAGACCGCCATGACCGGAAAGGGCGTTGAGATTTTCCAAGACGAGCTTACCGACATGTGCGTCGATGCTGCCACGATCATAGAAGAGGATGGAAAGGTCGACGTGGAAGATCGAGTCAAGATCGTCAAGATCAGTGGTGGCTCGGTGGGCGACTCAACCTTCTCCAGCGGAATCGTGTTGGACCACGAAAGGCTCAACCCTGAGATGCCAAAGAAGGTCGAAAATGCCAAGATCGCTCTTCTTGACGGAACTTTGGAGCTCAAAAAGCTCACTACCGATGCCAAGGTGAGGATCTCCGATCCTGAGTCGCTGATGAGCTTCCGTGAAGGCGAAGATGACGTGTTGAAAGAAGCTGTGGACGCCATCGCTGCGGCCGGCGCCAAGGTGGTCTTCTGCAGGCAGGGAGTAGGGTTGTATGCTTCTCGATATCTGGCCAACAGTGGAATCCTTGCTGCAAGAAGGGTCAGCGATGATGACATGAGGCTTTTGGCACTTGCCACCGGTGGACGTATCGTCACAGATCCGCTCGAGTTCACCGAGAGCGACATGGGCCAAGCTGGCTTGGTCAGAGAAAAGCGCGTTGGAAAAGAGAAGAAGATGATCTTCGTTGAGGGCTGCCAAGGCGCCAAGGCCGTAACGATCGTGATCCGCGGCTCGACCGAACAACTAATGGAAAACATCGAAAGGGCTCTTGAAGATGCGCTCTGGTCAGTGGGCACAGTCCTCCAATCAAAGAAGATAGTACCAGGCGGGGGCGCCCCAGAGATCGAGATTGCAGAGAAGATCAGACAGTACGCATCTACCTTGGGCGGACGAGAACAGCTTGCTGTCGAAGCCTTTGCAGATGCCCTCGAAGCGATACCTACTGCACTTGCCGAGAACGCAGGGTTGGATCCTTTGGACATGTTGGTGGGACTAAAGTCTAAGCACGCCGAGTCCAATAACTACGGTCTCGATGTGAATCGCGGGATTGCTGTTGACATGATAGAACAAGGCGTGGTAGAACCTCTCAAGGTCAAGATCCAAGCCATCAAGTCTGCAGTCGACGCTGCCACCATGGTGCTCAGAGTGGACGATGTGATCGCAGCTAAGGTAGAAGGCCTAAAGCCAAAGCCAGGCCAAAACCCTAACGATTTCACCAATCCGATGATGATGTAGGAAAAGACGGCTTTGCCGCCGTTTTTCCCCCTTTTGGCGAAATGTTCTCATATCCAGCGAAATGTTTCTATCCGATGATATGTTCCGTTTCTGGATTTATTCGAGAGGTTGTTTATGAAAGCGGGGCCGGAAAATAAAAGGTCAGAGGCAGAGCCTTCTGACGTCGATGAGTCTGAATTGGAGACGTTTGAATCAGAAAACTCCAGTCCAGAAGGTTTTGAACCTGACGAAGTTGGAGAAGAGTCCGAAACTGGAACTGCAAACGAAATTGAATCGCATATTGCAGAGATCCAGCGCCTCGCGGACGAACGTCTGGACCAACTTCTCAGGTGCCGGGCAGAACTTGACAACGCCCTGAAGCGGGCGGCAAGGGAAAAAGCAGACCTTTCAAGGTACGCATCCGAGAAGCTGATCGTCAAAATGCTTCCTGTTCTAGACAGCTTCGATCAGGCCGCAAAACACGATCAGGGTCTTGAGAAGATAAGTCAGCAACTTCTCGACGTGCTCCAAAGCGAGGGCCTCTTACCCATACCGGCTGTGGGCGAGAAGTTCGACCCTTACACGCACGAGGCCCTCATGATGGTCCAATCCGACGAGCACGAAGAGGGAACGGTGGTTGAAGAAGTTCTGCGCGGATACTCCCTCAACTCGAAAGTGATCCGTTTCTCGAAAGTAGTAGTATCTAAAAAGTAATAAATGTAAGTTATGACACTTATGACACTCATGATATCTAATTTTGGAAGGTGGTAACTTGTCCAAGATCATAGGCATAGACCTAGGAACCAGCAACTCCGCTGCCGCAGTGCTCATAGGCGGCAAGCCCAGCATGATCCCCAGCGCCGAGGGAACGAGCATCGTTGCAGGAGGTAAGGCTTTTCCGTCTTACGTCGCCTTCACCAAAGATGGTCAGAGGCTGGTGGGAGAGCCCGCCAGAAGGCAGGCCGCGACCAACCCCGAAGGGACCATAACTGCGATCAAACGGAAGATGGGGTCCGATTACAAGACCAAAGTTTACGGTAAAGAGTACACGCCCCAGGAGATATCTTCGTCCATATTGAGGAAGATCAAAGAGGATGCTGAATCTTACTTGGGCGAAAAGGTGGATAAGGCGGTCATCACAGTTCCTGCCTACTTCAACGATAATCAGAGGCAGGCCACCAAAGATGCCGGAACGATCGCAGGCTTCGAGGTCTCAAGGATAATCAACGAGCCCACGGCTGCAGCTATCGCCTACGGTATGGATAAAGAAGGCGAAGCCACCCTGATGGTATTCGACTTTGGTGGTGGCACTCTCGATGTCACCATAATGGAGATTGGCGAGGGCGTCTTTGAGGTCAAGTCCACCAGCGGCGATACTGAACTTGGTGGCAGGGACATGGACGAGCGGCTCATGGATTATGTGATCGACAAGTTCAGGCAGGAGAGCGGGGCCGACCTTCGCCAGGACAAGATGGCGGCGCAACGTTTGAGAGAAGCCGTCGAGATCGCCAAGATCGAGCTATCTTCCGTCCTTCAAACCAACATCAACCTGCCCTACATCACCGCAGACCAGACCGGGCCCAAACACCTGGAAATGACCATAACCAGGGCTAAGCTCGAAGAGTTAGTCAACGGCGTTCTGGCAAAATGTAAGGGACCCATGCAACAAGCTCTCCAGGACTCAAATCTCAGCAAGGGCGAAGTGGACAAAATCGTTCTGGTGGGCGGTCCAACCAGGATGCCCTCGGTCCGGAAGTTCGTGAGCGATTTCATGGGAAAAGAGGCGGAACGAGGCGTTGACCCCATGGAATGCGTGGCGATTGGCGCTGCTGTTCAGGGTGGCGTTCTGGGTGGCGAAGTAAAGGACATATTGCTCTTGGATGTAACGCCTCTGAGTCTGGGGATCGAGACTCTGGGTGGGGTTGGCACAAAACTGATCGAGAGGAACACCACTATTCCGACTAGGAAGAGCCAGACTTTCACAACGGCGGCAGACAATCAGACCTCTGTTGAGATTCACATCCTTCAGGGTGAAAGGCCCATGGCCAAGGACAACACATCCCTTGGACGGTTCACTCTGACAGGGATTCCTCCGGCCCCAAGGGGCATTCCTCAGATCGAGGTGACCTTCGACATCGATGCCAACGGTATATTGAACGTCTCGGCCAAGGATCTGGCCACGGGAAAAGAACAGTCCATCACGATATCTGCACCTCACAAGCTCTCTCAAAACGAGATCGATCGGATGGTCAAAGACGCCGAGCAGCACGCCTATGAGGATACCCAAAGAAAAGACGATATCGAGGCCAGGAATCAGGCAGAAACGTTGGTCTACACCGCTGAAAAGGTCCTGAAAGATGCAGGAGAAGTTGCAACTTCCGAGATGACAGAGAAGATCCAGAAAGCCATCGACGAGTTGAAAGAGACGTTGAGTGAGGGCGACATCGAGAAGATCAAGGAGAAATCGGAAGCGCTCCAGAACGCCGTATACGAGCTTTCGTCTGCCATGTATGAAAAGGCGGCTCAAGAGCAGCAAGCTCAGCAAGAACAACAACAGACCCAGCAACAAGCTCAGCAGGATCAGGGACCCGCGGGCGACACGTCCTCAGGCGAGACGATCGATGCCGAGTACGAGTACGTCAACGATAACAAGTAAGGTCAACTACCCGCCACTAAAGTGACGGGCATGTAACGTGCTCCGGTTGACCAGATCCCCGATCGAGGAGTTTTACAAGATCGGGAGCCGATATGAAAGAATTTATAGTCGAGAACCGATTAGGCGAGACTAATCGGTTCTCGAAAGATTAGTGCTTAACGACACGAATATGCCAAAATGTCGAACTCTTACGAGTTCGACATTTGTCCGAAAGGTATCGTTAAACACTATAGTTACCCTGGAATGCCGCCTCAGTTTCAGGCTCTAAGGGTGCCGGTTAAACAGTCCTGGGAGGCAGGGACCGTGCTTGCACCATACAAACCTTTCAGTATCAGATCGAGAGGAGGTCGGATCCCAAGATTGACTCCACAATCTTTGGTACGCATAACTCCATTCGTGGAGGTAAACTCTATGTTAGTTTACGCAAATTTGAACGCATTCTTCCCCCCACTAAAAAGTAGGGGGGATCCTGCTAGCGTTCATCCTGAACATTTGATAGCGACTTTGAGGAGAGGATCTGCATAACCCAGAAACGAGACTACTACGAGGTGTTGGGCGTAAACAAGGACACCGCTGAAAAGGAGATTAAGAGCGCCTATCGGAAGTTGGCGATGAAGCACCATCCCGACAGGTCAGATGCGCCCGACGCTGAGGACAAGTTCAAAGAGATATCAGAAGCCTATGCGGTCCTCTCCGACAAAGACAAGCGAAGACAATACGATCAGTTTGGTCACGCGGGAATCGATAGCCAGTACAGTCAAGAAGACATATTCAGGGGCGTCGATTTCGAGGACCTCCTCAGAGGGTTTGGGGGCGGTGGCTTTGGTAATCGGGGCGGCAGTATCTTCGACATGTTCTTCGGTGGCGAAGGAAGACGCGGTCCTGCCCGGGGTCAAGATCTTCGGTACGATCTCGATCTGACGCTGGAACAGGCTGCAGGGGGTTTTGAGACCAACATCCAGGTCCCAAGGCTTGAGTCTTGTCCGACCTGTTCAGGTTCTGGTGCAAAGCCAGGAACGTCGCCTCAGACCTGCACCAATTGCAACGGGACTGGTCAGGTCACCAGAGTTCAAAACACTCCATTCGGTCAGATGATGGCGACTTCCCCATGTCCCAAATGTGGTGGCTCTGGCCAGATCATATCCGATCCGTGCCCAGCCTGCGGCGGGAAGGGGCGAGTTCGAAAGACCAGGAAGATCAGCGTCAAAGTGCCTTCTGGGGTCGAGTCGGGCCAGCATCTCAGGTTGGGTGGAGAAGGCGAAGCGAGCTCAGATCGGGGCGGTCCGTCTGGTGATCTCTACGTCTTCATAAACGTGAAACCCCATCCCCTTTACCAAAGATCCGGTAGCGATCTTCTCTATGAAGCTGATCTTAGCATAACTCAAGCAGCGCTCGGCATCGATCTTGTGGTGCCCACTCTGGATGGAAAAAAGGCCAAGATCAAGATCCCTTCAGGGACTCCGACAGGATCGATATTCAGGCTGAAAGGGAAAGGCATGCCACGCCTTCACGGTTACACCAATGGCGACATGCATGTGAGGGTAAAGGTCAAGACGCCCACTAACCTCACCCGAAAACAGAGGCATCTATTGAAAGAGTTGTCTTTAGAGTTCGGCGAGGTCGAGAAGGTCAAAAAGCAGACTTATTTGGATGACTCAGAGGATGATCCCGAGCAGAAGGACCGAGAAGATAAAGGATTTTTCGGCAAGATCGTAGACGAGGTGAAGGGCGCGGTTCAATAGGCGCTCACTCCAAGTATTTCTTCAATCTTGGATCTCCGTTCCTATTCTTCAAGTGCATGGTTTTTTGATCTTGCCCTTCTTTGCAATCGATCTTCGTCTATGACTTTTGCGATTTATTCTTGCATTTGTTCGTCCTTTTGGCATGGGTCTTTCACCTGATTGCGCTCATTTTGGTGTCGATAGAGATGTCTTTGTCCGTTCTGTAATCTATCTTCAAAGATGTCACTATCCTCTGGACGCCAAGTTGCGCGAGCGCTTTGTTTGCGTCCTTAATTATATCAAAGATTTCTTCCATCGATTCGGCCTCAAGAGCGGTGGACATGGGGCCTGGCACGAAATTGAGACCAGATTCTTTGAGAACCTGATGGATGGCTCTCACATAGCGGCTCGCGCTGGGCCCCTCGCCCATCGGTATCATGCTGAAATCTGCTACTATCATATCCAACACTATAGATATTTATGGATGAAAATGTTTTCGGAAGGCACTCAGATCTGTTCCAGGATCAGGTCGGCGGCCTTGACTGGATCTTTGGAATCTGTGATAGATCTTTCCACTATGAGGCGATCCGCCCCAGCATCGAGGGCGGGTCTTGCAGACCCACCTTAGGCCCCGAAGCCTGGCGATATGATAATCGTTTCGCCGACTGTAGAGCGCACGAACCTAATCTTTTCAGGCCTAAGGGCCCACAGAGAAATAACTTGTACATAAACGTGTATTGCCATTATACGAAACCAACATGAACCGGATTCAGTATGATAATTATGCAGCACTCATATGACCAGGTTATTTCTCGACGGGCCCTAAACGTCCATGATTCGCAGACTCATCCCCAAAACATGAAAATCACTGTGTAATGACTTCATATTGTGGACATTTTCATGAGAATGTGGGTTGCACTATATGATGTTTAACGATACTTTTTGGAAAAATATCCGACCGTAAGAGTTCAACACTTGCCCGAGATGCATCGTTAAATACTAAGCTCAAAAAGAGCGGAAGTTCAGAGAACTGCTTCCTTGAACTTCTCAAACCCTATCTCGTCGATGAACTCGCCGATCCTCTGTTTTTCGGAGTTAGCCTTGTAGTAGCCGATCACCTTGTCGACCAGGGCCATCGCCTCTTCGTCTGATAGACCTTCGGCCAGGACCTGGCCCAACCTTGGCTTGCGGGCCGCGTTTCCGCCCACGAGAACCGTCCAGCCTTTGGCGGTACCCATCAAGCCCAGATCTTTTACTGCAGGCTCGGCGCAGGAGTTGGGACAACCCGAAACCCCCATCTTGAACTTGGAGGGCATCTCCATGCCATGGTACTTCTCGTCCAGCTTAAGGCCCACCCCAACCGAATCCTGAAGGCCTCGCTTGCAGAAAGTGGTTCCAGGACAGATCTTGACGCTTCTGACGCATAGGCCGATCGCAGCGCCCGGTTTCATTCCAAGATCCGTCCAGGCCCCGTCCAGGTCGTCGGGCTTTAGGCCCACGATGGCGATCCTCTGGGCCGAAGTTATCTTCAAGGCTGCAGCATTGTATTTCTCTGCGACTTCTGCGATCTTCTTTAAGCTTGCTGGGTCTGTTATCCCGCCTGCTATGTGGGGTGCAATGGCGTACGTTTCCTTGTCCCTCTGGAGAATCGCTCCTTTTTCCATGAGATCTTTGGCCATATTTCTCAAACTCCTTTGATGTTTGCCTCTCCTTTACGTTCTCGAACCATTTATACATGTTCCATAAAAATATAACTGTTTGGGCCCGGCCATATATGTTCCACATACTTTTTATATATTAAATATAATGTGCTGGGTACTCGGTAGATTTATGCACACATTATAAAACTCTGGCTGTAAAGGTTTGCCTGCATACAGGTGGCACCCCCGATCCTGAGAACGCGCCAGAGTCCACCCATTCTGATTTTTTGCTCTTTTTGATTGCGTCCTCCACAGCATCGCGTATGATGTAGCCTGCCTTGTGAAGGATTGTATCTTTCAGCTCTGAATCCTGCTCCATGCTGGCGGTGCAAGGATAGGCGTGATGCGCCTCAGATATCCGTTCCCGAAGATCTGCCTCGTCTGTCTCAAGTCCGATCATTCTTTTGGCCACGTACCAAGTGGATCCACAAGGGGCGCTTCTGATCACGTTGGCCGCCAAGATGGTCTCTTTGCCTTTCCGACTCTTTTGAGTCAGGATCTCGATACATGGTTCGCCAAAATGTGCTTTTTCCATGAAGGATGCGATGTTTGGCTTTTTTGGATCTGGCTTGAGGGCACAGAAGGGTTTGGAGAACGCAGCTTCAAGGCCGAGTCCGGACGCCTCCTTTTTTAGCTGGACTCGCAAGCCTAAAGGCAGCTCCTTTGGGTTTTCAGACCCGCCTATGATTCCCTTAAATCCCTTTTCCTTGAGGACGGGAAGGAGGCCAAAGATTATGTCAGGATGGACGTTGACCACGATGGCGATATCTGCGCTGGGAATATCTTTTGGAAGGTAGGGTTCGACATCGTCCAGAAAATCGTCCAATGTTTCTGGGTCCTGCATCTCGATGACAGAGGCCAAATTTTCGGCCATGCTGTACTTTCCTGACTTACAAAGGGTGCAGGCTTCGGCGCAGGATATACAAAAGCCCGAGAAGTTTAGCAAGTTTCCGATTAACGTTTTGCCAAATTCGCCGTTGTAGAATACCACGATCTTCATAGTTTTCACCTCTTTTTTTGCTGTAGACGACTATCGTTGGTATGGTGGCTACAATTCGCAGTTTTCACGTTCATAATAATTCATGTTTTCGCTCTTCCACAATTATCCTTTCCTGGCCGCATGGTATACTTTAGATACCAACCTATATAGAACAAAACGTTTCCACAAGTATACCATGCAGGAAGGGTGCACAGTCAACCAGACTGTGAAATATATAGCGCGAAAGTGGACTTTGCTCGTCCTTTTGGAGTTGTACAAAGGAGATGGGCATACGAGACGCTTTTCCGAATTGAAAAACTGCCTGGGTGGTATCACCCCAAAAGTGCTCTCTGCGCGGCTCAAAGAACTGGAGAAGGAAGGGCTCATAGAGAACATGGTCGATACCAGATCTTTTCCTGTGAAGAGCGCATACACTTTGACAGAAAGTGGGCTTGAGATCATCGACATAGTCAAAGATCTAAAGCGTTGGGCGTTGAAGTGGAAGATCGATAACCTCGAGTGCAGCTACCGAGATTGCAGTGAGTGCGTATTGTGAGGGGGTAGGGGTTCGAAGGATTTACCAGTGTCTCAAAATATTCCCGGATTCGGCCATTTCTCCCAAAAACCTAAATAGTGATGAAAACAAACGTAACCCATTACAGGCGAAGGGTGCGATTTTGCCGTTCCCACCTTGAAAAGATAGGTTCGAGACTCTGTAACAGTTGGAGTGGGACCAAATGAAAGAAGACGAGACGCCTGAAGTCCTGATGTACATGGATAAGAACATGCGAATGCATTCCGTATCAGATAGCGGGATGAGCGCAGAAGAATGCCATGAAATGGGCATCTACTCGCGCGAAGGTGGTTGTTGGCTCTACAACTGGGTCGAAAACGGCGAAGCTCATCAGCGCGTCGAGGCGAGCAAACACGACATGTTCTGACAAATCGGCTTTGAAAGACCGTTTCCCAAAGGGCCTTTGCAAATATGGGAAAATCGCTTCCATAAAACCCGTCCAAGAAATACTGGAAAAACGTGGAATAAACAGTGGGCCTTTCGGGTTTCATCGAAGGGCAGATATAATTATCTGCCTTTTCGTCTCCTTTTGCCTCCTTTTCGCATTTGAACCCAAATTGCTCGCTTGGTATTGGTTTCAATGGAAACGCGTAGGCCAACAACTTACGCCAAATAGTCAAAAAGTGCACCCTACAGCAAGCTGCAAGGCATTCGACCAAACGAAATTTGAGACCTGATGGCAATCAACCTAAGACGTCGCGGCGGTTGCGTTCTCTGGCACGTAGACCACCATCCCGTTCTCCAGCTGATAGGCAGTCCCCATCTTGGTACCCTGGCCCCCGGAGATTTTCTCGGTCATGTTCAGTACCTGTATCTGGTCCATGTCCTTGATTATTATCTGCATGTTGGGATCGCCCGGATTCTTCACGATCGTCACGCTGGCCTCGGGGGTCAAAAGCTCTGGTATGTTGTAAGAGAGGACCAGGGCCATGAGAAGGGCGATGGCAAAGACCATGGCCGCATCGAAGAGGTTGGCAACCCCGCTCATGGGATCTTCTTCGGAATCTTCCAGCATTCCGAGTTTGCGCCGGCTGGTCCGCCCGATCCGGCTCATCTTCCCGCCTCGTTTCCCTCACCATTCGGTACTCTCTTGCGACTCTCGCTTTGCATCAGTTCCGCAGCGTACTCAAGGTCGCTTAGGTCCTGCCGGTACCACCGGTTCCTGACCATGTAGACTCCGTAACAGATCCCGCCAACGGCAAGGCCAATCACCGTCGTTGAGAAGGCGATAACCAGGTTGTCGGCCATCTGCTGGATATTGCCTTGGGTGAGGCTGATCAGGGCAGGCCCCATTGGGATGAGGGTTCCCATTAGCCCCAGAATGGGCCCCACCCTGACCCCGATTTTGATCGGCTCCAGGGCCGTTCCCATGCCGAGTTCCGCATCCTGAAGCACCTTTTCGAGCCGGATCTGGAACGTCTCGTGCCTGAGGGATCGGGCCACCTCGCTCAAAGCCTCCGATACCCGAGAGTGAGCTTTGTAGCCTTCCAAAAGAGAGCTGGCCTGATCTTCCCGGCTGGTTCTTGCCACCTTGGAAGCCTCAAGGCATACCCTTTCAAGCTCGGCAAGGTCTCTTCGCCTCGATGTATATTCGGATATGAGAGAGCCCAATAGCGCAAGAGACCATCCAAAGAGGATGAGAAGTGCCACTATCACCGGATAGAGCAACGCTGTCGAGAAGACGAAGAGGACATTTACGATCTCGACATAGATGCTCACAGGGAGACCCCCACCCTCCTGCCGACGAACCCAAGGACGACGAGGGAGAGGATGAAGAAGTATGAGGTGACGAGGTCAGATGCAGGGATGGTTATGGGTGTAAAGGGCGTCGACTGGGTCTTGAGATAGGCCGGGATCAGCAGCATTGAGAGGATGTAGAACAGGCCCACGAATATCATCACGTTTCCCAGGGTGGAAGGGGCCTTGCCCACCTTTCCGACGGTGGTGGATAGGGCGGCGATGGAGATGAAGAAGATGAGGCCCACAACTGCGCCCACTTTCCAGCCGGAGACTTCCAGAAGACCTGCCAATACGCTACAGGAGAGAAAAGTTGCGGCAAGACATGCAGGACAGGGCACGGAAAGGATCCAGAAGGTCTTTCGTGACAGGTCACGGCCATTCCGGTTCCACTCTCTTGCGGTGACAACGCCTATTGCTACCATCAGAAGGGCGATGACAAAGTGCATCGCCATCCCCATGTTCATAACCGAGTTCAGGGCGCCTTCGGGCATCAGCCCAACGACGAGGCCCATGATCAGGGATAGTGCCAGGTACACCGTAGCGATGCAAAGGGTCTCCTTTCGGCTCAGGCTGGCCAGCCCGCACCCCAGGCTGACTTTGAGCGCAAAGATGAGAATCCCTATCAGTACTCCAGAAGCCGCAAGCCATGTGAAATCCAAAGACGACACCCACCAAACTTAAGTGGACAAAATTCAAATTTACAGGATATAACGTTTGCGCAAATCAGCCTGCGTAAGACAAAGGTATGTTGTACTTCTGGAATCGAAAAGAAACATCTTGAAATTGGATAAATCTTCGAAAATAGCTGGCAAAAAGGGGGTTTAGAAGGACGCGTTCTACCGCCTTCTGAAACCCGCCCCGATCACCACCAAGATAAAGTGCATCAGCACGATTCCAATAAGAGGCGCTCCGGATATTGAGGGCATGCTACACTTCTCCAAGGCGTTTTCCATCACAAACCCGCTTGGCAGGATGGGGCTGAAAGCTCAGGGACCAGAGGCTTTGGTTGCCATTGTTATATAAATATATTTCTGATAGGGGCGATCGTGTGCCGCTCTTTCGGGGTCGTTTATGGCACCGGATCCATCCCTGATAAATCCTTGCAGGGGTTTTAAATCAATATAGTTATAATACTATATTAATTATAAGGGTGCCCTCCATAAAGGTTTAATACGTAAATCAGCATATCTCCAAGAAAATGGGGCTTCTAGATAGGTGTAAAAAGATAGTCGACATAAAAATCGACAAGAGAAAAGGGCAACGTGGTGGCGCTACAGAGGGCGACATAGGAACTTTTGGCGATAACGATGCAATTAGTGACGGGAGTATCGGCTCACTTGATGGACTTGATTTTACCGTGCTTGGAAGACTGGTTTATGACTGGGGTGGCGGATACTGGGAAGAGTTTTATTTGGAATTTTTAGATACCGAGGAGCACAAATGGTTATCAAAAGAAGGGACAACAATAGAACTGATTGAAGAAATGGAATCTATAGGCGTACCTGATCCTGAAAGCCTGAAAGAAGGAGATGTATTTGAGCTTCAGGGTGAAAAAGTTAGAGTAAGCGAAGTGAGTAAAGCAAGAATTACCTCGGTCAGTGGATCCTTTCCGTGGAATATCGTTCCTGGAACACAAGTGGCATATGCCGATTGCAATTTCGAGCGCACTGGTGAAATATTGAGTCTGGAAAGACCTGTTGGTTCAAGACTTGAAGTTTATAAAGGATATGAGTTATCCAAAAATAGCTTAAGTATTTATTAGGGGATAGATGATGGCGCTTTTTGAGAGATTTAAAAACGTTACTATGGCCAAGGCAAGTAAAGCAATTGAGCATTTTGAGGATCCTGCAGAACAACTCGATTATGCCTATGAGAGGTTAGTCGAAGAAAAGAAGAAGGTAGACGTTGCGGTAAGAGACTCAATAGCTGCAAAGAACTTCAAGAAACGAGAGCTAAACGATGCGCAGAAGAAGGTAACATCTGTACATAGCAGGGCACTTGATTATAGAAAAAGAGCACTTGCACTGGAAAAAATGCTCGATGAACTGGGTGGGGCGAAGAGAGATAAAGCCGAGTTGCAGGTAGAACAGTTGAACAGTGCAACAACACAGCTTTTAGAAGAAGAGACAAGGACAAAAGAACGAATTCCAACACTTCAGCAATCCGTTTCCAGTGCTGAGACAAAGGTGAGGATGCTCAAAGACAAGCAGATCGACCTCAGCGCGAAGATACAGCGGTTTGCTGACAAGCGATCGGATCTGAAAACAAATTATGCGATGGCCAAAGCAAATAATAGGGTTAATGAAGCGGTCTCTGGTATCCATGAAGAAATTGGAGATGTTGATTTAACAATGCAACGTATGGCCGAAAAGATTAATATGGAAGAAGCAAAAGCGGAGGCATCAGCAGAACTTAGCACAGGTGATGCAAGCGACCTTGTGATATCTGATATAGAAAAAGAGTTGAAAACATCAGATGCGCTTTCTTCGCTGGATGACGAGTTGAATAAAGGTCGATGATCATGTCACAACTATATTTTTTAATAAACATTTCTGGTGGTGGGACGTGGGCATTTCCAAATGACAATAAAGAAGAGATTTTGGATAAAGTAAATGAGCCCGATAATGAGATCTCAGCTCTCAACGAAAATGGCGAACTTACAGAAGAACTATTCAACGATTTGTACCTGAAGATATTCGAACTTATAAGATCAAGAGGGCTACTTATAGGCAAGGATATAGAGATCAATGATGTGCTTGATGAAGATGACGTTTTTTTAAAGCCAGATTTGATGCTCCCACCAGAAGATCTGGAGTACAATGAGGCTATTTTACTTTTCAAGAATGACGGTTTGGTTCCGGGGTAAGACATGCCTAGAATTCAGACGGTAACTGGAATAATAAGGAATTGTAACGTTGAAAAACTGGAAGATATTGGGTTGATTGAAAGAGATCTAGAAAAAGCTGCGAAGCTCATGGACCTGACGTTACTTAAAACCATCAGCCACAAATTCACGCCCCAGGGACTTACATCAGTGGCACTGCTTGCTGAAAGCCATATTGCAGTCCATACGTATCCAGAGGAGTGTACTATATTTGTGGATATTATGTCATGTGGAAGAAAAGATGCAAAGATGGTTTTTGAGATTATGGAAGATGATTTGGAGGGTACAGCAGAGATAATTTTAGATGATCTGAATGTGATAGGTGGTGAATAGATGGTAAGCGAAACAATTGAGGCAATGGGCATATCTGTCTTGTGGCTGGTGATCGGGATATGTCTGAGCATGACACTTGTGAAAATCTATGATATAATCGTCTTTCGAGAGTTTGACTTAGAAGAAGCAATTGAAGAGCAAAATAGTGCAGTTACAATATTCTTCGGCATGATGCTTCTTGGTATAGGGCTTGTGGTTGCGGCAACGATCATGTCTCCTGGGGTAGGTTCGCTTCTTGAAGACATATTCGAGACCATTGGGTGGAGCATTGGTTTTTCATTCGTAGCCACAATTTTGTTCTTTGCGTTTGACAAGTTACTGGTGCCCAAGGTTAACCTACAAGAAGCGATAGGTAATGGTAATGTGGCTTCCGGGATCCTCTCTGGAATTGTGTACGTTGCGGTTTCTATTGTGGCCATGGCGGTAATAATAACATGAGCAAAATCATTGAGAATACAGCCAAAAATGGAAAATTAGGTAAAATTACCGTCATAGGGGCATTTATAATTTCAATTATTTGTTTTTCTGGTTGCTTGGGGCCGGATTTCTACACCCCAGATCAACAAAAAGCCTTATCACTGGTTTCGTATCTTGGATCTGAATCACTTGGGGACGACTCAATAGATCATTACAAAAGTCAGAAAGTACACGAAAATGGCGTTGCTGGATTGTTGTATTCATATAGTTGTAGAGATGGTGACCTTACCGCAAAAGTGAAACGTGGACTGGAAGATGTGGGTTTTTCTACAACAGAAGTAGAAGTCGAGAGTGGGCCTGGTTGGGTATACAGGTGGTTTTCGGCAACAAACGGCAATATACGTTCATATGTGACTTCATATAGCGACAACTCAAATAATTGTGTCTGCATTTCAGCAGGACCAACACAGAATGAAGAAGAGGTATACAAGATATATGCTACATCTTATGAAGGGGAGTATCACGATTACGTAAGGCTGAAGAGCGACGTTAAGTTTAGTTCAGATGATTCCAAAACCGTTGAGCGTGTAGCACCGCTTGCAGGAACGATTTATGCTATAAAGTACCCAAATTCGTCGAAAGTCGGGCCACAAGACGCTGCTGTTAATGTGAATGCAAGAAAATCATACGATGAAATGCTTGCGATAAAACAGAATGTTGAGACAAATGAATCATATCGAAAAGAGTTCTTCAATGCCACCGAGAACGAGACGGCAGATACTCAATCGGCAAGACATTATCCATGGGTTTTCTTCTGGGTTAGTCATGGTGGTTATTACTCGCCTTACAGGTATGGCCACTACCCAGGATCAGGGCCTGTTAGTGTGCCAAGAGGCACAGGATATACGATCAAAGGTGGCGGAGGACCTGCAGGGGTTAAATAAATAGTTGTTCTGCTGCCCTCTTTAATATTCTCTCCTAATATTCTCTAATAATAACAGGTTTATCAATCGTGTTTATATATTGCGCGCCCGTCACATCCTTCACCAGCCATGGTGGTAGTGAGAATAATGAAAAATGCACTTTTTCATCGTAAGTATTTGTCCCGATTTCAGCTATAACGTCTACAATTCCTTCTTCGGTTATTTGGAGGGGATCATAGCTTTTCGAGGCAATTGCAAATCCCCACCCACCAAAACTGGGTATGTATTGAGTATATATTCTTACAATTGGGAATTCTGATCGATTTAGAGTATTTGCTATCACAACGCATCCGTCGGCACCGAGTGCCCAATCTGCTTGTGTTGCCTGTGTTACCATGATTCCATCATCGTCAAGCAAAAGGTAAACATCGTTATAGAGCTCAAGAGAATAAAATGTCGCCAGGATATCATCGTTTGGGTCGGGTAGGTCTAAAATTACAAGATCGAACTCTTTTCCGTCCTTGATTGCGTCTTTAATATATCTACGCCCGTCCATCTCTATATACTCGTATCTGCAATCCTGCCATGAGTCATTGTGTATGTTCACAAAGTATTTCTTTGATACTTCTATTACCACTGGGTCCAGATCTACAAGCGTTATACTTCCTAAATCTTCGCCAGGAAACCTTGTTAAAACTTCCAGGCCACCTAGATCTCCACCACCGATCATAAGGACGTTAAGTGGGTCATCTTGATTACAAAGTAGTGTGACGGTTGCTGGCAATATCAAAGCCTCCGAATAAGGTTCATCATCTTTTTCGGATATCTGCTCACGACCATCCAGAAATAAAACACGCCCAAGGAGATTGTGGTCTATTACTGTTATCGTCTGAAATTTACTTTGTCTTTGCTCAAGGATAACTTGTCCCGGGTATAGGTCTGCGGTGGTTGTATATTCCAGTTGGTCTGCTTGGTAATATCCTACAGCAAAAAGTGCAATCAGAGGTAACACAATCAAAATCGTAAAAAAAGCGCCCCTTTGAGAATTCCTTTTCTTATTATCAGGAGGTAACGTTTCCTCAAAACCATGACCGTAAGTTCTCTGGACAAATATCATGTAGAGCGCTACACTCACTGCACCAATTATATTTAAAAAACCTCCTGCGTGGGCGGTCTTTATAGATCCTAAGATGGGGATCAATATGATTCCAGCAGAAATCGCCCCAAAAATACCTCCGATTGTGTCCAGAAAATATGAACATCCAGTAACTTCACCTATTTTTTCTGTGTTGGACTTTGATAGAATTTTTATGGCTACGGGAAGTTCGCCGCCCATAAGTATTGCCGGAATGATCAGTATGCCCGAACTATAGATCAAAAGAACGTGCCACGATGTTGGATTGAGATTGATAATTTTGAAAGTAGAGATGATCACGTCAGTAAGTATCCAATCACCCGCTGTTACAAGTCTTCTTGTAACTGGAACGATGACAAGAGAGATGATGGCGATAAGAACTTCTAAAATAAAAAGTATAAGAAATGGATTTTTTGCCCTGTCAGATAATTTACCAATAAAAAAACTCCCGATGGCAAGACCACCCATAACCGCGGCTAAAACGATCGATCCGGAATAATATGATGATCCAAGAAGTATTGTAAACTCTCTTATAAGTACAACTTCATATATCATCGAGGCAGCACCAGTCGAAATGAGCGTTATTGCGATGACGATGAAAGCGACTGTTGCCTTGTTTATGCTCATCTTGTTTAGTGAATTATGCATAGTAACTACTCTAGCTATACGACTCATTTTATAGGGCAGACAGCGGGTATGAAAGGATCCCCTATAAATGCATATTGAATAGCGTCAAGAACACGGTATCCATTCTTCCGTGCAGTGGATATATATCCACGAATAGCACAGAATTGCTCTGCGCCTTCCATAGTTCTGAACGTATCTAACACGTTCTGTTTCACTTTCATCATCTGTACGTCCCGTTCGGCCTGATTGTTTTCAAAGGGTACGGCACAATCGAATTTTCCAGTGATAAAATTAGAGCTCTACTTTCCAACTTTTCCAGATCTTGATAATATATGTTTTATAATATTAACTACTAGACAGTAGCATGTATAAGGTTGTCAAAACACCATCTCTACTTGATCCGTTTTTAGATGAGTTCGCCGACTTGTTCACCAAGCCCAGCTACAATTCGTTCTGTAATTTGGTCATCGCAATAGCTGTATGTGTTAAGTCTAAAACCATATCCAACCTTCACGAAACAATTTCAAATAGTAATGTTAAGAAGAAATCGC
>Ga0208279_1000242_pt1 | contig 50115 bp, 41 predicted proteins | sample AntAceMetag02UKM_FD_184766 | JGI IMG/M metagenome (GOLD analysis project Ga0208279, IMG submission 184766) | Saline lake microbial communities from Ace Lake, Antarctica - Antarctic Ace Lake Metagenome 02UKM (SPAdes) (version 2) | ecosystem: Environmental > Aquatic > Non-marine Saline and... | reverse complement strand
CAATGATAGAATAAGTCCAGAGGTAAAGAAAATCATACGACGCCCAGATTTGCCGGAACGGTTGACCATCTTACTGAACGACAGCAATATTGATACCAACCGTTATTTGCTGTCATAGATAATCCACAATGCAGATCTTCACTTAACACGCTGATATATATCATAAATATCCAATAGTCCCGCTTTTGAAACAAAACTTCTAAATTATTTTTCTTCATCTGCCGATAATCTTAAAGAATGTTGGCCTTTTTCTGAAAATCTTTTTTACTTTCTTCCTGACATATTCATAGCTTAAAAATCGGAGTAATTTTTGGTGGTTAGGTCATTTCCCAAGATAATTTGTAACTGCCCAAAAAGAGCGAACTTACTGTCAAATATTGTCAAATGCTTTATGGTTACACGATGATGGTATTGGTTATCTACCTAATATTTATATATTAATTATTATTCTGAAAATGAAATGTTAATCCTGGTACGATTTTTGCTGTCTTGGTTTAACGAATAGGGATTTTTGGGTGTTTGTGTATCTTTTCAACTGGTGCATACGGCAGGACTTAGTTTATACGGTTTTTTATGAAGTATTTAGTTACATTCTTTTTATTAATTTTCATCGGGTGTTCCCCTGTGTATTTTCAGCCTGAAAATCCTGGGGTTGATTACCGTTGGGCAATTGAACGCTGGCAAAAAAGAATTCAAGATGAAAGTTGGAGTGAAACCATGATAAATGACATCATGGGTTCTTGTTTAAGGCTTGCAAAATACGAACAAGAATACGGCGATGATTACTGGAAAACCTACCAGGAATTCCTCGAAGATTTTAAAGGAGACTGTGAAGACATAACAGTATTTATGTATGGGACACTTAAACGGCTTGGCTATTCCAAAGGTATTAGACTTCGAATCATCAGGATGCCGTTGGGTGACCATTCCGTTCTTATGGTTGAGTTGCCAAACGGTAGATGGAAAATGTATAATAGTACCCCCTTGCCGTTGGATTTTTCAGATATTGCTTTATCACGAACGATGGTTGAATGGGATGATAAAAATATTTATTATCCGTAACGGGTATAATATGCCTTAATTGATCATAAATACACATGAAAAGAGCTGAACCAGTGTTGATGCACATTTCAATGCTTTGCTATTGAGCTTGCATATTTATAAATTGAGTATCGGCCATTCGGGTAGTACCCCAAAGTTTGATTAACGATGTGAATAATTACCTTTACCGATAATTTAACTTCACGATTTCTCCCCCTATAACAAGTTTATCTATTTAATAATACGTTCAAAATCCATATCATCATATATTTTAATCTTTTTGGATGATCATGTTGATATCCTTACATTTTGTGGAATTAATAACCACCTGCATAAAATATCATGCAAAATGAAAACTAAAGAAATCCATGCATATCATTGAATATTCTTGAAAAAAGAAATCAATTGTGATAAATTAATTTTTAAAATTCATGGGTTTCAGTTATCAGGTACAAAAGAGGAGAGACTTCAGTCTTATTGATTCCCAACGCATGTGAGTTGATACTTTTTTCTTTTCGCAGCTGTTTCTCTTTGTCTCTTTGAAATTTACCGCACGATCCAGTAGCTAAAACCTTAATGAACAGTCCTGAAGAAAATTTAAATTCGGATATTTTCTTCATCAAATTCGATACGTAACATTTTTAAAGGCTAATAGTGGGGCGTTTACAGTTGCTTTCATTGAAAAATCACTTTTGCCGACTCATCAGTTTTTGCCTGACCTTTCAATTCATTATTCTGATGCCAAAGACCTGGGTGATTGATTCATTTGTGCTTGCTTCTGAAAAATCAGTCCAAATTCCGGCAAAACAAGTTGGAAACTGGGTTGAACCGATGGCGACTGTCCCATTAATTACGGCTGATCAGGCTGCTAAAAAGGCCGAACCGGCTTTGAAGAAACCCAAGATAAAAAAGCTAACCTTGGAGACGGCCATCAACAGAGCCTTGGAAGCCAACCGGGGGTTGGCAGACGCCATGGATCAGGTGGAAGGAAGGCGCCTTTCTCTTGTTTCTGCCGAGTCGGAGTTTGAGCTTAAAATTTTCCCCGGCGCTGAGGCAGGGATAACCGGTGCCAGTGGTGAGGGTTCTGACGAAACCCTGGGAGTGGGGATTTCCCTACAAAAAAGATTCGACATGGGTACTGATATTAACGTTGGCCCTAATATGCGAAAAATGGGCGACACTTATCAAACCGGTGTGGATACAAGCCTTTCCCAGCCGCTGCTGCGAGGTATCGACAGGGAATATAATCTGTCGGGGGTACACAATGCTGAATTTGGTGCGCGTTTGTCCCGACGCAGCCTCTACTTGACGCAAGTGAATACCGTGCTCAACACCATAGGTACCGTGTACGAGGCCATCAGGCAAAAAGAGTTATTTCGGCTGAATGAAGATTCAGCTTTGCGGCTTCGAACGCACGCCGAGGCAGCCAGGGTGAAGGAAAAGATCGGACTGTCCAGCCCGATTGACGTTTATCGAGCAGGCATTCAGCAGAAACAGGCAGAGGACAACCTGAACACGGCACGCGAAGCCTATCAAGATGCTCTTGATAATCTGAAGATTTTGTTAGCGCTGCCCCTTGAGGAAGAATTACTGGTAGAAGCACCGCTCAGGTATAACCTTGTCAGGCTCGCAAAGGAAAAAGCCGTGAGAACAGCGCTCAAGAACCGAGTTGAATTGGATCAATCGGAAGACAACATCCGGGAAGCAGGGCGCTTATCAAGGGTTGCCAAACATAACACCTGGCCGGATTTAGATCTGGTATTGAATTACTCACGGTTCGGCAGCAGGGAAAACTTTGGAGATAGCACTAAATTTAATCAGGACTCCTGGAATGTAAGTCTTGTAAGCTCAACTGATCTTGCCCGGACGGCGGAACGTGCTGCATATGATCAAAGCCTGCTTAATGTGCGGGTTGTAAGACGTAACGCCGGTCTCCTGCGCGATGAGGTGGTCAGGGAAGTCAAACGAAATCTTAGAAATCTCCGCGTTTCTGAAAAGGGTATTACGATCCAGGAAGAGCAAATCAGGCAGGCTAAAGGACAGCTGGAGCTTTCACAGGTAAAATTTCGGTGGGGGCTGGCAAATAATTTTGACTTAATTGATGCTGAAACAGAACTTCGTCGTGCAGAGACGAATCTGCTTTCAGCGGTTCTTGACTACATCATCGGCAGCCATCGATTGCGGGCTGCATTGGGAACCTTGCTTGAAAGGCCTAAGAAGTTCTAATGGCACGAATGAAAAATCTTATAGGGTTTGTCTTTATTCCGGTTTTGTTAGTGGCCTTTGTGATATTTTGGACGATGGGCAAAAGGTCTGAAGATACCCCTATCCTTACCGTAGAGGCGGTGAATAAAAGTTTTTCTGTGTTGGTTGATAGCGTTGGGGAGCTGGATGCGGCACGATCCACAGTGCTTTTTTCTCAGATCCGTGGTGACCGTGGAAAAATTGTCTGGATTATTGACGACGGGACCAGAGCCAAAAAAAGTGATGTGCTTGTGCGACTAGATCCGACATTTTTCGAGGAAGAAGTAACTCGTCTTACCGCAAAGGTTAAAGAGTGGGAAGTTGTGGTGTCCGCACATGAGCAAATACTCGAATGGGAAAAGGTGCAATCGGAGCGAGAGATAAAGACAGCGGAATTTGACTTACGTGCTGCTCGGTTGGATCTTTTAAAACTGGAGAAGGGTGACGGTCCGCTGGAGCTCAATCGCTTGCAAGGAGCAGCCCAAAAAGCAAAACGGGACTGGGAAGAAAAAAAGGGATACCTTGTGGATCTTAAAACGCTTGAGAAACGAGGATATGCCAACATAACAGAGATTGCTCAGACACAAAACAAGGTTTCAGAGGCAAAAGAGGCTTATGAGGTAGCGAAACGCCAGCATGAAAGCTATAGAGATTACGTATTGCCTTCTTTGATTGAGAAAGCAAATGCTCAAGTTGCACGGGCCCAAATGAACCTGGAGCAATTAAAAAAAGGATCCGGTTTTAAGATCGGGAAGGCTGTCGCAGCATTACGGAAAGCTCAGCAAAGTCTGGAAAGTACAACCTATTCATTGAAGACCGCTCAGACAGAACTTGAACGAACCGTCATTCGAGCGCCGATCCCAGGTATTTCGGTTTTACCGGAAGCTTTTCGCAGTGGGAAAAAGCGAAAACCGCGTATTGGTGATATCGTTTGGCAGAACCAGCCGCTTGTCTACCTGCCGGACATATCCGAGATGGTAGTGAAAACACAGATACGCGAGATTGATCTCCATAAGGTCGGTGTCGGCAAAGAGGCCATGGTTTTTGTGGACGCCTATCCTGATCTCAGACTCACTGGACAGGTGCAGTCCATTGGTGTAATAGCGGAATCGCGAACTGAATTCTACACGGCCGATAAGTATTTCCGGGTTGTCCTTTCGGTTGGGGAAGAGGATCAGCGATTGAGACCCGGCATGACCGCAAGGGTAGAGATAGAATGTGCAAAAGTTACCAATGCGCTCTGTGTTCCTGTTCAGGCCGTATTCAATGAACAGGGCAGGAGTTATATTTACGTTGACACACACGCCAGTTATGAGAAGCGCGAGGTGTCTATTGGTGCACAGAGTGAAGATTGGGCGCAAATTCTCGCAGGGTTAGAAAAGGGAGAACGTGTGGTCCTGTCCCGACCGCCTTCAAATGAGATTTTGAGACAGCTTGAGCTGCCTCAGCAGGAAAACTAAAATCCGATGAACGATTGTGAAACAATTGTTGAGGCCCTGGGGATAATGAAGGTATATGAGATGGGTCCCGAAAAGGTTGAAGCCCTTCGGGGCTTGGATATTTCTGTTCATCCCGGAGAATTTGTTGGAATTATGGGACCATCGGGATCCGGAAAATCGACGTTAATGCACATCCTCGGGTGTTTGGAGCGGGCAACGGAGGGCACCTATTTACTGGGTGGACAAGATATTTCGTGCCTCTCAGACCGTGAATTATCGTTAATACGAGCCAATCAAATCGGATTTGTTTTTCAGACCTTTAACTTGATTCCTCAATATAGTGTGTTTGAGAATGTAGAAATGCCATTTCTCTATAGGAAGGAAACCAGGAGTGAAGGGAAGGGACGGGCCGAAAGGGCTATAGAGCGTGTCGGCCTATCTGCACGTCGTAACCATAAGCCGTCAGAGCTTTCCGGGGGTGAAATGCAGCGCGTTGCCATTGCCCGGGCCCTTGCTGTGGAGCCACTGCTTGTTTTGGCCGATGAGCCCACGGGAAACCTGGATTCGGAAACGAGTAAAAGCATCATCTCGCTATTTCAAGAGCTAAACAAGCAGGGCGCCACATTGATTGTTGTAACCCACGAAGAAAAGGTAGCATCACACTGCCACACCATTTACCGACTTCTGGATGGCCGAATTATAAATAATGAGGGTTGTACATGAAGTGGGACCAAATTATGCGCGATGCGTGGCGTGCATTATTACGACACCGGCTGAGGAGCCTGCTAAGCGCTCTGGGAATAGTTTTTGCGGTTGTGGCGGTCGTTACTATGCTGGCAATTGCCGAAGGAGCCAAGCGAGAAGTTTTAGAGCAGATAGACCGGTTGGGAACCAATAGTATCATTGTTCGAACCTTGCAGCTTACCAAGGCCCAGGAGGCTGTTGCGCGAAGGCGTCTGTCCCATGGTTTAGTGCTTTCAGATGCAAAATCGCTGGAGAAGTCGATTCGTACCATTTCGTGTGTAGCTCCACTTAAGGAAGTAAAGGCTTCTCTCTCTATAGCCTCTGTACAGGATCCGTTTGAAATCCTTGCCATCACAGACTCATATCAGGAGGCAATGAACTTGTCCGTAAAGACAGGAAGATTCATCTGTAATACGGATATTGTTCGAAAAAACCTTGTATGCGTTTTAGGACAGGAGGTGAGTGCATTGCTTGGGGACAGTGGCCATTTGAGAGAGGTACTGCGATTGGAGGACCGCACCTATCGAATTGTGGGAATTCTGCATGAGCGCCAATGGCTTCGCAATAAGTCACCAATCCTGGCCGTTCGAAATTACAACCGGGCTGTTTTCATCCCTATGGGGACCGGTACCATGGGCGTCCAGGAACACAAAGGGTTTGGAGAGATATCGGAGATTTGGATTCGGGTGAATCGGAGTGCAAATGTTCAGGCATGTGCTAAAGCAGTGAGGAGAATACTGAATCATAAGCATGGCGGGGTTGAGGATTTCCAGGTTATCGTCCCCCAAGAACTACTCATTCAAGCGCAAAAAACCCAACGCATTTTCAATATAGTACTTGGATGTATCGCCGGCATTTCGCTTCTTGTAGGAGGCATCGGCATCATGAACACTATGCTGGCGAGTGTAGCGGAGCGGACAAGAGAGATCGGCATCAGGCGGGCGATTGGGGCTGCCCGAAAACACATCGCGTTTCAGTTTCTTTGTGAAGCCGTTGTGCTAACAGGTACAGGTGGATGTATTGGCATTATCCTGGGAGCAGGAAGCGCTATAATTATCAGCAAAGTTGCCGGATGGAAAACGGTATTAACTATCTGGTCAGTGATTGTCTCAATTATAATGGCCGGTGGTGTGGGCCTGGTCTCGGGTTTATATCCGGCTATAAAAGCGGCCCGTCTTGAACCGGCTAGAGCATTGCGGCATGAGTAATGTGACCCGAGTATTAAACAGATTCATATTAAATAATTTATATCTCATTTATAGAAGAGTTATGAAAATGTATGTAACTCCACAAAAATGCATAATAAATCAAATGCATAAAATATTTATTCCGTTTTGTTTACGCTTAATTAGGATATTATTATGTATTTTATTTATAGGTGTACCGGTCTGCGCGGACCAATCAGAATTTTCGAGAACTTATCCCTTGCCGATCACTGAAATGCAATATCTTGTTTCCAGGTGGTTCAGGGATTTGGATTTTATGGTTCTTAGAGTGGATCAGGAATTAAGTCAGGTGAGGTTGAGTGCCGAAAGCCGAAAAAAAATCTGGAAAGTCTGTTTAAGCCAGCGATCTCCCCTGGCGACTCAAGTAACGATCTGTGAAAACAATGGAGGCGTGATCAATCCGGAACTGAAGAATCGGTTCTGGAACTATATTACAGAGTACGTAGATGATTTGGAGATCCAAGTATCTGATACGCATCAAATTATTCCCGCTACGGTAATGGCTCAAGTAGAGGCTGTTGTTTGTATTGAAGCTACGGTACCAGGAGAAACTTATCAGGCTTCGGGATTCATAATCGACGACAAGGCTCCTATTAGGATTATATCTACTGCACACAATTTAAGAGATCTCAAAAAAATTACTGTCATCCTTTATGATGGAAGCGAAATACCCGGTAGAATATTGAAGATGGATTTTCATCGTGATCTGGCCCTTATCCAGATCGACGAAAAACGTGTGCATTTCATTCCTTTAGCCAATGGCAGAAATCTGCTGGAAATGAACGAGAAAATATATTCCGTCAGTTGTCCTATTAATTTGAACAAAGCGGTGCATTCTGGAAGTGTTACTGCTCCGAAACGTGTCGATGATCTCATTTTATGGCAGGTCCAAATGAAGATTCATCCCGGTAGCAGTGGAAGTCCTGTTTTTGATAAGCACGGAAACCTGGTGGCAATTATAAAGGGAAGATATCGCGGAACCGATTCAGTGGGTTTTTTGATTCCGTTTGAGACACTCATAGAGTTTTTTCAAGAGATGTAATTAAAATGAATTACGGACGTTATCACATAAAAAAGGTGGGAAGAGGGATTTGGTGGGAAACCCAGCTCAAAATCGATGAAAAAGGTGAAACGTTACTGGAGGTTAATTTGGAATTCATAGAAAAAAATATTTAAACATACCAGATTTGCATAAGGAGGGGAAGCAATGAAACTTTTTTCAAGAATGATGATCTTGATTGTGGTTACAGCAACAATAGTCTTTATTGGAACTGGAGTTTGTTTTTCAAGAGTGATCATTGGCAAACCAGCGCCTATCTTTTCCCTGAAAGACGTCAGGGGGGCAACTTATAATTTGTCCGACATGAAAGAAAAGCCCTTGGTGGTTCTTTATTTTTTTGATGTGGACTCACGACCGAGTGTGGAAGGACTGGTAAGCCTAAACGATCTATCCCAAAAATACAAGGATGAAGGTCTCAATATTCTGGCTGTCACTCGTTCATCCGAGTCAAAAGTCCAGGATTTTATTTCTCGAACCAATCTAATGTGTCCGATCCTTCTCGACACAATGAACGTTAGTGATCTTTATGATGTCCGTATGATTCTACCCAACGTTTGCATTCTTGCACCTAACCTGATAATTCTTGATCAATTAAAGGGAAAGGGACAGCACATACTGTTGAGACTGGCGGAAAGAAAATTGCAACAAAATAAGACTGAAATTGCAAGTACTATCGGCAACGAGGTGCTCAAAGTCGATCCTAAAAACGACAGAGCCTTAGTGGTTACTGGAAAATCTAACTTGGGTAAGGGAGACCTGAAAAAAGCGGAAAAGATGGCTAAAGAACTCATCGCCAAAAAAGGATCCACGGAAACAGCTGGTAAAGAGATACTGGCCGAAGTGTATATACGGCAGGGAAAGACAAGTGAGGCTCTTGAAATCATCAATGAAGTGATGAAAAAGGACCCGACCAGATCTTTTCCTCATATCTTGAAGGGTAACATTTTGTACAGCCAGGGGAAAAAAAGCGAAGCTGAGGCAGAATACCACGCAGCAATAAAAGCAACGGAAGAAAATCCTTATTATAAGGCTGATGCACATAGTCGAATCGGGAGAATAAATCTCCAGAATGGCAAAACCGAAAAGGCACTCAAAGAATTTTCTATGGCAGAGAAAATAAGTCCGCATGTCATTGAACACATGACGAACAAGGGTGTTGCTTACGAAAAAGAAGGCAGGTTGGACGAAGCGTGGAAAACATATCAAGAGGCTCAAGCCATTGACAAAAACGATGTCTTCTCGGCAGTTTTGGCAAAAAGGGCAAAAGAGATGCTGGATTTCAAGAAAGATGCTGAACAAAGTAACCGGAGGAACCAACTCATCAAAGAGCTTTCAGACCGGTTTAGAAAGATGAAGGAAGAAAGGGAAGAAAGACCTGAATTAAAAGATACCTGGACAACCTCAAAACCGATGGTACTGACTTTTTTAGATGTGGAGGAGGCCGGTGGTATGGCTGTGAGAGAAGGTTTCTCAACCGTTATGATTTACAACCTTGCAAAGCAGCTCCAGGGATCAGGAAGGGTCCAGGTTGTGGATCGGAATCTTATCGATCAGCTCTTGCAAGAACTCAATCTGGGTTCATCCGATCTGGCTAACCCCAAAACACGGCTAAAACTCGGCAAACTCTTTGCCTCCACGATCATTGGAACGGGAAACCTTTACCATTCACCCGGATCTACTTTGTTGAGCCTCAGACTTATTGATGTCGAAACATCAAGAATTCGTGGGATTATTGAGGGGACCATCGGATCCAGGAAATCTATGCAGAAAGAACTGCACCGACTAAATCGAGAAATACTTACCTTCGTCATGACAAACTATCCTTTACAAGGCTATGTAGCAAATGTTGAAGACACCAACGTAACCATTAATATCGCTCCTGATGTAGGTGTTGTATTGGGTACGAAATTCGACGTTATTGAAGATCAGGAACCTATAATTTACAAAGGCAAAAAACTCTTTCGCAACCCCAAATCGGTTGCGCAGATCGAGGTAACCGGACTCGAGGCCGACTTTTGTACAGGTCGGATTGTGGATCAGATTAGGCAAGTGAAAATGGACGACAAGTTAAAGGAAACAATCAAGGATTCCCATTACGAGAGAAAAAATTAATGTTTGATAGAAATCTATTCATCGGCATTGTTATCATGGTTTTAGTATTGATGGGATGTGCCTCTTCTGCACCGGTTTATAAACCAAAATGCATTCCTTTATCAATGTGTTATGAAAAAGGAACGGGTATTACTGTATGGGATTTCGAGATCACAAGCCTTTCGGGAAATGTGCGAATGGATCCTTTTCTTTCCGGGAAAATTATCCAAAAACTTATAAAGGAAGACTATTACGATGTAATCACAAGGGAACGCCTCCTTCTTGTGATCAAGGAACTCAACCTGGATACAAGTTTGTTGGTAGATGAGCAGACACGGTTAAATCTTGGGAAACTTGTAGGGGCGAAATTGATGGTATTTGGAGAGGTTGTTGAAATTGTCCATAATCGGCTGTTAATCCACTTGCGACTGATTGAGGTTGAGACTTCCAAAATACTCACAACCGTTGAAAAATACTATGACCCTTCTCCGTCCGATCTGTCCGAGTGGTTCAAAGCCGTGGAAGAAATGACACCGGAGCTGTTTGAGATCTGTCAGTAATTCAATTCTCCGAGGAGTTCGAAATCAATGGGTTCCTTTAAGATAGGCTCTACCTCTGCAGATCCGATCAGTCTAATTTTGCTGATATCATTACTTCCCCACCAGTTGCGTCTAACCTGAACTTTATTGCCATCACCAAGAACCTTGATTTCCCACTTGCCGTTATTCAAAATATTGTTGTGTTCGATTCTGGCATCGGAAGCCTGCAGCAGAATCCCGCCGGACTTGTTCTCTGAGATAACGGAACCCTTTACGAGGATTTTACTCTTTTTTACAGACAAACCCGTCTCTTCAGAGGTGCGGAGATGAGATTCTTGTATTTGCGCTACGCTACCTTCCAAAACAAGTGCCCACTTATTATCCTGAAAAAGGCAGTGATTGACCGTCACATTAGAATCGAACGTTCTTAACCCATATTCGGCGCCTGAGATTATGCAATGGGAGAAAATGTGATTGCCACGATTTCCTTCTATGAAAATTCCCTTCCAGTTTGATGTTCCAACTCCGCCAAATCTAATGGGATTCTCCCGGGTTCCGTTAGCCCTGATTTTCCCTCTTATCACAATGCCGAGTTCATTGAACCAGATTATGGTACCTGGCTTTACTATAAGGTTCACACCCGGTTGAACCACCAGCACTTCTTCTACAATATAGGGGCTTTTCTCTGGACCTAAAACGGTGTCTCTGGTAAACTTTTTTGGTAAAATTGTGGGTCGACCCAGACTCACCGGGCCCAGGACATCAACCCAATGACTTACTGAATTTTTATTGGACATGAGATGACCCACCAGGCGGCCGTACGAGAGACGATCATTAGAGGCTATTTTGTAAGATCCCAGATAAGTGCCGGGCTCTTTTTCTTCCATAGGAATATTCTTAATCAGTGGAGAAATCTCCCAACTTCCTTTGTGGCCGGGATCGCCTATCATGGCCACCCTGAGATAGTCTCCCGGTCGTAAAAGATTTCCGGCACCATTGTGAACAAAAACCTTAATACGAGGCGACGGTTCCATTATTGGCGGAGGATTCGGTATGGTGTCTACCATTTCCATACAAAGGGCTACAGCTGCTTTTACCGCTTCGGTTTGTTTATAATTGATCAGAGAAGTAACCAGGGATTTTGCCAGACCGGTCAGGCTGAGGGGCACATCACCTTTACGCAGAGCCGTCGTATGTTCCAGCTCCCAGATAGCTTGTCCAGTTTTGCAGCTCACGAATCGCGCTCGCAGGCCTGCTCTGGCTTCGGTGTAGAGTAGGGCGTAAACCTTTCCAAAACTAATAACGTCTCCCAAGATAATTGCATCCACCCCGAGAATTTGGCCCAGTTTTTGAGGGGACACGCCCCCTCCTGAAATGACCGTCTTATACAATTCTTTTTCCTTTAAAGCCGATTCTACTATTGAAGGCTCAACGTCCAGATAATTTAGCGAACTGAAAAAATTATAAAACATCTTCCTTACGGTCTTGGCAGCATTAGGATCGGACGTTTTGTTCACAAACGGCAAGACAGCCACTGTTCGGTGAAGCTGGGTTTCTTTCGCTATTATTGGAACCTTAGGCTGAGGAGATTTTGAGATGTTACAAGCTGCTAAGTTTAGGGAAAAACCAACTATCATTGCACAAAAAAGAACTCGCTTGATTACCATGGTGTTTCTGACGCCTCCCCTTTGGCTTGCTCCTCGAAGAGATATTTCATGATTGTGGCGCTCTCTGCTCCTGAATCCTTCAGCAAACGCCTGACTCTCTCTTTCTTTTCATCGCGAGTACCTTTGGATTTACTCTCTTTGGTTGTTGGAATCTTAGAACGATCTAACTTATTTCTGCATATTGCTATCTTCTTATTTATCTCCGAACTGTCCGGATCCATTAATTTATACCGCTCAAAGTACAAAAGAGACCGCTTCCAATCCTTCCCGTCAAAATATCTTCCTCCCTCATCTCGATAGAAATCCTTCATTTGATCGACTCTTTGAAGCGCCAGTCCATTGTGTGGTTCTAAGGCCAAAACAGCCTGATAAACCGTGTAGGCATTCTTATTGACAGGTCGAAGGTATCTTTTGGCCAAAAAATGCTCTTCTGCTTGCTTAAGAAGTTGTGCCACATTCTGCTTCCCGAGGCCTTTTTGTTGATAAGCTAACCAGACTCGACGAATTCCTTTCTGAGCGGCATCATAGTACGGACCGTCTTCTCTTACGGTTGCATACACCTTTATTGCCGCTTGATGTTCTCCGGCGTTCTCCAGGTATTTACCCTCGTTCAATCGAAGAAGGTCCAGCCTTTTCCAAACGGATTCAGCCTCTTGGCCGGCTCCATGACTCTTAAGATAACCGATCAAGAAGCGTTTAACCTCCTTGGTCTTGCCTTGTTTTTCCAGTTGGTTAGAAAACGCCAAGATCGATTGCGCGAGCAATTCCCTTGCTCTTAAAGCCTCATCGATCGGAGGGTTAGCTTTCAAAAGATTCTCGAGAAGAGTCTGTGCCTGTAAGTAAGAACCTAAAGCGATTTCTTCTGATGCCGACGAAAGAATCCGTCTTGCTTTCCACGGACGGTATATCTTGAAAAAAAACACGTAACCCCCCATAGTTAGCAATAGAAAGGCTCCGACCAGCCATATCGCCAATGTGGCTACTTTCGGTTGGACTGCAAACTTTTTTTCCAGGGGTTTAATGTCTTCCGGACGTTCTGAAACAAAGGAAAGCAGATAAGGACCCACTTGTAATTGATCCCCTGAATACAGCCGTTGATCTGAAACAGGACTATTGTTAATGAGTAATGGATTGGTTTCGCTGAAATTTTTGGCAAAAAAGCCTTGGACGCGTTTTTCGATCGCACAGTGTTTACGGGAGACCAACGGATCCTTCAGGGGAATATCTGCTTCAGTGGACCGTCCCACAAGAAAATACGTTTTGTCCAATGAGTGAGAAATGATCTTTCCTTGAGGAGTGGTGAGTAGCAATCGAGGAACCAGCATCTTTCCTATTGGGGAGCTTATTACCACCGTTTCCGACTCAAATGTTTTTTCTTGGCCAACCTCAATTCGTTTTTCCACAACCTGGAATATGAATTGGGTAATTCCGACAGTTACGCTGTCCCCGTTCTGAAGAAAATGCCTTTCTACTTGCTTAGCATTCACAAGGGTGGGATTCCGGCCCAGATTTTCAAGGATATATCTGCCATTCTGAAATCGGATCCTCGCTTGCCGGCCCGAAGCATGAGGATCATCAATATATATATCGCAGTTCTTCCGTCTTCCGATAAAGAACTCTTCTTGGTTAACCTCAAAAAAGGTCTTAGGGTCACTTTTAAGAATGAATCGGACTTTAGGACGCAACGTTTTCTTCCATTCAGAACATCAGCCTAGTGAGTGCCAAGTGAGCAATGGGCCGATGCGAATAAGCTGAAATTTAAGTTTGTGTACAGTGTCCGGGCAAATCACAATATAAGGTATTAACAGTTGTGATGAAACAATTCTTTTCCTGACAGCGGTCGTTTAAAATAAGATAATAGATTCTGACCTTATTGTCAACCCTGTATATTGATCTAAATCCTCATAAAATCAGGAATTTTTGACATAGTACACCTGTCTTTTGGAATGTTAATTTTTCTTAAAACAGGCCTCTTAGGGACATTCCGGGTCGATAATATAATCATCAGTAATGGGCCCCGGTGGATCGTCATCTACAGGAAAAATATCAATGAGAGGGGTATTTGCCACCGCACTATGGTAAGGTTGGGATCTCTTTTTCCTTAAGTTTCGGAAAATCAAACGATTTTAATGTTAGCCGAAATTGTTTGGACGTATGTCAAAGAGCTGATTGTCAGGTCAAGTGATGGACTTTGTTTCAAAATTGAGCCTGATTTGTTGTTCCACTTTTTTGATATTATTGAAGATACCATTATAAACCAAACACGACTAATAACTGCGAAACTTTAGTTGTTAATAAGGTTCTTGACAAACATTTATTATTTTAATAAATTTAAGGACATTAAAGATGCTTTTTAAAATAAAATTAGCATCAAGACCATCATCAAAAAGTTTAAAAAATTGTTTCCACACAGGATCTTTTTCTAACGAATGAGGAATTTCAGTTTGAATGATACCATAGAGACACCCTCTCTGCTTCCCTATTTAGGGAAAGGCAGAAACAGATTTTATATAGAAGTGTCGATGGGTCAGCATGAAAACTTTGTACATCAAAGGTCCTCATTTCCGTTCTTGATTGTCTCTGAATCAGGACCATTGGTGCATATCCTTGCAGCCAGAATTAACACTGATGCCGGAACTAAAATTGAACCCGTATTTCTCTTGACTCAGAAAGATGAATATCATTTTATGGAGGATGGACTGTGGCCGCTTGATAATAGGGCCATTGAACACTATTGGCAGCGCACGGTTACCTTTCACTCCAATGAAAAATCCGGCTCTCCTCCCTTGATATTAAAAGATCAGATCGATAAAAACGGAGCATTACTTCCGTTTCAGCCGTTACTTTATTGTAAATTTAAGCAGGCCTATTTTCACCCTTTGTGCCCAAATTGTGGTATGGTGATACAACAATGTTATAATGACAGCATGCTTCAAGAATATGGACTCCAGCCTTATTCCGGATCTCTTAAGCGTTATCTGTTTTGCCCGTCATGCATGGGTTCAAAAGAAAACGCCGATTTTTATGTTTTCTCAAAGGCTAATAATGATCCGCCATTTTTGAAAGATCGATTCGATCTTATAAAAAAACTGGGTCAATTAAAAGACAACACAAATCTTACCGGTCAGTTGCCATGTGTCGAGTGCAACAAGCATCAAGAGTGCTATGGCTCTGACGACCTTGTGCTTTCAAGAATTTTTCCCTTATCTTTTTATCCGTTTTATATGCTGATGTTCAAGGCTGATTCAGTGAACGCACTTGATTTTTTAGCTTTAATTTCAGGTGCATCATGGCAAGAATCAGAGAACCAACTGGTCGCAAAACAACAAGCGGGTAGACTGAATTGCCTGCAAACTATAAAACAAAAAGGATCCTTAGAAAAGCCCTTTTTCTTCCGTAATGAGGATCGCTATTTTCTGGAAGTTTTGTACTTAAAGCTTTCCTTCCTGGGCGAACTTGCCAAGGCTGTCTTTTCGGGACTCGATACCTTCCAGTATCCCGATCTGGGATTATCCATGGATAGAATCTGGGTGAAATTATCCGATCAGAACAGTCTACTCCCCTATTTCTGGAATTTTAAACTGGAGCTATTAGATGTGATTGGTGGTGATGAACGATCGTTATCCATTCCCAAATTGCCTCCATCACATGGTTTGTATCTTTTGGGTGTGGTTTGGTTCTATACACTGCTGGTTAACAAAAAACAGAATGTCTCCCAAGTACATCGGATGCTGAACGAGGCCATGGAAAAGATGGATGACCGAAATGATGCGTTCTTTAAAAATTATCTGGAAAATAATTTTTATTCCGTTTTTGCCCCGGAGAATATTTTTTATCATCCCGAAAAAATTACCGTTGACAAAAAGTGGCATAAAATTTGGAAAGCATCACTTTGCGCGGGATTGTATTTGGTTGAGGGGAGCCTGTTGAATTTCAATGCATGGTCTCAGGAAAAATTCGAGAAAGAACTGGAGCAACTCAGACAACAAATTAAGGACCACCTGTTTTCGCCGGAACCTTTTGTTTCGACGAAGGAACCTGAAGCGAACAATAAAGCCATTTCCAATATCCTTAAAAACATTATGAATACCTGGCAAGATGGGGTTGAAGCTCCATCGGACGAGCTTGAAACCATCCTTTTCCCTCTGGAGACAAACGATATTCCAGACGATAGAACCACTCAAGATGTTCAAGAAGACAACGACGTTTTCAAAACCGTTGTCTTTTCCACACATGATGGTGCGCCAGAAGCATTCGCCGATCTTGAAAAAGAAGGGGATCTGGACGAGACGGTTATTGTGTCCGGAAGCGATCTGGACCACTGCATGATCGTAACACCTGAACAGCCGGAACCCACTGAAACAACAAACAAACTCGATAACAAAGATGATGATGAAATGGAAGAAACGGTTATTCTGTCGCCCGATGATATGGGACAGAATCAGTCACCATCGTTTGATTCTGAAGCAGACGATTTCCCTGAAACGATCATTATCTCACCTCAGCAGAGGCCATCAGGATATCCCCAAGATTCCTTGGGGCCGCACTCGCAAGGAGTTAAATCTGAAGACACCGAAAAAGGCGGAATTGTGCCGGATGAAACCATGACCGGTGAAAAGAAAAAAACTGAAAAGTCAGACCCAGACGAATTTCTGGAAGAGACCATCCTTATCCGGCCGGGGGAAATCTATCCTGGCAAAAAAGAGAATAATAAGTAACCCCATGAGTGATATAATACCAATCGGCCAATTGGCCAACGAAATCAGGAAGGTTTATCTGAAAGACACCAATCGGGCAGAGGAACGTATTGAACAATTTTTACAGAACAGGTTCAAAAATGTTTCCGGTGCCGAAAGTATACATGTGATAGAAAAACTGATTGCTGAATTTGACTGCCCGTTTCCCATCAAAACAGATAATTTTAACATAGACGATAGTGTAATGACCCAAATATTTTCACTTTTGCTGGGAAGGGATATTTCCCGGGCCGACCTTTCTTCAACAGAACTTATTCAAAGATTGGCGAAATCACTGAAGACTATTTTTGATTCTTTGAATCAGTTAGTTAGTGTCATTAATATGACGCTCACAGGAGAGAGTTCCGGAGAGGAAACCATCCGTCAGGTCATTGGATTTCACCTGGAAGGAGAGGAGCAGACGAATTCCCTGGAAAGCTACCTCGCGCAGATCAACGAAGCGTTTTTGACCGCTCAGCGCTCCTTTAAAAAAACGATTAAGATCATCGTGGCTCGAATACTTGAAGAAATAGATCCGGATCAAATTTCTACCCAGGGATGTGGCAGGCTAAAGATTGGTCCCCTGCGAAAAGCAGAATATTATGAAATATATGAACATAGGTTTCGTAAGATAAAAAAGTGGTTTGATTCCGGTCGATTCATGGACGACTTTTTGCGAGAATTCGAAAAGAATTGTCAAAACCTATCATAAGAAAATAAAGGAGGTCAAATTGAGACATTATTTAAAGGCTCTGTTTTTATTTATGATTATTTCCATGGTATGTGCATGTGCCTCGCGACCAATTCCCCCTCCGGAGTGGCAATACCAAAAAGAGGCAATTAATCTGCATCTTAAGGCCGATGCGAAATTAAATTTGGAGGAAGGAACGCCGCATACCCTTCACGTCTGTGTCTATCAACTCAAAGATCCCAATGCGTTTAACCAGCTTGCCGAGGATGACGACGGCATTTATAACCTTTTGGAATGCGGGCTCTTCGATGCTGCAGTTGCTATCTCTAAAAGATTGATTGCTCGCCCGGGGCAGGATATAAATTTGGTTTTAGATCGAGCTGAGGGGGCCAAATATGTCGCTGTTGTTGCAGGATATTACCTGCTCCACAAAGACCGTATGATACGGTTGTTCGACATTCCGGTCGTCATAGAAAAAAAAGGGTTTTTTGGACGTAAAAAGATTAAAAAGCCCGGACCTTTGAATATCGAACTGACATTAGGGCCGCGACAGATACTCACGGTGGAAGGAAAATAGAAATATGAAAAGACCGCTTTTCTGGCATCAAGGCCTTTTTTTACAGCCCCAGCATTTTCAGCTAAAAGATCTTTATGACCAGTCATTGCTGATTCCGTTACATCAGTATCTCAATCCTCACTTTTGGGGGATTGCCGATATTGAAATTCAGCAAGCAGCCCTCGGGAATTATTCGTTTAGTCTTTTGCGGGGAAAGTTTTTATTTCCGGATATGACCTTTGCAGTTTTTCCTGACAATGCAGTGATCCAGGCCCGCATTTTTGGAGAAGAATGGGAAGAGGAAGGCAAAATCTTTCCTGTTTATGTGGGTCTAAAAAAGTGGAATGATGCCGGAGAAAACGTAACGGTCTTGTCCAACCTTGACAATATTTCTGGTGTCACCACCCGGTTTGTTACCTCAACAGACCCGGAAGAGATTCAGGATTTACATCAGGATGGTCCCCCGGCGCAGGTAAAAAGGCTCTATTATGTGCTGAAGATATTTTGGGAAACAGAGAAGCATCTTCTGGGGGATTATGAACTGATCCCCATTGCCTGTTTGGAAAAAGATGGTGATGAGATCATACTCTCGGAACAGTTTATCTCTCCGTGTATAAGCATTTCCGGGTCTGAACCTCTGGATAATCTTGTCCGGGAAGTCAGGGATCAAATTGCCTCCCGGGCACGACAGCTTGAAGCTCACAAACAGGAAAGGGGGATTCAGAGTGCTGAGTTTGGATCACGAGACATGGTTTTTCTTTTGGCATTAAGATCGTTGAACCGTTATGTGCCGATTCTGACGCATTTGACTGAAACCCAAAGAATCCATCCGTGGACCGTATACTCGGTTTTAAGACAACTCATAGGGGAGTTATCATCATTCTCTGAACAGATTTCTGTAAATGGAGAACTGGAAGATGGAACCCCGCTTTTATCGGGTTATGATCATCTGAATTTATGGAAATGCTTTGCAGGCGCAAAAACCCTGATTACCCGACTTTTGGACGAGATTACCGCCGGACCGGAGTATATTATTGAGTTGCTGTACGATGGAACCTATTTTGCAGCAGATCTGCCACCCATGATCTTTGAAGGACGAAACCGATTTTTCCTGATTTTTGAAACAGAAGCCGATTCAAAAACGGTATTTCAATCCATGGAAAGCATTGCCAAGATGAGTTCCCGCCAGACGTTACCTATTCTAATTGCTCATTCCCTTCCCGGCATAAAACTAGAACATCTTTCGATCCCGCCGCAGGAACTGCCGCGACGGGCACATTCACTATATTTTCAAATTGACCACCATAGTGACCAATGGGCTCAGGTACAAAAAGGAAATAACCTTGCATTGTATTGGGATACCGCTCCGCAAGATTTGAAGCTGGAACTTATGGTGGTAGGGAGAACATAGATATGCGTTTGATCGACTGTTTTATGAACATCATTGCTTATGTAGCCTATTTGGGGAAATCGGGAACTGAGAAACAATCCTCCTATGACCACGTCAGGGCAGACATCCGGCGCCTCATCACCCAAAGCGAAAGCTGTCTTGAAAATGAAACGGTTTCCCGGGAGGATTATGACATGGCCCGTTTTGCTGTTTTTGCCTGGATTGATGAAACCATTATGAGTTTCTCATGGGATGGAAGAATACAGTGGCAGCGGGAACAGCTTCAGCGCCTGTATTACCAAACGGCGGATGCCGGCGAGATCTTTTTCGAACGGCTGAACACCATAGGCCCTCACCAAAGAGATGTGAGGGAAGTCTATTATCTTTGTTTGGCCATGGGGTTTCTCGGACAATACTGTAATGAGGGCGATGAATACCTGTTGGAACAGCTAAGGAGTTCAAACTTAAAACTTCTTATGGGGAGTTCCATAGGTATGCCTTCCCTCGACAAACGGGAACTTTTCCCGGAGGCTTACCCGGTTGAATCGGTTGAGGTTGCCTCTTTAAAAGTAAAAAGGCGGTTTTCACCGTTTACCCTAATATGCCTTGGCGCTCCGGTGGCTCTTTACTCGGTTTTATTCTTAATTTACCGTTTTGTGTTACACAATATCGGAGAAATCTTTATTAGTACGGTGCCATAAATGAAAGCTCTCATTAAAAAAACAATAAAAATATTTCTTCTTATCATGCTGATTTTACTCTCTGTTCTCCTGGTTTTCGGCATTGTATTGGGTATTGGCTGGCCGTGGTGGGTAGGCCTTTTTATTCTCACAGGTGTGATGGGTCTATGGCTGGGGATTGTTTTTTTCAAAAAAGTATGGCTTCGACGCCGCGAACAGAAGTTTGTCAGCCAAGTGATTGAGCAGGATGAATACTATCTTAAATCCCTTGGAGACCAAGAGAGAAAAAATTCAAAGGAACTCCAGGATCGCTGGAAAGAAGCCATGGAGGCCCTGAGGAAATCCCACCTAAAAAAATACGGCAATCCACTTTACGTGCTGCCATGGTATATGGTCATTGGGGAGAGCGGATCTGGTAAAACCACGGCCATTAAAAGTGCTCGGCTCTCATCCCCCTTTGCTGAGATTAGCCGAACATCCGGAATTTCCGGTACAAGGAATTGTGACTGGTGGTTTTTTGAAGAGGCCATACTCATCGATACCGCCGGTCGATATGCCATTCCAATAGATGAAGGACGCGATAAAGAGGAATGGCAACGGTTTTTATCTCTTTTAACCAAATTCAGGAAAAAAGAACCGTTAAACGGGCTTGTTGTAAGTATTGCCGCCGACAAATTGATCGATTCCAGTCCGGAAGCACTTGAATCGTCAGGCAAAAGCATTCGTCGCCGCATCGATGAATTGATGCGGGTGTTGGGTTCAAAGTTTCCGGTTTATGTGCTGGTGACCAAGAGTGATTTAATTCAGGGAATGACTCAATTTTGTAATCGGATTTCTGAAAAAGGTTATGATCAGGCCATGGGCGCCTTAAATCATAACCTTTCAAGAGATATTGCGGAATTCACCGGTCGTACGTTATATTCAGTTAGTGAACGACTAAAAGATTTACGACTCATCCTCTTCCATAAGCCTGAATCCAAGGGTGCCGAGCCAGACCTCCTGTTGTTTCCTAATGAATTTGAAAAACTCAAACCCGGTCTGAGCGCTTTTATACGAGGTGCTTTTCAGGAAAATCCATACCAGGAGACACCGATTTTAAGAGGTCTTTTTTTTAGCAGCGGAAAACAGGAGGGAACGCCGTATTCCCACTTTTTAAAAGAACTGGGCCTTATTGAGCAAAAAGAAGTTTTGCCGGGAACCGACAAGGGATTGTTTCTGCATGATTTTTTTTCAAAAATACTTCCCAGCGACAGGGGACTGTTTGCTCCGACACAACGAACCATTGAATGGAGCCGGCTGACCAGAAATATGGGGCTGACTTCGTGGGTTGCAATATGCATTGCTATATGTGGACTTTTAAGTTTTTCCTTTGTGAAAAATTTAAAAACGCTCAGGGGGGTTTCAAAAGAATTTGCAAAGCCATCGATATTACAAGGCGAAATCCTGGAAGATACGATTACCATGGATCGATTTCGTGAAGCGGTCATGAGCGTTGAGGAGCAAAATCGGAGTTGGTGGATTCCCCGTCTCGGATTAACTGAGAGCAGAAATGTTGAAATACAATTAAAAGAAAAATATTGTAACCAATTTCAAAACGGATTTTTAACCTCCTTTGATAAACAGATGGCTGAAACCATGACACGATTTTCTGCGGCTACCCCGGAGGAAACCCTGGGGAAATATGCGGTTCATCTGGTAAGACGCATAAATCTGCTTCGGGCACGGATTATGGACGAAGGCCTTGAGTGGCTTAAATCTCGACCTCAACCTTTATACAATAACGTTGTATTAGGGGCCGGTCAAAACCTGATTCCGGAAGTCAGTGAAAAACTGTCTAACCTATACCTGTATTTTTTAATCTGGCGGCAGGACAAGACAAGTATGAATCAGGAGATGAATCACCTGCAGACCTGGTTGAAACACATTTTGACATTTGAAGGTGCAACTCTGAACTGGTTAATCGATTGGGTCAATTCTGATCCCTCTTTTTCGCCGGTAACCATGGCCGATTTCTGGGGGAGCAGCCTGGAAAAAGAAGAGTTTGTCAGCGTGCCTCCTAGCTTTACCACTCACGGAAATGACCAAATAGACGTTTTTCTAAAAGAGATTGAGTCTGCTCTTTTTGATCCTTTGATTATTGCAGAGCAGAAACTCGAATTTAAAAAATGGTATTCCCAAAAATATTTTCAAATTTGGCGTGATTTTACAACAGTTTTTGCAACCGTACCGGATCATCTTGGGGGCAAGGAAAAATGGAAAGAGGTTGCCGCCGGGATGGGCTCGGACCAAAATCCCTATTTTGCCTTGTTTGCAAGGATAGCCAAAGAACTGAAACCTTTTTCCCAAGCGGAACGGCGTCCGGATTGGATAAATTTTGTATATGATTTCCAAGAAGTAAAACTCCAGGCCAAAACAGTCAAAAAAGATGGATTAAAAAAGGCTGGTCTGGTTAAAAAAGTTACGAGAAAGGTACAGACAAAGATTAATAGAGTGGAAAGAGCCGTTGGCGTTGATGTGGGCAAGGGGTTCGATATGGAATCGAGGCTGCTTGCCGGCCAGGCTTTTTTTGATTATCAAAACGCATTGAATGAAATTAGCCCGGTAGCTATCTCCCGGATAGTTGCCTATAAGATGGCGGCCGAAATGTATGGTCAAGATCTGGATATCGGCTCATCACCCTTTTATGCGGCTCAACATGCCATAAACAGACTAAAGACAACAATGACTACCCCAAAAACAGAAACAAAAACGATGTGGAATCTGGTCACCGGGCCGCTAGGATTCTATCATGAATTCGTTTTAAAGGAATCTGCCTGTTATCTCCAACGTCAATGGGAAAATGAAGTTCTTTTGGAGATTCAGGAAGTATCGGATCAAAAAAACATCAACGAGCTCCTTATGGGTGAGGGCGGCTTTGCAAAAAAATTCATCAAAGAGCCGGCAGAACCTTTTATTCGCCGAGACTTAAAAAAAGGGTACTATGCCAAAAAGGTAATGGGTAAGTCGATGGATTTTAATAAATATTTTCTATCTTATTTAACTCGGGGCACCACAGCGACTATACCGGTACAAGCGGCTTACAGCGTTCAGATTAAAGCCTTACCTACCGGAGCCACCGGAGCCAATAAAGAAGAAGTCCTGTTAAGACCGGATGAAACCTGCCTGGAACTTCATTGTGAATCCGAAACGCAGAACCTGATCAATCGCAATTATCTTGTTAGAAAAACATTTAATTGGTCCCCCCAAAATTGCGGGGATGTTATTTTTAACATAAAAGTGGGAAACATTATTCTGACAAAAAAGTATGAGGGATATCTCGCTTTTCCGGAATTTATCAAAGAGTTTGTAAGAGGCCAACGTATGTTTTATCCAAGGGAGTTTCCCCATGAAAAAGCTGCGCTCAAAAGGATGGGAATCAGATACATAACGGTAAAATATGAGTTCAAAGGACACGGGCCGGTTTTAAAACTCCTGCAAACAGTTCCGGGAAGGATACCACAGGATATTGCAAAATGCTGGGACTAGGGAAAGCCAAAAACGTTTGGAATTGGGCTGCCTGCGGCAAACATCCCGTGGCAAGGGATTATTTTCGGATAAATTCCAGCACGTCTCTTTTCGTTGCATTTGAAAACTGGATCGAAAAGGGGTATGAGATCTTAAGCAAGAAGGGAAGAACCGACCACCTTCTCTATTCCTGGCGCTTTTGGGCCAAAGGTATAAAAAAGGGAAACCTGATTTGCGGTGTTGCAAAAGACAGCAGCGACAGTATCGGACGACCCTATCCGCTTCTTATTATGGGGGATGGTATGTTTGACGGATGGGAGGAACATTGGAATCTTCTGCCTGATGCTTTTGAAAAAACCTGGGATCAGATGGAATACATTTCATCCCGGCGATTTGATGACTTAAAAGGGTTGGAAAAAGAGGTTTATACCATTAAAAATCCCCGTCAAGACTGGCTGGAAATGACGTCTCAAAACAGGAAACAGGGTAAACTTGAATCTCTAAACAACACCTTGGTAAACTCAATGGATAATGATGAAATAAGGGAAAAAATGAGTCGCCTGGATAAAAAAAAAGAAGTGCTGGTTCCCCTTGACAGCCCGGCAAACCAAGATCCCCTTGCTATGGTAAGTCATTGGAACTGTGTGTTAAAAGCTTACCGTTCCGATGTGCCCAATGCGGTATTTCTGGGCGGAGTTCCTGAAAAACATTTTCTGGCGGTATTTAACAGGTCTTTAAATGCAAACGATTTTGTTCGGCTTTGGTCCGTTTCTTCGATTTAGATCTTATTGAAATATTGAATATTTTCATACAAACTCATTCAATTGATTACATGAAATTTAGGTATTAAAAATGGATCTTCTATTGCTGGGAAAAGATCCCATCAACCCGGATCAACCTGCCGGATCAGATGTTCGTTACGAACCTGAATTTGAAAAGCTTCAGGCAGAGACGGGCAAGCTTTCCTCACCATCGTCTTCGGGCGGGATAGATTGGGAAAAAGTCAGCGACATGGCCGCGTTGATCTTGGCGGAAAAATCAAAGGATCTCCTGGTCGCCAGCTATTTGGCAGTGAGCCAGGTTCATATCCGAGAAATCGAGGGGTTAGCGGCTGGTGTAACGATTATGCATGATTTGGTGGAAAATTTTTGGGATACACTGTTTCCGCCGAAAAAACGGATGCGGGGGCGTTTGGGGGCCATTGAATGGTGGCTCGAAAAAACAGAATCTGCCCTCAAGCATATAACACCTGAACCGATTTCAGAAGAAAGAATCAATCAATTAAATGAAACCCTGGCCCGAATAGATACCCTGTTCAAGGAGTATTTACCCGAGCCGCCTTTACTCAACTCGATTCGACGTTATGTCGAAAGAATCCCTTGCCTTTCAGATCAAAAATCGGATGTCGGACCGCCTGCCATGGAAGAAAAAGCCATGTCCGAGACCCCTTCTGCCGAAAAAATATTTCAAACCGTGGCGCCAATGGAGCCGAAAACGGAGCCAGAGAAAAAGGCGCCCAAACTGGCAGCTTTATCTCCGGAATTGGAAGAGATTACCACAGAACAGGATGCTCAGAAATTAATTAATTTGGGATTCCAAAACATACACCGGGCCGCTTCTTTTATACTGAAAATTAATCCTATTAATCCTATGGGTTATCGCTATACAAGGATAGCTGCCTGGTCAAAAGTAGCGGTTTTGCCACAGGTGACCGGAGGAAAAACCCTGATTCCGCCTCCAGCGCCCTATATCCTTCAACCCTTGCATGATTTACGGGACAGCGGGAATTGGAGCGCATTGCTTGAATCTGCGGAGCAGAAGCTGGCTCAATTTATTTTCTGGGTCGATTTGAATCGATTTGTAGCAGAAGCACTCATCAGCCTGGGAGAGGAACACCAGGACGCCTATGAAGCAGTTTGCCAGGAAACGGCCTTTTTTATGCATCGCCTGCCGGGCTTGGATGATCTTAGTTTTTCAAACGAAATGCCTTTTGCAGATCTTGAGACCAAGCAGTGGTTAAAAAGCATTGAATTGGGGACCGATTCGGTCACGGGCGGACTGGTCCAGGTGATGGAATCCGATCAGAGCGAGGATAAAGAAGACCGGATGGCAGCAACCATAAAGAAGGCACAAGCGTTTGCAAAGAAAAAGAACATGGTTGAGGCCGTAACATTGATTCAAGAAGCGCTGCAAAACTGTTTTTCACAAAAACAAGCATTTTTATGGCGTCTGGTGCTGTGCCAAATATTAATCGGCTCAAAAAACAAAGACATGTCGCTGCCGCATCTTGAACAGATTTTGCAGGATATTGAAAAATATCAACTTGAAACCTGGGACCCGAAATTGGTCCTGAAGGGACTAAAGGTGGCCTGGACAGGATTCAGTTCTTTTTCCGACAAAGCCTTTAAAGATAACGCAGGCGAAACATTGAACCGGATCGCAAAACTCGATCCGGCAGAAGCGTTGCGGTTAAGCAAATAACAAAGAGTTCAAGGGATTTTCACTGCGCTTTACAATTGGAATGTTGGAATAATGGAATAATGAAATAATGGAAAACGGGGTTACTGGAAAATTCCTCTTGACAGAGGATTTAATAACGGCATAACATCCTTTATAATAAGAACATTCCAACATCCCGTTATTCCATGCCCGAGTGAAAATGTAAGCCTTAACCGTTAGTTGTTTATTTCGCTTATCGCGGGATAAAAATTCCGAAACGTTTACTTAAAAGAAAGGGGGAAATCATGGCAAAAGAAGCATCTGTTGCCCCAAAAGAACGGGTGAACATTGTTTATCGTCCGGCCTTGGGCGATGCCAAAGAAGAGGTGGAGCTTCCGCTCAGGCTATTGGTTATGGGTGATTTTACTCAAAGCATCGATGACCGGATGCTGGAGGAGCGTGAACCCATCAACATCGATAAAGATAATTTTAATGAAGTCCTCAAAGAACAGAAAATAAACCTGAATCTGGCAGTGCCGAACAAGATTTCCGGAGAACCGGATGACGAGTTGAATGTTCAACTCAATTTTGAATCCCTTAAGGATTTTGGACCGGAGGCGGTGGCTCAAAAAACACCTGAACTTAAGAAACTACTGGAGCTCAGAGAGGCGCTTACAGCACTCAAGGGCCCGCTGAGCAATATCCCTGAATTTCGAAAAAAGGTTCAAGATCTGGTCAAGGACGAGGCCGCTCGAGAGCAAGTACTTAAAGAACTCGGGGTTGAAGAATAGGAAAGGAGGATCGTATGCCGGAAGAACAAGAACAGGTTGTCCCTGATGCCGAGAAAACCACTGAAGAACAACCATCGCTTCTGGAAGATATTGTGCAGGCAACCAAGCTGAAACCCACGGATGAGTCCTACGGCCTGACAAAGAAAGGAGTGGAAGCTCTGATTGCCCAACTCATGGAGCCCGGTAAGAAGGTGGAAAAGGTTTCCAAAGCGGATGTGGATGACATGATTGCTGAAGTCGACCATAAGCTCAGCCTCCAGCTGGATGTGATTCTGCACAACCCGGATTTTCAGAAACTCGAATCTGCCTGGCGGTCGTTAAAATACATGGTTGACCAGACCGATTTTAGAGAGAATATCAAAATAGAGCTTTTCAATGTGAGCAAGGACGATCTCCTTGATGACTTTGAGGATGCTCCGGAAGTGCCCAAATCCGGTCTTTACAAGAACGTTTATACGGCGGAGTACGGGCAGTTTGGGGGCAATCCCTATGCTGCTATGATCGGCAACTATGACTTTGGACCCGGTCCGCAAGATATAAAATTATTGCAATATTTGGCCAGTGTGTCGGCCATGGCCCACGCCCCGTTCATCGCAGCGGCCGGTCCTGCTTTTTTCGGACTTGATGATTTTAATGGTCTTCCCAACTTAAAAGACCTCAAGTCCATATTAGAAGGCCCCCAGTACACAAAGTGGCAATCATTCAGAGAGAGTGAAGATGCAAGGTACGTGTGCCTGACATTGCCTCGGTTTTCCCTTCGTCTTCCCTACGGACCTGAGACTCAGCCGGTAAAGGCCTTTAATTATGAGGAAAACGTATCTGCCAGTCATGAGCATTATCTGTGGGGGAATACGGCGTTTACCTTTGCCACCCGGATGACCAATGCTTTTGCGAAATATCGATGGTGTGCCAACATCATCGGGCCCATGGGCGGCGGTGCCGTTGAAGATCTTCCGCTTCATCAGTACCAAGCCATGGGTGCAATCCAAACCAAAATTCCAACCGAGGTGCTGATCTCGGAGCGCAGAGAATTTGAACTGGCCGAAGAAGGATTTATCGGCCTGACCATGCGCAAAGGCAGCGACAATGCGGCCTTTTTTTCCGCCAACACGGTTCAGAAACCAAAATTCTTTGGCATCAGTAAAGAAGGTAAGGAAGCGGAACTCAATTACAAACTGGGTACGCAATTGCCGTATATGCTTGTCATCAATCGTCTTGCCCATTATCTAAAAGTTATCCAACGGGAAAATATTGGTACGTGGAAGGAAAGAGGCGATCTGGAAAGAGAATTGAACACTTGGATTCGTCAGTACATTGCGGATCAGGAAAACCCAAGTTCCGCCGTCAGAAGCAAAAGACCTTTACGTGCCGCTCAAATAACTGTTGAGGATGTTGAAGGTGAGCCGGGTTGGTACAAAGTCGGGTTGAAGGTAAGACCCCATTTTAAATATATGGGTGCGTCTTTCACCCTGTCTCTTGTCGGCAAGTTAGACAAAGATTAATGTTTCAGTAGATGAAAGGGGGGGTGCTTAAAATTAATCAATATTAGTTCCAAACAATAATGATACTTATGCTAAAGTATCATCAACGTCCAAATTTATAACCATTTGGAATTATTAATTTAATTGAAAGGAGGTCCCACCATGCCAACACCAGCCTATATGACGATTGAGGGAGAATCATCGGGTGCTATTACTTCAGGAACCTTTACTGCTGAAAGTGTGGGAAACATTTGGCAGGAAGCCCACAAAGATGAGATTCTTGTTGAAGCATTCAGCCACAATGTTACCGTTCCCACTGATCCTCAAAGCGGCCAGCCCACAGGCCAAAGGGTTCATAAACAATTGATTATCACCAAAGTCTATGACAAGTGCTCACCTTTGCTTTACGCAGCCCTTACAACAGGAGAGCTGTTGCCCAAATGTGAAATTAAATGGTATCGCACAAATCCACAAGGCACACAAGAACACTATTTCAGCCACGAACTAGAAGATGCAGTTATTGTGGACATTAAAGCTCATATGCCCAATTGCCAGGATCCAGGATTGGCACATTTCACCCATCTGGAAGATGTTGCCTTTTCCTACAGAAAGATTACCTGGACTCATAAAATATGCGGCACGTCAGGTTCAGATGATTGGCGAATTCCACAAGAGTAGGTAGTAGGTTATTAAGTTCTAATATGTTGTTTAAAAAAACGGGTTTTTCAGGCAGTGCTTTGGCCTGTGCCACAATTCCGAACGGGAGCATTACCGATTTGTTAAAATGGTTCTCACGCATTAACTTATTTATTTTTGAGTGAAAACCTCGCCATCGGGTTTCGGGTGTCAGGTGTCAGAAGTAAGAAACGAATTAGCTGACACCTGAACACTGAAACCTGAAACCAAAAAGTCTTGGAAAGCTATTAACAAACTGGTAATGCACCCTCCCGAACTTATTTTAATCTTTCATCAAAGGTTTAAGAATGAGAGAAGAGCGATTAATTGAACGGATCAGGCTTCGTGAAAAGAAGCCGGCCAGAAGCGCTGCCGAAAACCCCCAAAAAGTAAGGGCTTCCGTTTTAAGGCATCTTCAAAAAATTCTGAATACCCGGCAGGGAAACGTTCCCATTGCAGATGACTATGGCGTACCTGATTTCACAGATTTTTTGCGAGTTTACCCCGATGCTGTGAGGGAAGTTGAAAAATCCATCCGGACCACCATTCAAAAATATGAACCTCGACTGAATAGCGTTAGAGTCAAATTTATTCCCCAGGAAGATGACATATTGTCTTTAAGCTTTCAGATCGTTGCAAAACTATTGGTAGAAGATAAAGAAACCCCAATTGTGTTTGAAAGCCTCATGGGTTACGATGGAAAAATCAAAATCAGGAGCTAATTCTATTGTTTAACAAGCATTTTCAGCAAGAATTAAATTACCTTAGAGAATTAGGTGCAGAATTTTCAAAAGCCCATCCGGCCCTGGCTCCCATGCTGGGCGGACCCACCGCTGATCCCGATGTGGAACGTCTTTTGGAAGGCGTGGCCTTTTTAACGGCGCTTTTACGACAGAAACTGGACGATGAATTCCCGGAGGTTATCCATGAGCTGGTTCAGTTGATTTGGCCCCATTACCTCAGGCCCACCCCTTCTACCACGATCATTGCTTTTACTCCGAAACCAACACTCAAACAGTCCATTGTCATCCCTTCGGGTATCCAGATTGCTTCGGTGCCGGTTGAGGGCACAAGATGTCTTTTTCAGACCTGCTATGATGTAAACATCCATCCCATAGTTCTCTCAGAAGCATTTTTTGAAGAAACTGCCGGACATCCGCCGGCGATTAAACTCCGATTGGAGCTTCAGGGACCCCAGCTGTCCGACTGGCAACCCGGTTCCCTGAGGTTTTTTCTTGCCGGAGACTTTTCCAGTGCCGCGGATCTCTATTTCCTTTTACAAAAACATGTAAAGCAGATTGAACTTAAACCCCTTGAAACGGGGGAGTCGCTGTTGCTCACGCCGGATCATTTGCGTCCCGTGGGATTTTCAGCGGAAAACGATCTTTTTCCTTATCCATCAAATTCTTTTCCCGGATACCGGATCCTTCAGGAATATTTCATTTTACCTTCCAAGTTTCTATTTTTGGACCTTGTGGGATGGGAACGTTGGCATAACAGAGGGGAGGGCAACCGCTTTGAAATCTGTTTTACACTCGGCGATCTCCCGATTCAACCGCCTAAGGTCAGAGCTTCCAATTTTGTTCTTGCGGCAAGCCCTGCCATTAACATTTTTTCCCATGAGGGAGATCCCTTTCGTCTGGATCATCGCAAAACCGATTATCTGGTCCGTCCGTCGGGATCAAATACCGCGCATTACCAGGTATACGCACTGGAGAAAGTTACCGGTTTTGTCCAAGGGACTGCGGAAGAAAGGACCTATGTGCCCTTTGACATGTTTTCTTCCAAACAGATATCTCAACCGGTGTATTATGCCAAACTCAGACGATCACTCATTCAAGCCGGATTTGATGTATTTCTTTCTTTTGCCTATCCTTCGACAGCCGGTCTACCGAAAACAGAAACCATTTCCGTCCAGCTTCAATGCACCAACGGCCAGTTGTCCGAAAGGATCCAGATCGGGGATATTTCTCGACCCACCAGTAGCTCGCCGGAATTTGTCGAGTTTAAAAATATCACCCCCCCGACGAACAATGTCTTGCCGCCGCTGGGCACCAATTTGTTGTGGCGATTATTGTCACATCTTTCGTTAAATTATCTGTCGCTTTCAAAAGCTGAAAACTTGCGAGCGCTACTGGAACTTTATATTTTTGAAGAAACCCGCGACAAAACTGCAATCACGGCCAATCGCAAGCGTATCGCCGGCATTGAAGGTGTGGAAACCAAAGGCACCCAAAGACTGATAGCGGGCATAATGATGCGGGGACGCAATATTCGCATGACGGTCCGCCAGGATCATTTTGCAGGTCCCGGCGACCTATATCTTTTTGGAAGTATACTGGATCACTTTCTGGGTAATTATGCGTCTATCAATACATACACCCGGCTATCCATCCAAGAGGCAATAAAAGGAGATTTGTATCAATGGCCGGCCCGAATAGGGGCTCACCCCCTGATATAATGTCCGAACTGAAACTGGATTTACTGAAGGAAGGCCATTCCTTTTCTTTCTTCCAGGTCATGCGGTTGCTTGCTCTTTTGTGTCGAGATTCGGCGGGCAACGAATTTGACGGCACACTTGAAACTGATTCTATCAGGATTCGACCTAAATTATCGCTGGCTTTTCCTGCCGCTGATGTGGATCGAATTGAAGAAACAAGCGATGAAGAAAAGACCCGGTTTCAGGTAACCGCTAATTTCCTCGGGTTGTACGGCACTTCATCTCCTCTGCCCACATTTTACACCGAAGATCTTATGGACGAAGCATCCATGGATGAATCGGTTAGCAGAGAGTTTATCGATGTTATCAACCATCGCCTTTTTCAGCTGCTTTACGGCTGCTTATGCAAATACCATCAATCTCTGCAGGTTGTCGAAGCCGAAAGCTTTCAGCACACGGAAAGGCTGTTTTGCCTTTTGGGTATCGGGGAAAAAAAGTTAAGATCGGAAATACCTAATCCATATGGACTGATCCGTTATGTCGGTCTATTTACTCAAATGCCGCGATCAGCCCTTGGTCTTGAGACGTTGCTGACAGACGCTTTAGATGGCGTGGCAGTAACCGTGATTCCCTGCGTGGAAAGAAAAGCCAAAATCCCCGATGATCAGAAACTGGTAATGGGATCGCCTGTCCACCATTTGGGCGTCAACTGCTTTCTCGGTGAAGAAATTGTGGATCGCATGGGAAAGTTTAGAATCCGGATTGGTCCGTTGGATAAAAAAAAGTTCAAGAGTTTTTACCCGGAATCGGATAACTATCAAACCGCAACCTTTTTGACGGATATGTATATTCTGGAATCCCTTGAATATGATCTTGAAATTATCCTGGCCGAGGGTGAAGCCGAGAAGGTTTGCCTGGGTGATCCCGATTGTTCGAAGATCGGATTGAATACCTGGCTTTTTTCAAGTGACAAATTAGGAGAGGTCAGAATATTCAATACGCCACAACACAGATAGTGCCCGAACGAAAACTAGGATTTTTCGTTAAGATCAAGGAAGACGAAAATTTTAACCACAGGAATACTGGTCGTATTTCGAGGATTAAAATTTGAGTCTGACGCAGACATTGGCGAAAAAGACAGTTTTCGTTCAGGCAATAGATAGGAGGTTAGGATATGATCACGGTTGACATTAAGTCTCTTTTGGAGCGATTGAATTCCTATTGTACCCGGTGTCTGGAAGCAGCAGCAGGGCTTTGTGTTTCCCGCACCCATTACGAAGTTACGGTGGAGCACTTTCTGGCCAAAGTTTTAGAAGATTCCCAGTCAGATCTGCCTCTTATCTTTCGCCAGTTTGATCTTGATTCGGGAAGAGTTGCCAAGGCCGTGGATCAGACTCTCGAGGAGTTCCGCACGGGCAACGCCGGCAAGCCGGTTTTTTCTCCTCTGCTCCTGGAGTTATTTCAGGAGGCCTGGCTGGTTGGCTCGGTGGATCTCGGGGAAAATCGTGTCCGATCGGGTGCTCTGCTATTGGCCCTATTAATTAAACCCACCCAATTCGCCACAGGCCGCTATGTTGAACACTTGGATTCCATTGGCCGGGAGGCACTTCTTGGCCAGTTCTGGAATATCGTCAAGGGTTCGGTTGAACAGCTAACACCTGGTGAAGAGCGGGTGAGGGAGGCCGGTCCGCCTGCCGATGCCACCGCCCTGGGACGTTTTTGTGATGATTTCACCGGTAAGGCCAAAGCCGGAGAAATCGATCCTGTTTTTGGTCGGGACAGGGAGATACGCCAGATGATCGACATTCTTGCTCGAAGGCGAAAAAATAACCCGATTGTGGTTGGGGAAGCCGGTGTGGGCAAAACTGCCGTGGTGGAAGGCCTGGCCCTGCGGGTTGTGGAAGGGGATGTTCCGGAATTGCTCCGGGATGTATCGATCTTAGGTCTGGACATGGGCCTGCTTCAGGCGGGGGCCGGTATGAAAGGAGAGTTTGAAAACCGCTTGAAATCAGTGATTAACGAAATTAAAGCTTCAGAAAAACCTATTATTCTTTTTATCGATGAAGCCCATACCCTGATCGGTGCAGGGGGAACAGCCGGCGGAAGTGATGCAGCAAATCTGCTCAAGCCTGCACTGGCAAGAGGAGAGCTCCGTACCGTTGCCGCCACTACCTGGTCGGAATATAAAAAATATGTTGAAAAGGACGCAGCCCTGGCTCGACGCTTTCAGTTGGTGAAGCTGGATGAACCCTCAGAAGAGACCGCCGTCCTTATTTTAAGGGGATTAAAGAGCAAGTATGAGGAAGCCCACCATGTAATGGTGAGAGACGATGCCATTCAGGCCGCGGCCGAGCTTTCAAGCCGCTATATTACAGGACGCCAGCTTCCGGATAAGGCTGTAGATCTATTGGACACCAGTGCCGCCCGGGTTAAAGTTTTGTTAACGGCCAAACCGGATGTGGTAGAGGATAAAGAACGTACCATTCAGGCACTGGAAAGGGAAAAAAGGGCCCTGGAGAGGGATGATCTTCATGGTATCGATATCGATGAAGACCGTCAAAAGGAGATCGAAGCTGACCTGGAAATCTTCAATAAAGAACTGACCGGACTCAAAGAGCGCTGGTTGAAGGAACAGGAACTGGCCCAAAAAATTATTGAATTAAGAGAAAACCTTTACGAAATTCGGAACCGGGAAATTGCTGAAGACAATGAAAAAGAGAATGAAATAAAAGCCCAGGTTGCAGAGGCAGTTAGCGAATTGGAAACCATGCAGGGAGATTTTCCGCTGGTCCGCACGGAAGTCGATCCTGATGTGGTATCCAAAGTCGTGTCGGATTGGACCGGCATCCCGTTAGGAAAAGTCATGCGGGATGAAGCCCAAAACATCATCAACCTGGAAGAAAACCTTAAACAAAGGATTAAGGGACAGGATGGCGCCCTTGGGATTATTACCGAGGTCATCAAGTCGGCCAAAGCCGGAATCAAAGACCCAAGCCAACCTTTGGGGATCTTTTTGCTGGCAGGTCCCAGTGGCATCGGCAAGACCGAAACCGGTCTGGCCGTAGCGGATCTTCTTTTTGGCGGTGAAAATTTTATGGTTACCATTAACATGAGTGAATTCCAGGAAAAGCACACCGTGAGTCGACTGATCGGGTCACCTCCCGGTTATGTCGGGTACGGAGAAGGGGGTGTGCTTACCGAAGCAGTGCGCCAACGGCCTTACTCCGTGGTTCTCATTGATGAGGTGGAAAAGGGACACCTTGAGGTGATGAACATCTTTTACCAGGTTTTTGACAAAGGGATGCTTTCGGACGGGGAAGGTCGGGCCATCGATTTTAAAAATACGGTGCTTTTTTTGACGAGCAATCTGGCTACGGATGTGATTACAGAGCTTTGTTCCGGAGATGAAGTGCCTTCCCTGGAGACGATTGCCGCTGCTGTGCGGCCGATTTTAAGCAACCATTTCAAACCGGCCCTTCTGGCCCGAATGACGGTCATTCCCTATATGACACTCGGGTCCGACATCCTGAAGGATATCGTGGTACTCAAGTTGGACAAACTGGTAAAAAGGCTTGTTGAAACCCATAAGATGAAACTCTCTTATTCTCAGGACGTTGTGGAGCAGATTTCCGCCCGCTGTACCGAGGTTGAAACCGGGGCCAGAAATATCGATTATATTATGACCGGAAGCATTATGCCGCGCATGTCACAGGAAATTCTGGCCCGGATGAGCGAAGGTGAAATGCCATCAGAGGTTCATCTGGGGCTTGATGAAGACGGTTCATTCAATATAGATTTTGGAGGTTAGAAATGGCGCTATCAGCAAGTGAGGCACGATTCTTGTTCGACATATCAGGTAGTAAGCTGGGGGTTGCAGACTTTACTGCAACGGAGAAAATTTCCTCGCCCTATGAAGTTAGCCTCTCTCTGGTGTCAGAAGATGAAATCAATTTCGATGATGTGATTGGCAACGAGGCGTTATTGACAATCTTAGGCGATGACGCAGACCGATATTTTCATGGCATCATCAATAAATTTATACACAATGGCAGCAGGGGGCGTTTTAACCTTTACCAAGCAAGAATGGTGCCGTCCCTGTGGCTTCTTTCTTTGGAGCAAGACTGCCGTATTTTTCAAAACATAAATACACCGGATATTATTAAGGAAATTCTGAAAGAGGCAAACATTCCCGCAGATCGATTTGAATTTCGGCTTCAAAATACCTATAAAGAAAAAGAATATTGTGTACAATACCGAGAGACAGATTTAAATTTCATATCTCGTCTTCTCGAAGAAGAAGGCATTTTTTATTTTTTTGAGCATACAAAAGACAAACATCTCTTGGTCTTTGGGGACAGCACGGTAAATTATCAACCGATTTCAGGAGAACCCGAGGTCGTTTTTAATCCCGGGCATGGTATGGTATCGGGAGAAGAAGCCGTTATCAGAATTTTTTTATCCCGGCAGATCCGATCCGGAAAATTTACTTATAAAGATTTTAATTTTGAAAAACCTTCTCTGGATTTGACCACCGATAAGCAGGCCGATGATAATATAAATCTGGAAATTTATGATTACCCCGGTGAATATCGTACCGAAAAAGTCGGAAAAAAACTGGCCCAGATTCGCCTTCAAGAAACAGTAATGTACAAGGATAATGCAGAAGGAGAAAGCGTTTGTCCTCGGTTTATCCCGGGTTTCACTTTTACGCTGACCCAACACGACCACAGCGATTTCAATCAGGAGTATTTGCTTGTAGATGTCACTCAAACGGGATTACAACCCCAGGTTCTTGAAGAGCATGCAGGTATGGGTGCTTCTAGTTATGAAAATCAGTTTTTCGGTATTCCTTCATCAGTAACCTTCAGACCTGAAAGAGTTAGCCCGAAACCTGTCGTGGAAGGTGTTCAGACGGCTATTGTAGCAGGACCGGACAAAGAGGAAATTTACACCGACGAATATGGTCGTATCAAGGTCCAATTCCACTGGGACCGCGAGGGCGAAAGAAATGAACATAGTTCCTGCTGGATCAGGGTTGCAAGCAGCTTTGCCGGCGGTAACTACGGTTGCATTTTCACGCCCCGTGTGGGTCACGAAGTCGTCGTAGATTTCCTTGAAGGCGATCCGGACAGACCCCTTGTTACGGGAAGTGTCTACAACGCCAAAACCATGCCACCCTACACACTTCCTGATGAAAAGACCAAAAGTACAATCAAGACCAACAGTTCCACAGGGGGAGAGGGCTTTAACGAAATCAGGTTTGAAGACGCTAAGGGCGATGAAGAGATATTCATCCACGGAGAGAAAAACCTTGATATGCGCATAAAAAATGATCGCCGGGAGTGGATCGGCGAGGACCGCCATCTTTTCGTCAAGAGAGATAAACTCGAGGAGGTGGATCGTGACGCTCACGTCATTATCAAAAGAGATGAAATGAAAGAGATCGGCCGTGACCATAACCTGAAAATAAAAGGAAAAGAGTCCATAGAGGTCAGCGGATCACGATCTGTCAAAGTTACAGGCGATGTCATCGAAGTTTTTCAGGGAAAACACAGCGAACAGGTCACACAGGACTATTATGTAAAGGGTATGAATGTCGTGGTGGAAGGCATGACCGGTCTCACCATCAAAGTTGGCGGCAGTTTTATTACCCTCAATTCAGGAGGTGTTTTTATTTCAGGGCCCATGGTGATGATCAACAGCGGCGGTTCTGCCCTTTCAGGAGTAGCCGGCAAAGTGGTCGCACCGGTCGCACCCCTTGTGGCTGCCATCGCCGGGCTGGCAGCCCCTGGCAGGGATCCCGACTACGACGCGCCGACACATAAGGAGCCGGATGAGGACGAAGCCGAAGATGAAAAGAAATCCTGGATCGAGATCGAGATGGTGGATGAAGACGACAATCCAATAGCCGGTGAACGGTATAAAGTCACATTGCCTGACGGCAAGACTGTCGCCACCGGAACCACCGATTCAAACGGCATGGCCAGAGTCAGCGGAATAGATCCGGGCAGCTGCAAAATTACGTTTCCCAACCTGGACAAAGATGCCTGGGAAAAGGTTTAAATAGGAAATATGAGGCATGCCTGAATACACGATCAAACAAGGTGATTGTATTTCCAGCATCGCCAAAAAGAATGGACTTTTTTGGGAAAAGGTGTGGGACCATCCGAACAATTCGCAGCTTAAACAAAAACGTAAAGATTCCAACATCCTCTATCCCGGTGACATTGTCTTTGTCCCTGACAAGGAAGAAAAAGAGGAGTCTGGTGCTACAGAACAACGACATAGATTCCGAAAGAAAGGCGTTCCGGCCAAGATACGACTAAAAGTGCTGGATGAGAATCAGCCACGAGCCAATCAGTTGTATACCCTTGAAGTAGATGGTTTACTCTTTTCAGGCACTACGGATTCTGAGGGAAAGTTAGAACATGTAATTCCCCCTGATGCGAAGAAAGGCAAACTCCTCATCGGTGAAGAACAAGATGAATACTTATTAAATTTGGGCCAAATAGATCCCATTGATACAATCACTGGCTTGCAAGCACGTCTTAACAATTTAGGATTTGATTGTGGCGCGATCGATGGTGTTATAGGAAAGAAAACTGAGGCTGCTATCAGAGAATTCCAAAAGGCCTATGATTTAACTGAATCGGGAATAGCAGATACAGTGATGAAAAATACGCTATTAGAGGTTCACGGACTCTAAAAAGCAATCCTTTTTTGAAATATGAGCTTTTACAGTTCAGCAAATCAGCATAGATGAAAAAACACCATGATTTTAATGGCTTCTATCTTTAAAAAGTTGCAAAAGACCACAGGTAAGCCTATGGGTACCTACTTTATAAGAAATCTGTCAACAACTGAGGAAAGGGAGTGATATGGCGGATACCAGTAGCCAAAGTGAAGGTCACTTAGTCAGTAGACAACATTTTAAAAGCACAACTTCAACTTCCATTGATCGAGGTTATGAAGTGCGCAAGATTGTTGTTGTCCAGGGGATAGAAGGCACTAACGAGGACATGGAAAAACGTTATGGTGTAAACGGAAAATACCCGAATTACAAATACAAATGGCAAAAATATAAGTTAGTGGACATCTTTAAAATCCCAAATAATAATGGGAAAATTCTGAATGAAATACCCGTTGAAAAAGTCAGTTCAGGAGGTGGCGAATACTTCGTTTATAAGAGCAAAAAACAGCGTGTAATTTTTCATCTTTACGTGGTTAAAAAAAAAAGTGATTTTAAGGAATGGCTTGAGACTCCTGGTGCTCATGTGATCTATGCTGGTCACTCTCGATATGGAAGAGGGGCCTGCTTCGGAGATGGAGTAAGCGATCCAGGAGATCGGTGGGAGGACGGCAGCGGTTGCACGAAAGGAAATATCAGTCCTAATGATGGTCTATTAAGACTGGGCTACCCTATCGTTGGAATACCGATTTCGGACATAGACCATCATACATATAATACCATTCCGGTCCAGGAGGAACCAATAATCGATAAGAAGACCTATCATCCTGATGTGGTTAAGATGGTGCCGTTACGGCGAATGAGGATTGATCCTGATCTTGATACATCCAAAATAAGGCACAATTCTTTCAATGCCACTCATGAAAAATGGGGTTGGTGGATGTGGGATGACCATGAAAATTGCATTCGAATTGCTCCTGATCTGCCGCTAAAGTTGATAGGCTTGGAAAACCTTTTTTACAAAGGTGACCCGAAAAAGGATATATGGGGGTATAGAAAATACGATCACGAGTATGACAGGCACAAACTGCACATCCTTTTACATGCAGGATGGAAAGAAACAAATGCCAGTCCGTGGGATATCGGTAAGGTAAATCTAAAGTGTAAAGTTTTTTGTCATTTCGGTTGTAGTAGCTTCAAACACTTTCACTCAATTATAAGGGGAAAAGATTACAAAAACTGGAAAAGAACCGGAAAGGGTCGAGAGGAAGACAGGTTTGCATATTTCACAACCCAGCCCTCCAACAAATATTTAAGACCGGTTTGGCTCAAATATCTGTTTCTTTATCCGAAACGGAATGATTACAAGTCTTGGCGTCACAGTCTTGAGTGGGCTCGCAAAAAAACCAATAGAGAATTAAGATATAAGTGGCGGCAGAGATACCGTGTGATATGAATAACAGTGTGCGTCATACAGTAAACCGACAGTCCCCTTCCCGACACTTACATAGGTGTCTATTCGGTACATTAAATGGGCGGGTAATGGTTATTATGATTGCACTCGTTCTTTTCGCATTTTGCGCTTGTCAACGCCAAGGAGGTGAGAAGATGAAGGAACCAGAGGTCATTGAACAAATACATGCATTAAATTCTGAAGACCAATTGGCCGTTGAAAGACTTGTCGAAATCATAATAAACGAGTCGAAGAAAACACCAGAGGCTGTAATTTCACTATGGACTACCGGAAGTGCGGAGGACGTCGAAAAGGCGATTACAATTATGCTGGAATTGGAGGATCTTGTTCTCATCCCTCTTCTCGACAACTTCGACAATTGTGATCCTCAGCAACGCCTCCAATCCATTTCTTTAGCTGTTGACATACAATTATCGATCCGAAAAATAATCGTTCAAAAACTTAATCAACTCCTTGATGACGTAAGCCTTATACCAATGGAGGAGATACCCGGATCTGTTGAGGAAGAAGCACCGATTCCTATGCGGATTTGCGATGAGGCGTACCTTATTATGAGACGGTTGCTAAAAATCGATGAAAAGGAAGTTGATTTCGCAATGAACTCCAGCGAGTTTATTGAATTGCCGACTGATTTGAGAAATATTGAAATTCAAAGGGCTCGGAAATCAGAAGCATGGACTATCTGGATTAAAGATACGATAGAGTAAAGCCGCGCTGCGCGGCAGTCTTATAGCAAAATAGGTCAATACTTCATTTGATAGTTCAATATTGAGAGGAGATACCATGCCTTCACAAGGACGACTTGGAGACAAATCACAGGCACCGGCTGATGCTCACGGCTGTCTGGCCTGCCCGCATCCGGTTATCGGTCCGGCGATTCAAGGGTCACCAAATGTGCTGGTGAACTTTAGGTCTGCATTGCGAGTCGGCGATATAGGGATACATGCGGCCTGTTGCGGTCCCAATATGTGGACAGCCGTGAAAGGAAGCGCAACGGTTTTGATCAACAACATGCCGGCCCACCGCATGGGTGACATGGACCAGCACTGTGGCGGGGTTGGTCTGTTGATCGAGGGAAGCCCCGATGTGATCGTGGGCGGGTGAAGTTGAAAGCTCCCTGTAAGAGGTGGGCGTTCTACTTTTTGATATATGAATATCCTATACATCCGGTTAATCTTGCCAACAATTATTTAGAGTATGGGCTTAATTTGCGAGACGATCTCATTGAACAAATAGAATTTATCTGCCCTCGCTGCCGCCATGGAAGTGATGAGGGCATCGTACAGGCCCCTTTGAAGCTTGGTCATATCTTTAAAAAGGAAGAGGGTTTTGTTTTAGAGGGGTTTTTTGTTTGTTCCAATGTTGATTGTAACTGTACCTATCCGGTTTTAAACGGCGTTCCGATTATCCTAAAAGACATCAAAGGATGGTGGCATTCTGAAAAAGCGAAGCTGTCTGTCATTCGATGCGATTCACCTGAGATAAAAGAGTATTTCAACGGATTGAGTCATAGCGAGCCTTCGTCTCACGCAGAGAGAAGTTTAATCAGCTCATACATGGATCTGCATTACGGAACCCTTGAAGACTTAAATATTCCTTTTGCATCACGGGTTGACCCCAGGCAGTTCTGGGAAAAAGCTATTGCAATAGGGAAACCGAACAGGGGTGAAATATATTGTCATTCGCTGGACCTGGGATGTTCCGTTGGGCGATACACTTTTGAGCTGGCTCGATTCAGTGAGCTGGCTATCGGGATGGATCTGAAATTCAATACAGTTTCCCGAGCAGCGTTGTTTCATCGAACCCAAAAGATTTCTTACGAACAGCGAAAACACGGCCAATGCTTTGAGGAGACTGAGACGACCTATACACCGTCACAAAATGTTTTGTTTCTTGTGGCCGATGCCCTTGATCCACCTTTTAGAGCAGAAACTTTTGACCTTGTGGCCGCCTTAAATCTCATTGACAATGTAAAACTGCCCCTGGTGTTAATTGGCCAGATGGATGCCTTGCTCAAGCAAGGTGGGAGTTTGATCCTGGGAGCTCCTTATGAATGGCAAACTGAAATTTGCGAACCGAAAGAATGGCTGGAGACCGATGATATGGATTCGCCGGAGATGATACAACGCATCTTGGAGGGGAGGCTATTTCCCCGGATGGGTATAACATATGAAATACTGGAAGATATTTTCGATATTCCCTGGCTGATGAGATACCACCATCGCCACTGGAGTCTGTTTCTGCTTCATCTCCTCAAGGCCAGAAAGAGGGTAATCAAGATATGAAATGTTTCCTAATTAGGGTAAAAGTAACCATACACATCCGGTAAATCCTATCAAAAGGAAAAAATTAGATGCCCGCACCACAAAAAACCATGTTGGCCCAGCTTGCAAAGATCAATTTTATCTCTAAAGGCATTAATTTGCCCATGGATTGGTCTCAGCCGGGTGAGCAGTATCCCGATGCGTTCAAACCGAGTGAAATAGCGGTGGCGCCCAATTCGCCCATGAACCTTTTTCGGGATGCTACGTTGAACAAGTACCATGTGGATACGGCAAAAACCATTGGCAAACAGCATGAGAAATATATTGATGGGATTTGCGGTGCCATCTGCGACGGCATTGATAAATGGATGAAGATGACCATGATTACAAGCGCCCTCATCAATGGGCCGGTGGGTGTGGTATTGCCCGGTAGCGTTGTCGGCCCTCCTTTGATGCCGTTGATTTTTGCCACAGCGCCAAAAAACACCCCTCAAGAGACGAAATATTCAAATGCCATCTCAAGTGCGTTTGGGACACTCTGGCAGGCATGGCAAGCGGGGCTTATGGGCACATTGATGTATCCGGCTTTTGCAGCATTTCCCGGGCCGGTGGCTCCCCCCATGCCAAATGTTCCGCTACCGCTCATTGCGTTTTCATCGCCCGGAGAATCGGGGCTTTCTCCAAGCACATTAAAAATCACCATGGACGCCAATCTTGCTGATCCAAAGGCTTTGCACGCCTCGGATTTGTTTGATGCAATCGCAAAGGCGTTCAATACTATATTTCAAGTCTTTAAGGCCTCCACCATGGTGCAAAATGTTCTTGGTATGGGCCCGATTCCAACTTTTGCACCCCCTTTTGTTCCGGTGGGTCCTGTGGTTATGGGGTCGGTTATTCCAACACCCGGTGTGTTGGTGTAGATTTTTTCGACTCGGTTGGTTATCAGTTGTTTTTGTGGGTTTACGGTGTATGAAACCCATTGAGAAATAAAAAGGTTATCAATAATGGAAATTCTGAATGACACACCATTTGAGATTGAAGCGATTCCTTATATCGGACCGGAAGGTAAAACCGTATTAACTGTTATGGTCAAAGGGACGTTCGATATTATTTCTGAACAACCCGGTCAGGTGGCTTCGGAACAAATACCGGTGGCTTTTGGAGATGAATATTATAATGAAAAAGATGGAGGGAGCGTCAAGTTCGAATCGGACGTCGCCCCTTTTAAACCGAGAACGGACATTGTTTTGGTGGGTCGTGCCCACGCACCTAAAGGGGCGCTCGTGCGAGCCCTTGACGTATCCCTTCGTATCGGACGGGTGAAAAAAACCATCCGTGTTTACGGTGACCGGAAATGGCAATGTTCGAGTTGGTTGCTGCCGAATTCCATATCAAAACCTGAGCCATTTTCTGCCATGGACCTTGTCTATGAACGCGCCTTTGGCGGCATTGATAAAAAAGGTGGAGGCTTTTGCCCGCAGAATCTGATCGGTTGTGGTTTTTTTGCCAAGAAGTCCGTAAAGAGGCTTGATGGCTCACCCTTGCCGAATCTTGAGGACCCGAATCATTTAATCAGGTCCTGGAAAGATCATCCCAAACCCGTGGGTTTTGGTTTTTACGGCAGGGCCTGGATGTCACGGAGGGATTTTCTGGGAACCTACGATGAGAAATGGAGAAAAGAGCGCTCTCCCGATCCTCCGGAAGATTTCCGATTCGATTACTATAATGGCGCACATCCCGACTTACAGGTTGATGGCTATTTAAAGGGCAACGAAGACGTCGAGCTGGTGCATCTCACACCTGAGGGAACCATTCGGTTCCAGTTGCCCGGGATCAGCATAAGCTGTAGCGTCAGCAAGTCCTTTGAAATCCTCAAGTCAGAGTCGTTACCTGAACCAGAAGAGCAAGATGAGGAGGTTGAGGACATTGAAGAAGAAGATACGTATGAGGAGTTCGAAGAGAATCAAGAACCAGATCTTGTTGATGAAGAAGTGAATTTGAATATAGACACACTGTGTCTGATTCCGGATGAAAAACGCTTTTATATGGTCTGGCGGGGTCTTTGTCCGATCAATGACTTAGGCGCTTTGGAAGTCAAGACGATAACGATCCGATAACATTTACGAACAATGAGAGTATTATATGTTCTTCAGGTTTTTTATTTGCCTTAATCAGATGGATTATTGGTTGATCTGCCCAAATAACTTTAATCCTTCCTCCTCGGCTATTTTTTTCCCTCGCATAACTGATTGGTTTATAGAGGGCTGCCTCATGATCCTTAAGTCTGGACAAATCTCTGTGAGAAGGCACCTGCGCAAGGATATCTCGCAAGGCCATCATGTTAAGATGGTCGTGCATGAACCCGCGGAGAAAGTCGAGAGCAAAGAACTTGTCGTGAAACTTCTTCAACGTGTCATCGGGCTGGCTCTCGTACCACTCCAGAATCTCAAATTTCTGAAAACCCCTGCGAAGAACCCTCCTCACAACAACCCCCCGTTAGTAGCGTGTATATGCCCTATCCTTGATGCTGGTCTTATAGAAGATGTGACTACGTGTCTTGCTTAAAGCACTACTGTAATTGTGAAATGAAATTCTTTTCTCATTCGTAGATTATCAAGGGGAGGTACTGGCCTCCCTTTTTACTCCAGGAGCAAGCGCTGTCAGCATCATGCAAAAAAAGCGGCTACAAGCCGAGCAATGACCGATATGTATCCGTAGGGTTTTGTGCTGAGGGGGGTGAGCCCGGTGTGACATGTGCGGCAAGCGTCCCTGCATCCAATTGTTGAACGCGCGTCCGCGCGGTATTCACCCGCGTTATAACGTTGTTTATCGTTTCATGTCTTCCGCTTGCCTCGTCCAGTGTTGGATAGGGAACGGCTCGGTCAGCATAGAGAGACTGATATCCATTCCGATGCAAGTGAATGACGATGGGTTTAAGACTCCGAGTAAGATCCTGATTCTGCTCAAGTGTCCGATCTGTACCCTGCACTGTGCAAACGGTCAACAAACTACTGGGGTAAATGGTGCCACCCGGCCCGATTCTTTCCCACCTGAACCGACGCAGACCGAAGATGCTGTATACATGCCCTGCACTTTGTTGATATCTCCAGCGTCCCAGCCCGGCAGATGCCTCAAAACGATAAATTTCGCTGGCATCTTCTTCGGGGTCCTCTGGATTAATTACACAGGGTTCCCCGTTAAGGGGGTTGTAGACTGAAAGAAAGCCATGAATTGGCAAGTCCACTTCTCTAAGTAGCCGGTTTGGAGCATGCAGTCTGACGACAGAAAGCTCGTGGCCGTTTTTCGAAATAACACTAAGGTCCGATGCCTCCACCATTGACCGGTCGGGTAACGGGTCTCTCCGTGTTGAGTCGTACTGGATTTCAAGAAAGTCCTGCATCGGGTGGTGTGCAGTGCCTTTCATGATCGAACGGACCTCTCCCGAACCGTAAGGGCTCCAGTTATCGAGCATATAGTTCACCAGAAAAATAGCACAGGGGCTGCATGCCCAGCCGGTTGTCAGCAGATCAGTGGCGTTCCAGGCGCTTGAATTGATATCGCCTCGTGCTGGAAGATTATAGGGATGCCGCAAGGGGCCGGAAGTACCGCGGCCCCAGCCATTGGTGTGGATACCCCAGTACTCATGGTTGTTCGAAAGATGACTTACCGTGGGATTGCCAAAAGAGCCACCGTAAATCATGCCCCGTGATGATATTGCATGGCCATCGACGTTTGCGGTGAAGCCAACCCCACTGACCCCTCCGATTCGATAGTACGCGCCAACGGCAAGGTCAAGGAGTAGCTGGAACTTCATGCTCAAAAGATTGTCGTGTATGCCAATCGTGTAAGGACTTGATTCGGAGCCTTGTCTTAGGGATGTGCCCTGAAGGAAACTGCCATCTGGATCAAATTCAACATCCGAAAAATACTGTTCACCGCAGTTAACGAGATATTTGTGCATTGGGAATTCAATAACGTCTCCGCCGACAAAGGTCATGCCTGGATCGGTAATCTCTTTTAGCGAATTGAATTGCGGCTCGTTCAGACCGCCGGGGCGTTCCCTCAGGACTCGCTGCGGTCCCTTCCATAGGCGGACGAAAAACTCTCGGACGGGCTGTGTATTCACCGATGCACCTTCGTTCGGCGCTACGGGAACAGGTGTACCAGGTGGCTCTGATGAGCTTTGTGGCGGTGCAGTTCCGCTTTGAGGGAAGAATCGGCTCTTCCAGTGCTGGATTGCGTAAAGCCCTCGGTAATACTGGCTGACCTGGCTTGCGCGCTGCCGCCTCATGGCACTCGGAGGCAAAGGGTCCGATCTGCCGCCGCTTTCGCGTGGAAAATACCAGCGCATTATGGGGTTTCGGTTTGAGTATAGCTGATGAACCCAGGCCTCAATGGTCACAGAATAATTGACCTCGCCTGTGACCACAGCCCGTCGGCAGGGTACGATCCAGTTAAGCCGGTCTGAGCCCTGCGCAGATTCGATACCTTCTGAAATTTCCTGACTCATGGCTATTCCCAGTCGTGTCGCTCAAGCAGTCGCTGCCGAGTCTGATCGTCCAATTCCCCGGTTTCCTGGAGTTCCTCTTTTTCCTGAAATGCGGATAATGCCGCCCTCATTACAGTCCCGATTTCGCTGTCCGGTTCGCCGCAGCAGAATCCCAGGTTGTTCAGTCGTTCCTGAACCCCCTCAGTTTGGTCGATTGGATCAAGACGTCCGATAAGAATTTGATATCGAGCTTGATCAGGGGGTTCCCCAATACGGATAACGGCCTCTTCAGCTTCGGCAGGCACTCTCTCTTCCATCTTTCCCTCGCCGTCTAACCGACCCTCAGCGATTATCCCTTCACAGGTGAAGATATACCGAGCGTCCGCGCGGGGTTCATCCTCCCGAAGGAAACGAATTTTGAGAAGTGCCTGCCTTCCAGGAGACCTAAAGGTATGAAGGCTCTCTGTTTCGGTATCTTCTTCCCCTTCCTCTCTTTCAGGAATGAAGACACGATCGCCGGCAAAGAGCTGGTTAGGGCTTTCACGGAGCTGCCGCAGTGCGGCATTATTCTCATGCTCCCAGATGGTTTCTGGAAGCAATCCATATTGCCGGGCTATGCTTTGAATGGTTTCAGATTCGCGGACGACATGCTCTCCCATGTTGTCGGTCCTCTTTCGTTGTTAGGGCCCAAGCCGATTATTGCAGCGGCAACAAAAAAGGCCAAAAGTTATCATTTCCCAACTTGCCTGCCCTCGACGCCAATCGGGGGACCGGGGAATCCAGACAAGGAGCTGGATGACCGATTACGTCCGGCATGACATTTGTAGCTCACGACAGTAGGACTTAACAGCTTCAAAATGATTGCGGTTAGCTATAAATAGATGGTTAGAAAGTAATTGATAATGAGATCAGGCCAACAAGAGATGTTTCACAATAGAAATCGAATCGAGATCAGATTTAATTTTCTGCATTCATTTATTAAATTAAATTCATATATTAAAGTAATATATATGTTAAATGATAATTGAATTGATATTTCAAATAGTTGTATGCCACGTTGTGGCATTAATTGATGGGGCAAATCGATAGAACAGGAGGGGTTTGGTTGATTACATGTATCCTGCCATTATATAAATTATTTGGGGAATGGGGGAATGGTGTCATTATGTTGAATAGTGAATAATGATTTGACATAAAAAAAATAGTTACTGTAAAAGATGATATTATGGGCAGAGCATGGCGAATTGAATATGAAGGCGCATTGTATCATATCTTGTCCCGGGGCAATGAGCAGAAGGACATTTTCTATGACGATCAAGATCGTTTATTGTTTTTAAAGACAATCGGCGAGATGTCCGAGCGTTTTGAGATAGATATCTTTTCATATGTGCTGATGGGAAATCACTATCATCTTCTTTTAAAAACGAACCGCGCCAGTCTTTCCAGAAGCATGCAGTATTTAGGGGTAACGTATACACGGCGGTTCAACCTACGGCATTTTCGTTCCGGACATTTATTCTAGGGCAGGTTCAAGAGTATTATTGTTCAAAATGATGCCTATTTGATGCGGCTCTCCTGCTATATTCACCGCAATCTGCTTAGGGCCGGTATCGTTAAACGGCTGGCAGATTATCGCTGGAGCAGTTATAAAGCCTATGCTTACGGCAATAAAGCCCCTGAATGGCTCATAACAAAACCGATATTGTCCCAACTCAAGGGGAAGGATAGACATAAGGCTTACAGGCAAAAAGTTCAACGCTATGCCAAGGAGGAGAAAAAACTGTGGGAAGATTTGCATCACGGAATGATTATAGGGTCAAAGAAATTTGTCAACAAAACCCGCAGCACATATTTGCCGGAAAAACCACATAAAGAGATTCCTCAACAACGCGATCTGGCCAAGGGCGTCGATCCTGTTGCCAAGTTAAAGGAAGCAGCGAGGATTCTTGATTGTGATCTCGATCATTTCAAGCGGTCACCAAGAATATCAAATGCTGAAAGAGACGACCGCGATCTATTGGTGTTTTCTATTTGGAAAACAGGTATATTGACAAACGAAAAAATCGGTCGTTTATTTGGAATGACGTATTCCTCGATCAGCCATATCGTAAGGTCGGTAAGGTTGAGAATGGAGGAAAACCGTGACTTAAAAGAAAAATTCAACCAAATTTATTCACTATTTAAGATTTGACACCATTTGCAGAATGCCGGCAACCGTTTGCTGTGATAGCTTTTCCCACAGCTTAATCTGTTCAACCGTTCTATTTCGGCCCCGCATCGCTCGCACCAGCAATTTAGGCTTGGAACTGTCTCCCGTTGTCTCCTCAAACAACTCATAGATATCCGCCTCACGGTCTCCCACACTTACCAGCATGGTCTCAGGACACAGTTGCTGCGCCTGTTCTACTGCACGATAACTTTTCAGCCACTTCATACTTTCTTTTTGCTCAATGGGCACTCGATGACGTAATGCCCCCTAACCAGACTCCTCTGGCTTTCGTGACCAGCATTGCACATCCAAAAGACCTAAAGGAACGCCATCTTCTGTGAATGCCAGCGTATCATGCACCATCAGGCCTACAGCGCTGTTCCATTTCGTGTTGATCGGCCCCATGTCTTTGCACGCATGGGCAGTATAGCTCAGCGTTGTTATATCTTGTACGGCAAGGACAACTTTATGCTCCTGTATGCGGTCTATGGTTGCACCAATATGCGGCTGTAATAACCCTTGCATATCAGTGTTCCGGTTATCAAAAAAACGATAAGCTGCCTTCACTTTGGCCATTGATCCACCACATGCTTGCGGCACCAATTCACCGGGCTGACCATAAAAATCTCTGGCTATGATCAGAAGACGCTCCTTTAATCGCTCATCAAATAATTCAACGCTGCCGAATTCCTCTTCTGCCCAGTCCTGTGGTGCTTCCGGCCGTGGCAATTCACCTATACCGAGTTTTGATTCCCGACATAACCGGCTTTGCCAACCCTGCCGTAAGGGGTATACATATATCTGCTTTTTGCCATTCGATACTTTCCCGTTCGCATACCCATCAGCACGGCCCGCTGTTTCGCCAACCCGTATCCAGTTGGCTGCACGATAGCTGGCTCCGGTATACCGATCAGAGTCCACAAAGGTCTCGACCAATACCGGCGCATATCCATATCGTTCCCGCCAGTCCATTGCCAGCCGATTAAGACATTGGCCCAATACATGAGAAGCCAAATTCGCAACTTGAACCGTCGGCACTATCAAAAAACGGCTGTCGCATACCACCCGCTGCAAGTTTTGCCTGCGCGCTCACTCACTCCAACCTATAAATTCATCTCTTGCCTTTAACCTCCACGTTGATGCGCTAAAGCTTAATCCTCCAAGCAATCCATAGATCTCGCTGTGGACCAAGTACCGAATCTGTGCTCCACAAAGCGGACCGCTGCCAAGATAATGATAAGAATCCATCAATTGATTCCATTGACGAGAGGCTTTACTGTATCGACTTGTTATGGGCGCTATTTTAACCTTTCCCAACTGTTTTAAATTGCAGCATATTTCTGCTACTTGAGGCAGATCCTGCTTAGGGTGGTTTTTCAAACATTGATTTCTTGTAACCATTCAGCGAATTTTTAATCTATACTACCTTCGGCATAAGAAAATCAGGCAATTTTCCGTTAAACAGCAGATCCAATGCATGGCTTGACTTGACGCCTTGTTTTCGACAAGTAGACAAATAACTTCGAATGCGACAAAAGATTTGGGCTCCACCTATTG
>Ga0208279_1000240_pt1 | contig 50158 bp, 48 predicted proteins | sample AntAceMetag02UKM_FD_184766 | JGI IMG/M metagenome (GOLD analysis project Ga0208279, IMG submission 184766) | Saline lake microbial communities from Ace Lake, Antarctica - Antarctic Ace Lake Metagenome 02UKM (SPAdes) (version 2) | ecosystem: Environmental > Aquatic > Non-marine Saline and... | reverse complement strand
ATTGTTCCAGCCTCTCAGGAGAGAGACCGAAAGGCTCTTTGTCGGAGTTGCGCCCTCTTCCTCCGTGTGGTATCATTCGTTTGCCCAATAGGGGGAGGGGGGAAGGGCTGTTTTCTTGGCCCTTCTCCCTTTCCTTGGGCCGGCTTGACCGATCACCAGGAACCAGAGGGCTCGTAGAACACTTCCAGAGGATCACAATAAACACTGCCTCAAGTGGTACAACTTTTTGGGGGAACCCCCGAAGTTCGCTGGTAGACAAGGTGTGTTGCGATATATTGTACATAGATCCTCCCTACAATCAGCGTCAGTATTGTACCAATTATCACGTTTTGGAGACTATTGCACGCTATGATAGCCCAGAACTCTATGGCGTGACTGGATTACGCGAGTACGATGATCAAAAGTCAGATTTCTGTTACAAAGCAAAGGTGCTTGGTGCTTTTGAAGACTTGATACGGCGCACACAAGCACGTTACATCTTTTTGAGCTACAACAGCGAGGGGCTAATGCCCGAAGACAAAGTTGTCACTGCAATGCAGCGATATGGATTAGTTAAGGTAGAGAGACAAGAGTATCGCCGATTTCGTGCAGACGTAGATAGAGAGAACCGCAAGTATAAGAGGGATGATGTTGTTGAGTATCTGTTTTGTCTTGAGAAGACACATCCTGGCTAATGGTGTGTGCGGTTAGGGGATACATAGATGGAAGGGCGCACTAAGTTATGGTCGCTGGGACGGTCGCCCGTCCCAGCGCCACTACCAAACCGGACGTGAGACTTTCACCTCATCCGGCTTTTCAGCACGAGGGCCATTGTCATTGGCACTTTCTGCCGTGAATTTCGTCGTGGCAGTGTCCGTGGAGCAAGACCAGGTTGGCGTACCGATTGTTTGACCGGTTGCCGTCCCTTCGGCTACGCTCAGGGCAGGCTCCTTCGGCAGGCTCACCGCCACGAGTACTCGCGGTGGCAGGGCAGGCTCCAGTGGTGCATTTCTATCACGTCTTCTGCCTTGAAGTACAGCCCACATAGCCCACAACGGCATTTCTGTCTTTTCAGCAGGTTGAGCCCCCGTGTCGGTTTCGTCGGGTCGCGTCCTCGGCGCTGAATCCAGTACGGCCAGTCTCCATCCCTTCGGCAAGTCCTTCGACAAGCTCAGGACAGGCTTCAGGGCAGGCTCCAGGACTCTTGTCGCCCTTGACTTTGATGTGTCGCTCGATCGGCGTGTCGGCGTACTTGGCCAGCCACGCTGTCCCGTCACCAAAGTTCTTGCGATTGCCTCGTTGTTTCCAGTAGCGACTGACGCACCACCCACCTGTTTTGCGTGGGTGTCGAAACCGAGCCCACCGGTATAGCTCGTGAAAGAGCTGGGCGTCCATCCAGTCAAACGTTTTCTTGATGAACTTGATGAACTTGGAGAGGAAGGGGGTGAGCAAGAGGGGGCCCCTGGTGACGAGGGGCACCACCACGGGCACTGAGCAGCCTTCTCTTCTGCCAGGAAGGGCTCCCCGCCGGTCACTCGTCGGTGGGGAGCCTTTTTTCCATACCCGCCAAACGGCGGGGCCAGAAACAGGCCAAATCTCTCTGGTCGCCGGGCGATTGCTGCTGTACAATGGAAGCACGATAAACGAGACAGGAGGTGAAAGATGATGATGGGATTCAGTCTCATATTGCTGTTGCTGGTAGGCGGACTGGCCGCCGCAACGATTGGCGGCCTGTTGTTTGCGTCGCAGCGCAATAGTGATGCGGAGCGCCATGGAGCGCGATCCACCGCACACCAGGTGCTGGACGAGCGGTTCGCCCGGGGTGAGATCGACCGGGAGGAGTACGACACGATTCGCGCACAGATTGAACGATAGGAGAAAGCGAGATGGGATTCTGTTACAACGGTTTTGGCTGGGGAGGCCTGATGCCCTGGGGAGGGACCTGGGGCGGTCTGATCCTGAACCTGGTGTTTTTCGTGGGTGTGCTGGCTGTGCTGGGGGTAGGGACCATCTGGCTGGTCCGGCGACTCGGTCGCCGGCCACTGGATCCGGCGGCGGGTGTAGATCCCCTGGGGATCACCCGGAGGCGGCTGGCGGCAGGGGAGATCACCGTCGCCGAGTTCGAGGATATGCGCGACCGGCTTCAACGCTGAAGCCGGTCGCCAGTTTTTCTTTACGCAGATACCTTTCCTGGCATGAGGGCAGTTTCTGAGAAGCGGCACTGGTGTTCTGGGTGGAGATATGGTACACTCATATAGCACAAGTGGGTGAACGAATGGACGAGCGAAGCGGTTTACGATGCCGACGAGGCGAGCCTGGAGCACCTGAAACATATGCTGGCTCAACTGGGCTGCCGCCGCGAGGGAGAGCCGGAACATCCGGCCCACGCACATGTGCAGCACGAGCACCAGAAGGCGGAGGGCCACGACCACCACGCCATGATGGAGACGGACTTCCACCGCCGCTTCTGGGTCGTCCTGGCCCTGACGCTGCCGGTGCTGCTGCTCTCGCCGACCATCCAGGAGTGGGATGAGGCTGGCCGTGGGCAGCCGGGCGCTGATCATGTCCGCCAGCACCGTCATCGTCGCCTTCAACGCGCTGCTGCTGCTGCGGCGGGTGGACCTGGGTGGGTAGGGAGAATTCCGTGTCCTGAACAGGAGCAATCATAATGAAGCCCAAGCGCGAAGGGAGCAAGTCGATGGATACCACGACCCTGATTCTGGCCGCTGTTGCGGCCATACTGCTGGCTATCGCCTTCTGGCGAGGACGAGACCTGCCACTGGCCGGGTTGCTGGCCGCTGGGCGCACGCTGTGGCGCAACCTGCCCTTGCTGTTGCTGGGCTTTGTCGTGGCTGGGCTGGCACAGGTGCTCATCCCCAGGGACCTGATCACCCGCTGGATGGGCGCCGAAGCTGGGGTCAAGGGCGTCCTCGCCGGTTGCGTGGTCGGTGGGCTGGTGCCCGGTGCGCCGTACGCCACTTTTCCCCTAGTGGCCGCGCTCTACCGGGGCGGGGCCAGCCTGGGCGCAGTGGTAGGCTTTGTCTCCGCCTGGGCGCTGTGGTCGGTTTCGCGCCTGCCCGTGGAAATGGCCCTGATTGACCCCAAGCCAGCCCTCGTCCGTTACGCCATCACCTTCGTGGTGCCGCCCATCGCTGGGCTGTTGGCCGAAGCCATCGCCCGGCTGGTGTGAGGCACACCCGATCGGAGGCAATGCTATGACCCGACAGATTCGTGTCGTCTTGGCCGACGACCACGCCGTCGTCCGCCAGGGCATCCGCCAGTTCATGGAAGAGGCCGGTGACATTGAGGTAATCGCCGAGGCGGAGGACGGCGCCGAGGCGGTGCGCCTGGTCGAGGCCCATCAACCCGACGTGGCGGTGCTGGACATCCGTATGCCGGAGGTGACCGGGGTGGAGGCGACGCGGCGGATCAAGGAACGCTTTCCCCAGGTACGGGTGCTCGTTCTCACCGCCTACGATGATGACCCCTATGTCTTTGCCCTGCTCCAGGCCGGAGCCGACGGTTACGTGCTCAAGACCGCCAGCGGCGACGAACTGGTGCGCGCCGTGCGCACCGTCCACCAGGGAGGTACTGCTCTCAGCCCGGAAATTGCTGCCAAGGTGGTACGACAGGCAGTGAGTGGTCGTCCAGAGGGGGCAGCCGATCAGGTGGAGTCCCTCACCGATAGGGAGCTGGATGTCTTGCGCCTGGCCGCGCAGGGGTTAACCAACCGGGCTATCGGGCACGAGTTGGGGATCAGTCACCGTACCGTCCAGGGACACATGGCGAATATCTACGGCAAACTGGGGGCGAACAGCCGCACCGAGGCGGTCACCGAGGCGTTGCGGCGCGGCTGGATCGTCATTGAGTAGGAAGTGGGGAGTAGGAAGTAAGGAGTAGGGAGTAATAAGGAGGCTGACTGTGCGCCGCTGGCTCCGTAGCCTGCATACCCAACTCTTTCTGTGGGCGGTACTGCCGGTCACGTTCGTCATCATCGGCCTGGCCTTTACGGGAGTCTACGCCCACCAGCGAGAGATGCGGGACTTTGTGGCCGAGCGGGACCTGGCCCTGGCTCGCCTCGCTGCCTGGGTCGTGGAGGATGGGCTGGCCCACGGGACGGTCGGCGCCGACGGGAGTGGCCTGGCGACGTGGATGTCGCCCGTCGTCGGCAGCCAGCCGGGAGCGGTCATCGTGGTGGATGGGGATGGGTGGGCGTTAGCTCACCCCGACTCCCGGCAAGTCGGCGTCAACCTGGGAACCGCTCCCGGTGTCGTAGCGGCACTGGAACGGCGTGAAGGGGCCATGATTGTGACCGGCCAGGACGATGAACCAGTGCTGGTCGCTTTTGCACCTGTCGGCGGGACCGACTGGGTGATACTGGTACAGGAATCTGTCGCAGGACTCATCGGTCCCATCTTGCGTCTCTCCAGCCTGGCGCCTATCGTCGCCGTTGGCGCGGGCATTCTCTCCTTGTTGATCCTCACCTTCGGCTGGCGCACTATCGTTCGTCCCCTGCAACGATTGAGTCAGGCCACGGAACAGGTTTCCTGGGGGGACTACTCCGCCATCTTCGAGCCTGTCGGTGGGGTGCAGGAGGTGCGCGACCTGCACCGGGCACTGGCGGAGATGGTGGAGCGTATCCGGGGCTACCAGGCCGGGATGCGAGACTACCTGGGTGCGGTGACGCGGGGGCAGGAGGCGGAGCGGGCCAGGCTGGCGCGGGAACTGCACGACGGCCCGGTGCAGGAACTGATCGCCCTGGGGCAACGGGCGGAGATGGCCCAGCGGCTGGTGGAGCGCGGCGAGACGGAGCGGACACAGACGCTACTGGAGGAATTGCGCAGTGCTGAATTGGAGACCGTGGCTGAACTCCGCCGCCTCATCGGTGCGCTGCGGCCCATTTATCTGGAGGACCTGGGCTTCCTCCCCGCGCTGGAGATGCTGGTGCAGCAGACGGCCGGCCGGGCTCCCGCCCGCGTCCGATTGGAAAGGGAGGACACGGCGCACCGGTGCACCCCTGAGGTGGAACTGGCCGCCTACCGCATCGCCCAGGAGGCGCTGAACAACGCTCTGCAGCATGCCCAGGCGCAGAACATCGTTGTCCGCGTCCGCTGTGACCGGGAGGGACTGGTCCTCTCCATCACCGACGACGGCGTGGGCTTCACTCTCCCTCCAAGGCCAGACATTTTGACCCAGGCGGACCACTTTGGGCTGGTGGGGATGCAGGAGCGGGCCACCCGGTTGGGCGGCACTTTCCACGTTCGCACCGCTCCAGGAGAGGGCACCCAGGTAACCGTCCGCCTGCCCGGCCGGCCCCTTAGCGCATAGGCCGTTTTCCCCTCGTCTTCCCCCGCCAAATGGCTCTACCTGCCGCGTCCCACCCGTGGTACACTGTCTGTATCTTACGGAACTTTGGGAGGTGGCAAATGAAAACGATACTATGGATCAGTTTAGGCATTGTGATAGCCGTTGCGCTGGTGGTCGCTGGCCTGGGGGTTGGATGGAGCCTGTGGGGCCGCTCACTGTGGGCCGCCGGCCCGTTCGCTGTGCCCAGGGTGGCTACTGGGACTGGGGTACTGGAAGATTGCAGTGGGTGGGGAGGTGGTATGGGCCCCGGGATGATGGGCGGAGGGGCCGCATCGGCGGCGCCGTGCGCGGGCCGGGGCTACGGGACTGGACCCTCCGACGCGTTGACTATTGAGGAGGCCCACGAGGCCGTGGAGCGATACATTGCCGCTCTGGGATATTCCAACAGTTCGGCTGAGCGCTCACGGCGAAGCCTGGAAGTGGCCGAGGTGATGGAGTTCGAGCGCAACTTCTACGCCATCGTGCGAGAGTCCGACACCGGCATCGGGGCCATGGAACTCTTGGTGGACAAGTGGACCGGCGCCGTCGGCCCGGAGATGGGGCCGAACATGATGTGGAACGGTCGTTATGGGCCTGCCCTGAGCCTGCCGAACGGGATGCATGGGCGCAGCGGGCGGATGATGGGCGGGACCAGCGAGAGCAACACGATCACCCCGGAGCAGGCGTTGGATATCGCCCAACGCTGGCTGGACGTCTACCGGCCTGGCGTCGCCGTGGAGGAGCACGCCGACCCCTTCTACGGCTACTACACCATCCACACGCTGAAGGACGAGGACGGCCAGATCGAGGGGATGCTCAGCGTACACGGCACCACCGGGCAGGTCTGGTACCACACCTGGCACGGGGAGTTCATTCAGATGCTCAAGCACGACGCAGATCACTAACCATCAGAAGAAGATATGTCAATTTGGGCAAGTCACTCCACTGAACGTTTTCCTCATATGTTGGAGATGCTCTACAACGACTATCCCCCCCCAGCCCCCCCCGGCAGCCGGGAGGGGAGAGGGAGGGGATGGATGCTGGTTTGCGGTTCCGGCTTCGAGGAAGATGACCTGGACGAACTGCCGGGCGACATCCTGATCGTGGTGCCGTGCGCGTGCGAGGAGGTGGGGAACCTGCTAGCGCAGCGCTACCCCGACCGGCGCATCTACAGAGTGGAGGCGCACAACGACCTGATGACGAACACCCGCTACCAGGCCCGTCTGATGGGCGTGACACCAGTGATGATGGTGCCGCTCAACCCGCTCGTCTCCGCCTTCACGCTGCTCCAGGCTAAGTTGCGCGGGCTGACGGCGCGAGTGCCGCCGCTGTTGGGTTGACCAGGAAGCCGGATTCGGGTACAATGGTGCTCAGAGCAGAGAGCAGATAAGGAGATGGCGCAATGGAACTCGCTACCCTTGTGCAAGACATTCACCGGCTCAACCATCAACTGGAACGCTTTGAGCGTAAGTACGGTGTGATGTCCGAGACTTTTTATGAATCGTACATCGCTGGCGAGGAGCCGGAAGATGATGCCTGGGTGCTCGACTTTGAAAAGTGGGCCGGATTATACGAGGTCTGGTGTGACCGGCAAGAGGCTTATCGCCAGGCGATGCAACGGCTGCGCGTAGAACAGCCTTCTCTCTCCAAGATCATCCAGCCCGTGACGGTGTGAGCAATGTTAGGCCGCACACTGCTGGACTATGAGTTGTTCATCTACGCGTTGCAAGACGATTATCCCAGCATTCAGGTGTCCACGCTTACCGTCATCCGTCAGGCCAGTGATGTAGCCACGGTTGAGGGTGACGTGTTCTTCCATCACGATCTTCGCTTGCGCGTACTGGAAGTTGTACGTTTTGATCTGATCCCGCCCCGGCTTTCCCGTTACGGCTACGAGGTCTGGCGTGGCGGCGAAAAGTTGTACTGGTACGACTCCCATCCTCACCCGAATGACCCCTCGTTGGTAGCCACGCATCCTCATCACAAGCATGTTCCCCCCGACATCAAGCGCCACCGTATACCTGCGCCGGGACTCTCGTTCACCGAACCCAACCTACCATTCCTGATCCAGGAGATTGAGCGACTGCTGAAATCCTGAGCGTCTACGTCGCTGACTCTGCAATTCTCTTTCAGTCAGAGTCATCAATGCCCGATGTTGCGCGAAGCGCCGCTGAGTAGTCGGAGAGTCTCTCCTGTCCCATATTGAGCAGATAGGCCAGGTCGGCGGCGCGGTAGCAGATTTGCACGACCAGGTCTTCAATCTGCCGCTCATCCGACAGCCCTTCCTCGACGGCATCCTGAATCGAGAAGCGCGCGCCGCGCCGAAAGGACTCGGCGGGGGTGGGGGCGTCAACGGTGGCCTTGGCCCGTTGATAGGAGCGTCGCCAATGCACCACGTGCTCTTCTTCGATCTCAAGGGCCTCGGCCAGACGGACATCGTCCCAACCCTCTTGTTCGGCTCTCTCAAGTGTGTCCACGTCGTCCAGCATCAACTCGTCGAAGCGGATGTTGCCAATACCGAGATGGTCGTCGTAATTGGCGTAACTATAGTGGAAGGTCTCAGCAGCCAGAAGTTGCCGGCGGTCAATCCCTTCATCTCAACTGCGCAACCCGGTCCAGCGCCGGGACCGGTACCGCCTCACCAGGCCCAGCCCAACCACTAGCCTCCCGCCACCCTATACCTGTTTGACTCTGAGGTCTGCCACAAAAAAGTGTGTCTCCAACCGGAACCTGCGCTCGGCTGTCTCATAGTTATCACTGGCCAGGTGAAAGGGGGTAAAGATGTTATCACGTTTCCGGCCCAATACTCTGGCATCCGTGACGAACGCCAGAGACGACACCGACACACCAACGCCCTCCGGCACGAGCAGGCTCACCTCGCCCACAAAGCCGAAGACACGAAGCCGCGTCTCGCCCACAGGTATGTCTGCGCTGGTCATGTCCAGTTCGACGTCCCCTACGCCAATCCAGATCTCCTCATCGGTCACCTCCCAGACGCCATGGCGGTGGACGTCGCCCAGCAGGCTCATTTGGACTGCCGTGTCGGGGCCGACCAGTTGCGGACGAAGCAGCAACCATGCCCCTAACGCGATCAGCCCAATCGGCCAGCAGAAAGCCCCAACGTCCACGTCGAGCAGACTGCCGGCCAGGAACATCAGCCCAACAAGGGTGATCAGGGCGCCAATGAAAATCTGCCAATTGTCGCGCATGCTTTCCTCCTCCTGTCGCTTCGAACTTACCTGATTAACAGAAAAACTGAGTCGTTCCTCCCACACAAGACCCTAAAGGTTTTCAGAACCTTTAGGGCCTGATCTTATACAACATGCGCTCCTACGTAACGGTCTCTAAGCGTTTCGCTAAGTCCTTCCCGGTCCATCCTCACGGCAAGAGGCAGATAGTCCAGTATGTCCTGGGCTGTTATGCCATCCTCCCCTTTGTCCTCAGCGGCCAGGTCCCCGGCAAGCCCGTGAATGAACACTCCCTTCCTGGCCGCATCCTGAACGGATAGCCCCAGACCGAACATGGCAGCAATCGTCCCCGTCAGGACGTCACCCGACCCTGCCGTCGCCATACCGGAATTCCCGCTCATGTTGATAAAAATTCTCTCATCGGGATATCCGATCAGCGAGTGAGCCCCCTTTAGGACGATCATCGCGTTCAATGCCCTGGCGGTACGCTGCAGGACGTCTATCTTGCTGGCGTCTATTTCGCACACACTCATCTCTGTGATTCTGGACATCTCGCCTGGATGAGGCGTAAGGATTGTCTCCGCTTTCCTTCCCCTTACGATTTGCAAGTCTTCACACAGCGCCGTGATTCCGTCACCGTCTATGAGCAGCGGCTTGTCGATCTCCTGTGCCAATTCCCTGGCCAGTTGTTGGGTTTCCTCCTCCAGCGACAACCCCGGACCGAGGACCACCATATCCACTCTCTCCGACAGTTCCAGTAAGGCACGTTTGTTTTGAAGGGCGATACTTCCCGAACTCGTTTCTTCCTGAGGTGCAAAGACAATCTCGCTTCCCTTATTCGCGATAAAGGGCGTCATCGATTTGGGCGCAGCCAGGCGAGAATATCCACCACCCGCTTTCAAGAAAGACAAGGCCGCAAAATAGGGCGCTCCAAAGTAACTGGACGCACCTGCGATGAACAGAACCTCACCAAAATCTCCTTTGTGACCGTCTTTATCCCTGGCGGGCAGTCTCACTGGATGGTTGATCTCTATCTTCAGCGAGTCGGCATCGTACATTGACGGCGGAAAGGATATGTGTGAAACGTACAGCCTGCCGCATAGGTCATACCCTGGGAAAAGCAGATTGCCTATCTTGGGCAGGCCAAAGGTCACAGTGTAATCCGCCCTCACCGCTGTTCCCATTACCTTGCCCGTGTCACCGTGGACGCCAGAGGGGATGTCAACGCTAAACACTGTTTTCCCACTTTGGTTGATCAATTCGATGACATCGCGATACAGTCCCTCGACGCTTCGTGTGATGCCTGTGCCCAGAATTGCGTCCACAATACCGTCGCAATGGGCGACATCCGTTTTCGTCACCTCGATGGATTTGATCTGCTGGACCTCTATGGGCAGCCGGGACACGATGTCGAGGTTGGTTTTCGCCGCACCCTTGAACCTGCCCCGGTCGCCTAAGATGAACACCTTGACGGCTCCACCATTTGAGTGGATCTTTCTCGCAACGACAAACCCGTCCCCCCCATTGTTGCCAGGACCGCAGAACACGAGAAACTTCTTGCCCTTGACGCCGGACTCCTTTAGCAGGACGAAGTACACAGCCTGACCCGCGTTCTCCATCAAGAGTTCTTCCACGATGCCGAATTTCTCTATGGCGGTCCTGTCCAACGCTCTCATCTCGGAGACTCTGCTGACTTTCATTTCTTACCTCAGTTTGACAGTGGCACGTATTTGACGATGTTAGATTACCTGCATCTTCTCAAAAAGTTGGGGCGAAAGTAGGTCGGATTTGCTGTCCGACCCTGTGGCGGTTAGCAAAACCGCCCTACGCTGCCCTTGCCCCAAGATATTGAGAAGATACGATTACCTCTTGTGGTGGCCGAAGGTCTCCTCGCCTCGGTCGGGAGACCTTCGGCGGACGAGAACTCAGTCTATGCCCCACAGCCTTCTACTCCTGGTTGTGAACTGGTGCGCGTGCCAGTGCTGCCGTGGATGGTTGCTCGCCCAGATTATAGCCTAACGGCGGTACTTGCACAAACACAAAACGTCCGCCGCGCTTTGCGAGCTCGAGTGGGACGATTTGAACGCTCCACGGTTAAGTGTGGAGCTACCTATGCTGCCTGTGTCTGTAGGGAAAGTATGACTATTTCATGTAGGGAAAGTTAGACATGGGATTTAAGGCGCGATGATCAGGCAGAGATTGGGTTATTGTGTTCTACGGTCCCTTCACATCGAGCAAGGTTGCGCAATGCGCCGCTTTCTGTTATTATTTACGCTGAGCGCGTGTCGTGGAGATCTTGTGAAGTGTGAAACGTGAGAGCGGCTTCAATGTTGGCGTCTGGTCACGTTTCACGCATCGCGTATCACGCTTTGAGGTAACCAATGACTGATAATCTCTTTCGTTTCTCGACCACTCTGGAAATACGCTGGCGCGACCTGGACGCGCTGGGTCACGTCAACAACGCTGTCTACTTCACCTACCTGGAGCAGGCCCGCGTCCACTACCTGCGCGAGTTGGGGCTCGTGCCGAGCGACCCTTCCGCCATTGGCATGATTCTGGCCGAGACCAGTTGCCAGTTCAAGTCACCGCTGGAGTTGGGCGAGCAAGTGACGATCTATGTGCGGGTGAGCGAGTTACGCAACTCCAGTTTTATTGTCGAGTACCGGCTGGAGGGAGGAGATGGGCGACTGGCCGCGACGGCCCGCTCGGCCCAGGTGTGCTACGACTACCAGAACCAGCGTTCCATTCCCATATCCGACCAGTGGCGCGAGATTATCATCGCCTACGAGCCGGGACTGTGACCGGATGCTGGATACTGCAAAGGAGCCTCGCAATGACAACCGTAGAACCGCTATCGGCCCAGCAACTGTGCCAGACGTGTGATCCCTCACAGTTCAACTTCGAGACGACGGCCGAACTGGAGGACTTGAGCGAGATCGTAGGCCAGGAGCGGGCGGTGGATGCGATTTTGTTCGGCATCGGCATCCAACGCGAGGGCTATAACCTGTTCGCTCTGGGACCCAGCGGCACAGGGAAGCGCACCACCATCGGGCAGTTCCTGGACCAGAAAGCCACCGCTGAGCCACGCCCCTCCGACTGGTGCTACGTCAAGAATTTCGAGCAACCTCACAGACCGCGGTCCCTGCGGCTTCCACCAGGACGGGGGGGCGTATTGCGCAAGGATATGGAGCAGTTGGTCGAGGAACTGCGCAATGCGATCCCGGCAGCCTTCGAGAGCGAGGATTACCGCACGCGCAAGCAGGAGGTCGAGGAGGAATTCAAGGAGCAACAGGAGAAAGCCTTCAACGAGATTCGGAAGCAGGCTAAGGAGCGCTCCATCGCGCTGATCCGCACACCGGCAGGGCTAGCCTTCGCGCCTCTGCGGGAAGAAGAGATCATCAGCCCGGATGAGTTTCAAGAACTGGCGGAAGAGGAGCGTAGCCGGGTTGAGGCCGACGTCTCCAGGCTCCAGGAGCGTCTCCAGGAGGCTATGTTCCAGGTGCGACAATGGGAACGTGAAGCGCGGGGGAAGGTGAAAGAGTTGGATCGCCAGGTGGCGATGTCCGTCGTCGGCCACCCGATTGATGAACTGCTGGAGAAGTATGCAGAACTACCGGACGTGATGGACTACCTGAACGCGGTGCAGCAGGATGTGATCAAGAACGTGGACGAATTCCGCAAGACTGAAGAGTCGCCACAGATCATGGGGGTCCCGCTGCCGCGCTCGTTAATGGGCCCGCCATTGGTCCGCCGCTATCAGGTGAACGTGCTCGTAGACCATAGCGAGTCTGAGGGCGCGCCGGTGATCTACGAGGATCATCCGACCTACAACAACCTCATTGGGCGCATTGAGCACATCGCTCAGATGGGCGCGCTAGTAACCGACTTCAACTTGATCAAGCCAGGCGTGTTACACCGCGCCAACGGCGGCTACCTCATCCTGGATGCGCGCCAGTTATTGCTGCAACCCTACGCCTGGGATGGGCTCAAGCGCGTTCTCCGCTCGCGGGAGGTGCGCATCGAGCCACTAGGCCAGGCGCTGAGCATAGTCAGCACCGTCTCGCTGGAGCCGGAGCCCATCCCACTGGACGTAAAGGTCGTCTTGATCGGCGAGCGGACGCTGTATTACTTACTCCATCAGCTCGACCCTGACTTCGGCGAGTTGTTCAAGGTCGAGGTTGACTTCAACGAGGAGATGGCACGCACCACGGAGAACAATCTGTTGTACGCCCGCTTGATCGCCGCGCTGGTCCGCAAGGAGGGACTGCGTCCCCTAAACCGGGGAGCCGTTGCGCGTGTCATTGAGCACAGCGCCCGTGTGGCGGGCGACGCCGAAAAACTCTCCGTCCATCTGCTTAGCATCACCGACCTGTTGCGTGAGGCGGACTACTGGGCGGGCGTGGCTGGCAACGGTGTTGTGACGACGGACGACGTGCAGCGAGCGATTGAGGCGCAGATTCACCGCGCCGACCGGTTGAGGGAGCGGGTGCAGGAGGAGATCGAGCGAGGGACGATCCTGATCGACACAACTGGAGAAAGCGTGGGGCAGGTCAATGGTCTCTCAGTGATCCCGCTCGGCAACTTTGCCTTCGGGCGGCCGAGCCGCATCACCGCCCGTGTCCGCCTGGGCAAGGGCGAGGTCGTGGACATCGAGCGCGAGGTCGAACTGGGCGGCCCCATCCACTCCAAGGGGATGCTTATCCTGGGAGGCTTTCTAGGCGCTCGCTATGCTGCCGAGCGCCCACTCTCCCTTTCGGCAAGCCTTGTGTTCGAGCAATCTTACGGCGGGGTGGAGGGGGATAGCGCCTCGCTGGCAGAACTATGCGTGTTACTCTCGGCGCTGGCAGACGTGTCTATCAAGCAATCGTTGGCCGTGACCGGCTCCGTCAACCAGCACGGCCAGGTCCAGGCCATCGGCGGCGTCAACGAGAAGATTGAAGGCTTCTTCGATATATGCAAGTCTCGGGGGTTGACAGGCGAGCAGGGGGCGATTATCCCAGTCGCCAACGTGCAGCACCTTATGCTGCGGCAGGACGTCGTCGAAGCGGTGGAGGCGGATCAGTTCCACGTCTACCCCGTGCAGACGGTGGACCAGGGAATTGAACTCCTGACCGGCGTGCCGGCTGGCGAACTGGACGAGGAAGGGAACTTCCCCGAAGGAAGCATGAACCAACTGGTTGAAGCCCGGCTGATCGAATTGGCCGAAAGGCAACGTGACTTCGCCGCGCCTGGCGGGGGAGCGAGAAAGGAAGAAGAAGCCGCTGAGGAAGTGGTTGGGGAGAAGAAAGCAGACGAGGTATGAGCGAACGGGATGATGAATTGACGCTTCGACGCATCCTGGTAGCGCTGGACGCTTCACATCACAGCCTGGCGGCGCTGGAAGCCGCAGCCGAGTTGGCTGCCAGCCTGGAGGCGGAGTTGCAGGGGCTCTTCGTCGAGGACATCAATCTGCTGCGCGTGGCAGGTTTGCCTGTGGCGCAGGAGGTACCGTATCCCTTTGTCACTGCCACACGGCTGGATCGGGCGCGGATGGAGCGGGAACTGCGGGCGCAGGCAGCACAGGCACACCAGGCACTTGCTACGGTCTGTGAGCAGCGACAGGTCAAGTGGTCTTTCCGCGTCGTGCGCGGAGAGGTCGCGCCGGAGGTGCTGGCGGCGGCGCTGGAGGCAGACCTGCTCAGTCTGGGGAAGGCGAGCCGACCGCTCACCCGGCGGGTGCGGCTGGGTTCCACGGCCCGGGCCGCAGCAGCGCAGGCTCCGCACTCTGTGCTTCTGCTTCAGAGGCACGCGAGCATCATGCCCCCGGTGGTGGTGACTTATGACGGCTCGCCAATCGCCCGGCAGGCATTGGCGATGGCAGCCCATCTGGCACAGAAAAAAGGAGGCTACCTGACCATGCTGATCCTGGCCGATACGCCAGGCGCAGCACGGCAGTTGCAAGCCCAGGCCTCCGAATGGCTACGCGGGCGGGCACTCGTGGTACGGTACCGGCGATTGGCAGGTGCAGGTGTGGCAACGCTGACTCACGAAGTACGTGCTGAGAGAAGTGGCGTGCTCGTGCTGAGTAGCACCGTCTTGCATCCGGATGTGCTCCAGACGCTGTTGGACGAGTTGGACTGCCCGGTACTGCTGGTGAGATAGGTTCAGAAAGCAAGCCCCCACCACGACACGAGCGTAGTGGGGGCCTTTTTTGTAGCGACAGTGCTACTCGCCCACCCGGGGTTTTGGTTCTACGTCCACGATCTTGGCGCTGGCTGGCTCAATGGCGGGTCGAGGCTTGGGGGGCTCGATCAGCGGAGGCTCAATGTCAGCATGCATCGTAGTCTGCCCACGCAGGTAGGCTCCCTCGTTGAGCAGCAGTGAATTGATGGTCAGGTTACCCCATACCCGACCGGTCTCCAATATCTCCACCCGGTTGCCACCGATGTTGCCCTTGACCGCGCCGGCGATAGAGATGTTGGTGGCATTGATGTCGGCGATGATTTTCGCCCCTTCACCGATGACCAGGTTGCCGGTGATGTCGATGGTTCCCTCGAAGATGCCATCAACGCGGACACCACCGTCAGACTGGATTTCTCCCCGGAGGTGGGCATTGGGGCCAATGATGGTCTCGATCTTGGAGACTGGAACCGCAGAGGATAATTGAGTTTTTTCTTTCCTGAACATGGGTTTCCTCCTTTGATGGCGATCTATTGTTGATTACCGTAGATAATACATCAGCGTCAGGTTTTTGTCAATCGTGACCGACGATGACCTGCCGTGTCTGCGCCAATGCCTGCTTCTCCTCATCACTCAGCGTTTTGGGCGAAAGCCAACCCTGGACTGGCTTGGCGTAGATTCGTGTCGCGCCACGCCCGTAAAGCGCCGAGATGACGACGCCGTTCCCCTCACCATCTGCCAACGCCAGTGCGAAACTCTGGTCACCGCCGGTGTCCTGAAAGGCACGGAAACGTACCAATCCCACACCCTGCACGGCATGGGCCAGGGCCAGGTCAATCTGCTCGGTGCGCGCCACGAGGCGCTCGGTGCGTGCAGTCGTCTCCGAGAGACGAGTGGCCAGACGCTCCAGCGCAGCGGGCAGGCTGGCATCCTCCTCTCCTGCAAATACGTTCTCGTGGCGGTGTTGCAGTTGACGCAGCCGAGCCTGCAGGTCAAGTACCCACACAATGCCAACAATCACCAGTATCGTCAGGGCGACCGCCCAGATTAACAACGCAACTTCCATCGCTTTACCTCCTACTCCACTTGCACCGGCCCCAGGATAACCCGGTCGCCGGCCAGGTTGCCCGCTAAGTCTACCACAGGAAGGCGGCGAAGGGAAGTCATCCCGTACATCCCTACCTCCAGCCAGTAGTCCCCTGGGGGCAGGTCTGCCGGTAGAACTAGCCGGTAGGGATCGGTCAGCGTCTGCCCTGGCAGCCACTTGGGGAACCACAAGTAGGTAGGGCAGGCCCCGCCCAGAGGGGTATAGTCATGGCCGATGACGTCCCGGCCTGTCCCGTCAATCAGGTGGATGAAGACGGTGAGGCTGTCGCGTGGGGAGGTCAGAGCGCGCCAGGTGAGGGTGAGGTGGAGCGACCGCCCGGCCCGAACGACCAGCGGCTCTTCCCAGGAAGCCTCCCGCGCCTGCCAGCCGGCCCGCGCACGTGCCCCCACTAGCGCCACCTGGTTGTCAAGATTTGCCAATGCCCGCTCCAGCACCCCCACCGGGGGAGCCCCTCCCTTCATCCCCCCCAATGGGGGGGAAAGAGGGGGGGAGGGCAGGACAGTGATCATTCCCAGTTCCACCATAGTCCCCCCGGTGGAGAGGTTCAGTTCTGCTTGCCCGCCAGTCAGGTTGGCGTAGCCCAGCAGGAGCGGGTACTCCCCCGGCGGCAGAGTGAAGGGGACCGGGAGCTCGTACCGTTCCACCACCACCTCCCCCGGCAGCCATTGGGTTGTGAGCAGGCGACTGTCGGTGGTCCAGCGGGCTTCCACTGGACCGAGCCGCGCATACGGCATCCAGATCTCCTCCATTGCCTCCGGCGCACTCTGGTAGAGAATCAATTCCAAAGGATCGCCTGCGTGGGCGGTCATCGTGGGCAGGTCGTAGCCCAGAAGGTGGACGCGCTCATCGGCCCAGACGTCCAGTGGGTAGGCGGGAACGGCGTCTGTCACCGGCGGGGCCACCACCCGATAGAAGGGTCCCTCCGGCACCAGGCGGAAGCCCGCGTCGCGCACCGGAGGCCGGTAGTCAGGCAAATAGATGGGCCCCTCCTCAATGTGCGCCCAGACCGACTCGGCCCACGGGTTAGCGGTGGAGACGTAGACCAGTTTCAAGTCCTCCTCGTTCAGCGGTTTTCCTTCAGTGTAGATATGAGCCCATAAGGGGGTCAGGTGTTCCCAGTCAGAGAGAAGCACCGCGCCCTCACCACGCCCGGCAAAGCGGTCGTAGACGGCAGCGACGTATCCCTCGGCGGTGTTGAAGTCTCGCAAGGAAATGGTGCGTTGGAGGTTGATGGCGGCTTGCGAGAGAGGCCAGGGAAGCAGGAGAACGAACAATGAACAATGAAGGACGAATAGCGGTAGAGCACGAGGCGGTGGACGCAGGCAGCGGACCGCACGGGTGAGGAATTCGACGAGGGCCATGGCGCCGGCACCAGCGGCAATGGCTAAGGCGGCGAAGGGGAGCAAGAGATAGGCCATCACATCCTGGACGGTGTTGAGGGTGAAGAGTAGATGAATAGCGAGGAAAGAGTAGATGAGGAGGGCGGGTTTGGGAGCGCGCCGGGCCAGCCAGGCGAGACCAACGACAATAATAGCGACGACGGGGAGAGGGAACTGGAGGCGTAGAAGAGACCAGAAGACCAGCGCCCGGTCCAGTTGGTCGGCCAGGCCGAAGTGGAAGAGATTGCCCCGTAATCCTTGGGCAGTGATATGCCCCCAGAACCCCTCCCAGGTGCGCATGTCGGTGGGGCCGAAGGGGGCGCTGGGGCTGCGCAGGGGGTAGTAGAGAAACGGAGCCAGCCCCAGCAGCAGACAGCCCGCCAGCAACAACAGCGTCCGCCACTGGCGCAGGATGCGGGGTCGTACCACCAGGATGAAGAGACCGTAGGCCGGGACTCCCATCAGGGTAATGGGGTGATGGGTAGCAGCCAATCCCAGGGCGATGGCGAAAGCGGCCAGCCAGCGGTCGCGCCCGGTGCACCACCAGCGGATCAGGAGCCACAAATGGGTGGTCGCCAGCGCTCCGCTGACGACGTGAGCGTTGGCGTGGATGGAGTGCTGCCAGAAGTCGGGAGCGGCGGCGAGGCTTAAGGCGGCAAAGGTAGCGGAGTATGTGAGCAGATGAGGAATGAGCTGACGAGGCCGTGTGTGCTCACTTAATTCCTCCTCATCTACTTCATTTACTCGTTCCTCATTTGCTCGCTCACCCAGATCATGGACAACGAGGTACACTGTCGTCACCACCCAGGCCCCCACTGCCGCTGCCAGGAGGTTGGTGCGGAGGGCGACGGTGCCTAACGGGACGAGGGTCTGCCACAGTCTAGCCAGCAGGGTATAGAAGGCATAGCCCGGCGGGTGGGCGATGCCTGCGATGGCTGGGATGAACTGGTACTCGGAGGGGTCGCCGAAGAGGGTAGCCGGAGCGGCGGTGGCGGCGTAGAGAGCGAAAGTAAGCAGGAATATGAGGAAAGGCAAGCGCTCTTCCACGTACTCGACAGCTTTCAATAGCTCCTCCAACTGCTCCCGCATGGCCAGTTCGCGAGACGCCGCGCGGGGGATTCCCCGCCCAGCACGGGAACCGGAGTATTGGGCCACTCCGCGCGCTGGACGGCTACCATCTCACGAATCACACCACTGGAACGTACCCATGTCCCTCCAGATAGGTGATAATCTTCGCCGCACTCTCGTCTTGTGTCTCTTGGGCCGTGTAACAGACGATTTCCGGGTTCTCCGGCTCCTCGTACGGATCGGAGACGCCAGTGAAATGCTCGATCTCACCAGCGAAAGCCTTCGCATACAGCCCCTTCATATCTCGCTGGGCGCACACCTCCACCGGGCATTCGACGTGGACCTCGATGAACTCGCCAATCTCCTGGCGCGATTTGGCCCGCCGCTCTCGGTAGGGAGAGATGAACGAGCAGAGTGCTGCCACGTCATTGCGGGTGAGCAATTTCGCCACGAACGTCACCCGCTCGATGTTCCTGTCCCGGTCCTCCTTGCTGAACCCCAGGTCACGGGTCAGGCTCTGGCGCACGATGTCACCATCCAGCCGCTCGACTTTGAGGCCTCGCTCGAGCAGTTCCTGCTCGAGCAGTTTCGCAAGAGTGGTCTTGCCCGATCCTGAGAGGCCGGTGAACCACAGGGTGAATCCTTTCTGATCACACACGATTCTGCTACTCCTTGTCTGGAATTTTGATGGGGCCGATGAGTACACGCAGAGCCGCTTCGGGGACAATTCCGTGCCGCAGCAGCAGCGGAGGAAAGATGGTGCAGTCAAGGATGGTGGACGGAACGCCCCCTCGACAGGGACCGCCGTCGAGGATCAGGTCTATCCGGTCTCCCAACTGATCCTCAACCTCCTGAGCGGTGATGGAGTTGAGATGCCCTGAGCGGTTGGCACTGGTGACCGCCAGCACGCCATCCACCTCCCGAATGAGATCACGGGCTAACAGCAGATCGGGCACGCGCACAGCCACGGTGGGGCCAGAGCTGACTACGTCCGGCACGTTCTCGGTTTTAGGCAGCACCAGCGTCAGCCCGCCAGGCCAGAAGCGGGTGGTCAGCCGCCTGAACCGGGGCGGGAGCACAGCAGCACGGCTCAACTGGTCGGCGTCGGACAGCAGGAGTGGAATGGGTCTGTCGGATGGACGCTGCTTGGCCTCGTATAAACGGGCCACAGCGTCCACGTTCCACGGCAGCACCGCCACACCGTAGACGGTATCGGTGGGAAAGGCTACCAGCCCTCCTGCTTTCAATACCTCTACGGCGCGACGCTGCGCGTCCTCACCATCTGCGTGGATCACCTTGGCTTTCATCATTATCAGCCTAAACGGTATGTGCGGCCACCGCGAATGCGGGGTCACCAACGACAGTCAGAGTCCAATCAGCGCCGCCACAAACAGGCGGCACCACTCAGCGCCAGCTCTTCAGGCTGGTGCGATCGGAAGTACGTTGGCGCTGAAGTATAGCACGGCTCATGGTTACCGTCAACTCAACCTGCCCTGGTGCTCTGGTGTCCCGCCTCTATTCGGACAGACCATTGCTCCGTCCGTTTATCTGTTTCCATACGTTGACCAACTTGCCAATCTGCCCGCTTTCTGGTACGATTTGCGCACATTGTCCGAAAGGGAGTGCGGGATTGTGACACCCGTCCACATCGTCCGATATATTGCCTTGCAGCGCCGCCATCGCCGTCGCGCCGAGGAGCGAAGCGGTGTGCGTCAACTGCTCCGCGCTGCCGGTGTCCTGTTGCTTGTGGTGCTGCTGGTGACCACAGGCATTGTTGTCGGTGGGGTGAGTGCTGCCGCTGGCACTTACGCCTACTTTACCAGCGACCTGCCCGAGCCGGAACGAATCGAGGCCGCCGAGGAGAACTTCGAGACCACCAAGATCTACAATCGCACCGGTGAGACCCTGCTGTACGAGGTAATTGATCCCTACGGCGGCGACCGCACCTGGGCCACGCTAGATCAGATCCCAGAAGACCTCATCTGCGCGACCATCGCCCTTGAGGATCGCAACTTCTGGGAGAACCCCGGCATCAACATGCGCGGTATCGCCCGCGCCTTCTGGGCCGACATCCGGGGCCAGCAAATCCAGGGCGGGTCTTCGATCACCCAGCAATTGATCAAGAACATCGTCATTGAGGATGAACTACGTTACGTCAGCGTGGAAGGTCCCGAGTGGAAGGACTACGAGCGCAAGATCACTGAAGTTCTGCTGGCCTACCGCATCTCGCAGAAGTACAGTAAAGAGAAGATCCTGGAATGGTATCTGAATACCAACTTCTACGGGAGTCTGGCCTATGGCATCGAGGCCGCGGCACGGGTGTACTTTGACAAAAGCGTCAGCGATCTGACGCTGGCCGAATCTGCCACATTGTCCGCCATCCCACAGTTCCCAGCCATGAACCCCTTCGACAACCCAGACAAGGCCCGCGAGCGCCAGCATATCGTGCTCGACGCAATGGTAAGCCAGGGCTGCATCACATCCGAAGAGGCGGTCGCCGCCAAGTACGAACCCTGGGACCTGGCCACATTCACCGAACGCTTCGACATCCTGGCCCCCCACTTCTCCGTCTATGTGCGCAAACAACTTGAGGACATGTTTGGCCCCGAGACTGTGTATCGAGGCGGGTTGCGGGTCTACACCACTCTTGACCTGGACTTACAGGAACAGGCCCAATGTGTGGCCCGGGCCCACGTGCGTCGCCTCTCCGGCGAGGATGAAGCCACCGTTATCCAGGAAGCCCTCGACAATGGCTGCCAGGCAGCGCAGTTCCTGCCGCCGCTCCGTGCATCCAGCGTCGGGCGCGATCACCGCGTCAGCAACGGCGCTGTGATTGTCACCAGCCCCCCTACCGGCGAGATTCTGGCCATGGTCGGCAGCCTGGATTATTGGGACGAAACCATAGACGGCCGCTTCAACGTCGCTGTGGACGGATCGCGTCAGCCAGGGTCCTCCTTCAAGCCCTTTACCTACGTCACGTTGCTTGCGCAGGGCTATAACGCCGCCTATATGTTCCTCGACGTGCGCACCGCCTTCCAGCAGTCCACCGGCTATCCCTACGTGCCGGAGAACTACGACCGGAAGTACCACGGCCCACAGCGGACGCGAACGGCCCTGGCCTGCTCCTACAATATCCCCGCCGTCGCCGCGCTACAACTGGCAGGCGTGGACAACGTGCTTCGCACAGCCCATCGGATGGGCATCAACACCCTCGACCGGGGGCTGGATTACTACGGCCTCAGCCTGACCTTGGGCGGTGGTGAGGTGCGCCTGCTCGACATGGTCTACGCCTTCAGCGTCTTCGCCAACGGCGGCAGGATGTACGGCGCACCTGTGCCCGAAGGCCGACTACGTGCTGGCTACCGGGAGCTCGACCCGGTCGCCATCCTGCGCGTCGAAGATCGCGACGGCAACGTGCTGTACGAGTACGAACAACCTGAGAGTCGCGACATCCTCTCGCCTCAATTAGCCTACTTGATGAACAGTATCCTCTCCGACCGGCGGGCGCGCTGGGGTGCATTCACGCGCCCTAACTCGTTGGAACTTTCCAACGACCGACCAGCAGCCGCCAAGACCGGTACCACCAACAACTACAAGGATGCCTGGACGGTCGGCTACACACCTCAACTGGCCGCTGGTGTGTGGATGGGCAACTCCGACAACAGCGATATGAAGTTCGTCGCTGGGGTAACGGGGGCCGCGCCCATCTGGCACGCGGTGATGGAGTATGCGCTCCAAGACGAGGAAAGCGTGCCCTTCGTGCGGTCGGACGGATTGGTCGAGCGGACGGTCTGCGCTACCTCTGGGCTGCTGCCTACCGAGCACTGTCCCACCGTCAACGAACTATTCATCCCCGGCACCGAGCCAACCGAACAGTGTCACATCCACCAGGTCTTCCGCGTCAACCGCGAGACCGGCCGGCTATGCACCGTCCACACGCCGCCACAACTATGCGAAGAGCGCGTATACGAGGTCTACCCGCCCGAGGCAGCCGATTGGATCGCTAGCCTGCCGGAGGACAGACGACCGGCCACGCCACCCACTGAGTACGACACCATCTACGGCCCCTCGCTCAGCGACGCTGAGGTCGCCATCATCGCTCCCGCACCCTACTCCTATATCCGGAGCACCGTCCCCATAACCGGCAACGCCAGGGGCGGCGACTTCAACTTCTACCGTGTAACGTTTGGCGAGGGGCTGAACCCCATCGAGTGGATCCAGATCGGCCCCGAACACGGCGAGCAAGTGGATCACGGCCTGTTGGAGTTCTGGGATGTCAGTGAACTCGACGGCCTCTACAGCCTGCGTCTCAGCGTCGTCGATCACTCGATGGCACTGCGCGAGGCGACTATCCAGGTGACGGTAGACAACATCACCCCCACGCTCGACCTGACCTACCCAGAGGAGGGGGCCGTATATGAACTGGGATACGACGAGTGGGTCAACGTCAACGCCGAAGTGCTGGACTACTCTATCGCGAGGATTGAGTTCTACGAGTATCCTGGGGATAAGGGGAACGAGCCCGTTGAAGGATTAGAGCCTTTCGCCGTGCGCACCATCGCCCCTTTCAACGTCAACTGGACAATCGAGGGGTTAGGAACACACACTATCTACGTCATCGCCGTGGACGCAGCCGGCAACGAGGCCAAGAGCGATTTGGTAACTATCCAGGTTGTGCCTTATGAGGAAGGGCCGTGACGTAACAGGCCCTCCACATCCTCATCGTCAACGACGACCGCATTGCCAGGCCAATTGGCTTTCAAAGCCGATGTCTGTAACGTCTATTCTCCTGGTTCTCCTCTCAGCTTCCATTCACGTGTGGTGGAACTTGCTGACCAAGCAAAGCCAGAGTCCGAAGGGTTTTTCACTGCTGAAAGGGACAGTGCTGATAGGTGTGGCTGCGATGGCTGTCGTGAGCGCTCCCCTGCGCGAGATTCCGACCAATGTGGTGATAAAGCCCTCATCACTGGAAATTCCACTTCGTTCTATCTCTGACTCGCTGGCTGTCATTCTTCCACTCCCTTACGTCGAAGTGCTTTCGACGTAGGGAATCGTCTGTGGTCCATCTGGCAATACGCAGATGCGGGCATCGGGGCCGTAGCGGGTCAACAACTCGGCCAGCGTCTCCTCGATCTCGTGGCAGGGACGGAGCAGTGCAGAGCGTATCTCATCATCCGAAAGATAACGGCTCTTGACGTAAACGTCGGCCCAACACTGCACCTGCGCCTGTATCTGAGCCTCCCACTGATCCACCATCAGGAACCCCGGCCGCCGTATGACCTCCAGCAACGCCTGTGGACTGTCGGCCATGTGCAGGATGTTCTGGTACTCCCCATGGTCTGGGACGCCATCCCAGCACTCGGCCGCGATGATGATGCTCCCTCCCTCGCGCACGACTTGCGCCGCGGCTGACATGCCCTTGACCGCCTGGTAGAGGTTCAGATCGAGCGGGTAGCCCGAGTTGGACGTGACGACGATGTCGAAGGGCGCTGCTATCCGCACCATCGCCGTCTGGCGAACGGCGGCCGTCCCTGCCTGATGAGCCGCCTGCAGGCTGCCTGCGTAGACGCCGGTGATCGCCCGCTCGCGGTTGAGCGTCACGTTGAGGAGAAAAGCGGGTGCGGTTTTGAGCGCCACCTCCAGCATCTCCTCCCACACCGGATTCCCGGCTGTGACGCCCCACGTAGCGCCAGGGTCATCGAGCATGGCTATGCCGTGGTTCTCCAACACCAACCGGACGCCGGCCACGCCAGGAAGCACCGCCTTGGGGCCGCCACTGAAGCCAGCGAAGAGGTGAGGCTCGATGAAGCCGGTCAGAACCTTGACCGTGGCCTCCGCGTAGGTACGATTGACGAGAATCTCGTGACCGGAACGGGTCCGTCCCAGGTTGACCAGGCTGTCCTGGTCCCAGGCGTCGTGCTGCACGATGCGGTAGCCATCCACGACATCGTCCCCCAGCAGGTTGCGCAGTTCCTCCTCCGTGTTGGGACGGTGTGTTCCTGTTGCGTTGATGAGCACGATTTGCTCGCGGGGTACGTGGCTCAGTTCCGCCAGCAGTGGTGGCAAGAGTCGGTCGTTTGGCGTGGGGCGGGTGATGTCGCTGAAGACGATAGCGACGGTGTCCTCCGGCCTCACCATTTCGCGTAGTGAAGAAGCGCCCAGCGGCTGCCGTAGCGCTCGAACAATAGCAGCCCCCTCGTTGGGCAGCCCCTCCACGAAGCGCGGTTCCACCACGGTCACATTTTGATCGGGCAGGTCTACCCACAGCCCTTCACGTCCATAGGCTAGTTCAACGTGCATTTCTTTGGCCTCCTCGAAAAACCTGGTTTCTTCACGCTGGCCGGCACACGCCCTCACCGGCGAACTCGCGAGCCCCGGTATCCACGTAACCGACCGCTTCGGCCAGCGCGGTGCTGGGTCCGTTCGTCTCATTGACGATGTAGACCGGCTGCCTGGTCGAACGGACAACCCACGTCGTGCAGGCTGTCATCACCGCCCGGCCCCACCCGCGTTCCCGAGCGGCTGGTTTGGTGTGGACAAAGAGTTCGGCAAAGTGGGGCGAAGACCAGTTGACGCCCGCCTCGGCCGCAACCTCCCCCTGCGAGCGAATGACGAAGCGCGGCAGGCCGCCCAGGCCCTGCTCCGCAACGACCAGCACGTTGATGATGGGCTGGAAGCGGAACAGTTCGAGCCGGTAGACGTGATTAACCTCAGGCTGCTCAATATTCACGACCTCCGCGACGGCGTCTCGCAGGTCCGGCGTCGTGATCAAGTAATAAGGACGGCCGGGGACGAGTGCCTGACGCAGCAGTTCGACGGCCGCGCGGGCATCCGGCGTGCGCAGCACGACAGTGGGCTGGAACAGCCTCTGTCCAGTCTGGCAGACGGCAACAAAGCCATCGGCGTGACCAGTATCGTCCTCGTGGACGTAAAGACGGGTGCGCCGGGGATCGTGATAGAAGGCATAGTAAACATACAGCGCATCGGTTGGTGTGGAGAAGTGCAACAAGGGGCGCACTTTCAGGCGTAGAGTTCTTAGGTCAGCCACCGCCGTTTCCTCCCAACGACCAATCCTTGAAGATGGGGTGCAACAGAAGTCGCCAGGGGACAACCACCTCCAGCGGCGCACCCATTACAGGAGTGATCAGTTCGCTGGCGCGCACCCCGTAGGCAGCGTTGATCACGGGCATGCCTGGTAGCAGGTGTTCCACCGTGACCGCCAGCGTCCTCGTCAGCATCCCCTGGCCCGCCAGGCTTGCGGTTGTCCAGGTGACGACCCCGCCCGCCCGCGCATAGTCTCCGCTGGCCCAGGCAAAAGTCGTACTCACAGGGACAACATCGGTGAGGACGACCTGGGTGAGGGTAGAGTAGGAAGTGTTGGTGATACTGATGGTGTAGAGGAGCAATCGAGCAGGGAGTCCCATCGGAAAGACGGCCTGCTTGGTGACCCTCAGTTCCGCACGGGCTCCCTGCACCGCCGCCAGCGCGTCCACGATGCCCCAGCCATAGACGTTGTTGGGACGTCCACTGAGGTCGCCGCCACAACTGGCGTCAATGCGGGGCCGGGCGGTCTGCGCGATGATCCGCTCAGTGGTGTCCACGTCGCCGATGAGGCTGGGCGCGGCCGACCACAGCAATACCACCGTCCCCGCGACATGTGGCCCGGCCATCGAGGTGCCGCTTTTCCAGCCGTACCCTCCACCCGGGACGCTAGAACGCACCCAAGAGCCCGGCGCGGTCACGTCCGGCTTGAGTCGCCCCGAGCCATCCCGCGTCACCGGCCCCCGGCTGCTGAAGGAAGCGATGGTGTCGCCACTGTCGGTTGCACCAACGGAGAAGGCGGCGTCATAGATGGCGGGCGGGTCCTGCACTGTCCCACACTCAGACCCGCTATTGCCGGCCGAAACAACCACCACAATGCCCGCCGCGCGCACGTTCTCGACGATGGCCTGCAATGTGTCCCAGTCACAGCCCTCGCTGGGGGGACAGGTCCAGGAGTTGTTGATCACGTGGGGGGCCAGGCTGGGGACGCCGTCGGTGGAGGGATTGCCTCCGATGGGATAGGGAGCCAGGAAGAACTCGAAACATTCGGCATAGGTGGCAGGAGCGCCCCACCCTTCTTCCATGTTCCGGCAGCCAATCCAGCGCGCGCCGGGGGCAACCCCGACCTGGTGACTCCCACCGTCGTCGCCAACGATGGTGCCCATCGTGTGAGTGCCGTGACTGTTGTCATCGCAGGGGGCGGGGGAATCGAACCCACAGGGATTCCCCTCTGGCGTGTGTGGGTCGTTCGTGTGGATCGTGTCGTGCCAGTTGTAGTCGTGGGTAGCGGTGATGCCGTTGTAGCCCCGGTACTGGTTGATCAGTGCTGGATGATCCCAGTCGTAGCCGGTGTCTTGCCCGGCGACGACGATGGACTGCCCGGTGTAGCCCAGCGCCCAGACGTCGTCAGCGTTGATGTGCACCACGTTCCATTCGATCACCTGGGGTGCCAGCGGGCGCTGGGCTCGGTCGGAGACCTTCGCCCAACGCCGGGACTTTGCCCGACGCTGGGGCTCCGGCAGCGGTTGGCGGACACGCGGGTTGGCGGCAATACGCGCCACCTCGGAGCGAGCAGCCAGGCGCGCGACGAGGGCACGGTCGCCTCTCACCACCAGCATGTTGACGATGTAGAACGGGCGGTAGTCCACACCGGAGGCGTCCAGTTCAGCACGCAGGGGGACCTGAGAGCGCAGCGCCACCTCCAGCAACGTGTTGTGGACGTAGCGCAGGCGCGCCTCACGGGTGCGTAGGGCCGCTGCCGCACTGAGGTTCGCCTGCTCGGCAAGTACCACCAGAAACTCAGCCTCGCCGCCTTCGGCAGTGGACTCCCACACCTGGAGAGCGACGTTGGCCGGTCGGGTGGACGGCAATGCGCGGGTGATGGTGAGCAAGGTCAAGAAGAGCAGTCCTGCCAGACCCAGCGGAAGGCCCGCGTGAAGGAGAAAGTGCCTGTTCATTGAGAGAGGATTATAGCAGAAGTACGGCGCTTGACAAAAGCAACCTCCTATAGGATAATCCCTGCTATATTTCAGGAGGATAGAATGGCAAAACCGTTCGAGGTAACTGACGCTACATTTGAGGAGAAAGTGCTCCAGGCTAAGGAGCCAACGCTCGTGGATTTCTGGGCCGAGTGGTGTGGGCCATGCAAGATGGTCGCGCCGGCCGTTGAAGCGCTTGCTGAGGAGTACGACGGGAAACTACGCGTGGCCAAGATGGACGTGGATAGTAACCCGCAGACGCCAGGTAATTACGGCATCCGTGGTATCCCCACGTTGATTCTGTTCAAGGATGGGGTGGCCGTCGCCCATATCGTGGGCTACCGTCCTAAAGAGGCGCTGGCTGAGGAATTGCTGCCCTACATCGAGACTTGACATCACGGCACCTATGTGGTATATTGTGTGTACAACCTAAGATCGAAAGACTGCGATCGGGAAAAGTAGGCATCGAAGCGGGGTTCAGAGAGTCGGGCACTTGAGTTTTGAATCAAGGGCTGTGAGCCCGATATCAGCGCCGGTGCTGAATGGGTCCGGGAGTCGCCCGCCGAAAGAACATGGATTGCAGGACAGCAACTGATGTTTGAGTAGTCCGGGCCGGAAACGCCACCGTTATCAGGGCTGAAGGTATCGTCCTGAGGGCTTCGACTGAGTCCAGCCGAAGTCTTTGGTAGGGCCGTACCTGCAAATGAGTGAGGCTGGCTCTTTACGTACAACGCGCCGTCACCGGCGCGTTTTTGCGTTCTAAGAATCTGCCTAACCAGGGTGGCACCGCGGGTGTCCAAAGTATGACGCTCGTCCCTGAAAAGGGACGGGCGTTTTTCTTTTCTTGATGCTTGATACTTGATACTGGATGCTGGATGGCCGTAAGGAACGAGTATTGAGTATCCAGCACAAAGGAGGCTGAAATGACAAAGAAGCGCATTCTCACAGGCGACCGGCCCACGGGCAAACTGCACCTGGGCCACTATGTGGGCAGCTTGGCCAATCGCGTGCAACTGCAGGATGAGTACGAGTGCTTCTTCATCATCGCCGACCTGCACACTCTCACCACCCGGCCAGAAAAAGAGCACATCCTCGAAATCCGCCGCAACGTCCGTGAGATCGTGCTTGACTACCTGGTCGTCGGCATTGACCCCGAAAAGAGCGCCATCTTCGTCCAATCGGCCATTCCGGGCATCTACGAACTCAATCTGATCTTCGAGATGCTGGTGAGTGTGCCACGGCTGGAGCGTGTCCCCAGCATAAAGGAGATGGCGCGAGATGCCCGGCTGGAGACGCTGCCCTTTGGCCTGCTGGGCTATCCGGTGCTCCAGGCAGCCGACATCCTCCTCCCCCGCGCCCACCTGGTGCCAGTGGGGAAGGACAACCAGGCCCACGTGGAGGTGACGCGGGAACTGGCTCGCCGCTTCAACCGGCTCTACGGACAGGTCTTTCCCATACCGGAAGTACTCCTGAGCGAGATGCCAACCCTGGTGGGAATTGACGGTGTCAGAATGAGCAAGAGTCGCGGTAACGCCATCTATCTCTCGGACGACGGTGCGACGGTGGAGCGCAAGGTGCGCAGGATGTACACCGACCCCCAGCGAGTATGCGCCGACGTCCCTGGCAGAGTCGAGGGCAACCCTGTCTTCGTCTACCACGAGACCTTCAATCCCGACGGGGACGAGGTGGAGCACCTGAAGGAGCGGTACCGCCGGGGCAAGGTGGGCGATGTGGAGGTCAAAGAGAAACTGTCCCGTGCCATCAACGGGTTCCTCGACCCTATCCGTGAGAGACGCGCTCACTACGAAGCACAGCCGGGGCTGATCGAGGAAATCCTGCACAGTGGCATTCGACGCATGCGCCAGGAATCGGATGAGACGATGCGGGTGGTGCGGGAAGCGATGGGATTGGAAATGGAGGGTCTAACATGCACCTAATCAAAGTCAGCATCCACAGCGATAACTACCCCACCAGCCGTTACTACCCGTTCAACATCCCCATTCTCAGGGGTACATCGGAACTGATACTCAGAAAGCCTATCGCCTTCTTCGTGGGCGAGAATGGATCGGGAAAGTCCACCCTGCTGGATGCGATCACCAGGAAGTGCGACATTCATATATGGGATAAGCCCAGGCGACACGTCGCCCACAACAATCCCTACGAGACCTGTCTGGCAGATTACATCACCGTGACGTGGGCAAACGGGAGTGTGCCGGGCTCCCTTTTCAGAGCCGAGACGTTTCGTGACTTTGCCGACTTCCTCGACGACGTTGCCCTCTGCGATCCCGGCCGGCTGAAATATCACGGTGGTCATATCCTCAATACGTTGTCGCACGGCGAGGCAATTCTGAGTTACTTCAGCGGCCGTTATCACATCAAAGGGCTCTACCTTCTCGACGAACCGGAGGCCGCGTTTTCGCCCTCGAGTCAGGTGAGATTCCTGAGACTGCTACGACGGCTGGAGGCGGAAGGTCACGCCCAGTTCATCATGGCCACCCACTCCCCCATCCTGCTGGCCTATCCGGGAGCCCAGATTTTCAGTTTCGATTCGTCCCGCATCAAGGAGGTGGACTACGAGGACACCGAGCACTACAGGATTTACAAACAGTTTTTCACCGACCGTGGTGCCTTCCTGGGGGGTTGATAAGCCGTGCTGCCTTGAAGAGGTAGTGCTGGGAGTCCCCCCTCCATGGGGGGGGGGGCGGGGTGGGGACTTCCGGCTCCGGCTCTTCAGGCCGGGGCGCATAACCGCCAAATGCTGGCTTGAGACACTTCTGGTTACTGAGGAAAGGGGGGATGCTATCGAGGAAGGAAACAAGTAGACAAGTACATCAACACATAAGGAAACGAGTAGACAAATACACAAGGAGGAAACGATGACGCAGTACAAGTACTTTCTGGAAGAAAAAGACCTACCTACCCATTGGTACAATGTGATCCCGGACATGAAGACACCGCCACCCCCGGACCGGCATCCGGCGACGCTGGAGATCATGACGCCTGAAGACATGGAGCCGGTCTTTCCCCACGCGCTGATTATGCAAGGGGGAAGCCAGGAGAGATGGATCGAGATCCCGGATGAGGTACAGGACATACTCAAGATGTGGCGCCCCTCCCCCCTCTACCGCGCCGCCCGTTGGGAGAAGGCTCTGGACACCCCGGCCAAAATCTACTACAAGTGGGAGGGCGTCAGCCCACCAGGCAGCCACAAGCCCAACACCGCCGTGGCCCAGTGTTACTACGCCAGGGAGGAGGGTCTGGATGGCCTCGCCACCGAGACTGGGGCAGGCCAGTGGGGCAGCGCCCTCTGTTTCGCCACTCAGTTTTTCGGCCTCAAGATCAAGGTCTTTATGGTCACGATCAGTTATCACCAGAAGCCCTACCGGCGTGTCGCCATGGAGACCTGGGGAGGGAATGTTGTACCCAGTCCCAGTTCGGAGACCAAGGCCGGTCGGGACATCCTGGCCGTGGACCCCGAGACCTCGGGCAGCCTGGGCATCGCCATCAGCGAGGCCATCGAGTACGCCGTCACCCGCGACGGGTGGAAGTACTCCCTGGGCAGCGTGGTCAACTTCGTGCTCCTGCACCAGACGATCGTCGGGCTGGAGGCCATGAAGCAGATGGAGATGGCGGGCGATTACCCGGACATTCTCATCGGCTGTGTCGGCGGCGGCAGCAACTTCGCCGGCCTCTTCCTGCCCTTCTTGAAGGACAAGTTGGACGGCACCAAACCGGATCTACGGGTCGTCAACGTGGAGTCCACCGCCTGCCCCAGCCTGACGCGGGGCCTCTACGCCTACGACTGGGGCGACACGGCCAAGACGGGGCCGGTGGTGAAGATGCACACCGTGGGCCATGGGTTCATCCCGGCCCCCGTTCACGCGGGCGGGCTGCGCTATCACGGCATGGCGCCCATCATCTGCCGCCTTCTGGAGGATAAGTTCGTCGAAGCCAGAGCCTATCATCAGAACACGGTCTTTGAGGCGGCCCAGAGTTTCGCCCAGTTCGAAGGCTTCATCGTGGCCCCTGAGACAGCCCACGCCGTCAAGGCCGTCTACGACGAGGCCATGGCCTGCAAGGAGTCGGGCGAATCGAAGGTCATCCTCTTCAACAACAGCGGTCACGGCCACTTCGACCTGGCGGCCTACGACGCCTACCATCGGAAGGAACTTCCAGACTACAAACTTGAGGAAGAGAAGATCCAACAGGCCCTGACAGAATTGCCCCGGGTTCCGGTCTAGGCGAGTAAACGAGTACATCAGGAAACGAGTAGACAAGGGGGGCATCCGTCAAGCGGTTGCGAACTACGTCCATCTGTGTTATAGTGCCGCCAGAGAAGATCGGCTTTGGAGGCAATGTTGTGACCACGAGTCAACCTGCTAGCGAGATGCCCCCCCTGTGGATTGTCAAGCTGCGCGCCCCCTTTTTTACCGCTGATCTGGTGCCCGTCTGCCTGGGGACCGCCATCGCCTGGGCGCGGACTGGCGCGTTCAACGTGTGGTACTTCCTGCTGACGTTGGTCGGCGTCGTCTGCATCAACGCCGGCACCAATATGACCAACGACTACTTTGACCACACCTGGGGCTCCGACGAGGTCAACACTGAGTTCGCCAGCCCTTTCACCGGCGGCAGCCGCCTCATCCAGATGGGGATCGTCAAGCCCAAGACCTTCCTGTGGCAGGGTATCGGGTTCTTCGTCATCGCCAGTCTCATCGGGCTGTTGCTGACCTTCGCTCGCGGCATGTGGGTGCTATGGCTGGGGCTCATCGGTGTCTTCACCGGCTTCTTCTACACCGCGCCGCCTATCCGGCTGGCCCGCACGAGCCTGGGCGAACTGCTGGTGGGACTCAACCTCGGCCCTTTGATGGTGCTGGGTAGTACTTACGTCCAGACACAGACGCTCTCCTGGGAGCCGGTCATCGCATCACTGCCGGTAGGGCTGCTCATCGTGCTGGTGCTGTGGATCAATCAGTTCCAGGACGCGCCGGCCGATGCCGCCGTGGGCAAGAACCACCTGGTCGTGCGGCTGGGCCGGCGGCGGGCCGTCACGGCCTACGGACTGCTGCTGGCGGTGGTCTACCTGTCGCTGCTGGCGGGGGTTCTGTTCGGCGGGGTCACTCCCTTTGCCCTGCTGGGCCTTTTGACGCTGCCTATGGCCGTCAAGGCGTATCGTGTGGCCCGCGTGCACTACGATCACCCCCGCGAACTGACGCCGGCCAACGCCGCCACCATCCAGATACACCTGCGGACCGGCATACTGATCACACTTGGCTACATCACCCAGGGCATAATGGGATGGCTGCGATAGGCCAGAAGGAGGACATAGAGGCAAGGAGAAAGGGGGACAAAGAAGGAAAGAGTCACCCTGTCACCTTATCACCTTGTCCTCATGTCACCGAAGGCACCTCGTCTGCTGACGGGGCTGCAACTCGTGGCGTCCCCAGTCTTGTCTGGAGAGCCGGGCAGGAACGGCGCTTCCAGATGGTACACCGTTGGGCGCCATTGCAGGGCCAACGCGTGCTCGACGTGGGCTGCGGTGTGGGGATGTACACTGTGGCTTTCCTCCGCGAGACCTCCAGTGTCTTCGGTATTGAGATTGAGCGCGAGCGAGCACTGGAGGCACGGGGGCGAGCCGCTGGCGTGGTCCAGTCTCCCGGGGAGCGACTCCCTTTCCCCGATGGTGCCTTCGACGTCATCTTCTCCCACGAGGTGCTGGAACACGTCGCCGATGACCGGGTCTGCGTGGCCGAGATGGTGCGTGTGACCCGGCCTGGCGGCCACATCGTCGTCTTCGCCCCCAACCGGCTCTACCCTTTCGAGACCCACGGTGTCTTCTGGCGCGGGCGCTACCATTTCGGCAACGTGCCACTGGTCAACTGGCTGCCCACGCCGTTGCGCAACCGGCTGGCCCCCCACGTCCGGGCCTACACCGCCGGTGGTCTGCGCCGTCTCTTCGACGGCCTCCCCGCCCGCGTCGTCCACCACACGCAGGTCTTTCCCGGCTACGACAACATCGTCGCTCGCGCTCCCGTTCTGGGGCGGGCCTTGCGCGCCGTCACCTACGCCCTTGAGCGCACGCCGCTTCGCGTTTTCGCTCTCTCGCATCTGCTGGTAGTGGAGAGGGATGAAGAAACCCTTATGGAGCGTCCAGTATGAAGCGTGCGATGGCCACGGCCGCACCGTCTTCCGCCAGCGACGGCGCGATCCAGTCGGCAACGGCCTTGGTCGCCGGATTGCCATTGCCCACCGCCACCCCTACCCCAGCCCAGGCGATCATGTCCGCATCGTTGCCTTGATCGCCGATTGCCATCACCTGTTCCTGGGGGATGTCCAGGTGAGCGGCCAGCCGCTGCAACGCATCACCTTTCGAAACCCCCAGAGGGTTCCCCTCGACGAACATCGCGTGGGAGCGCACCACTTCCATTCGCCCCTCAAAGCGGTGCCGCACCTCTGTCTCAATACGGTCAGCCTCAGACGGTTCCGCAACGATGAGAAACTTGACCAGCGTGTGCTGTTCGATCACGGAGAAGAGGTCATCCACCCAGATCACTCGCTCACCCAGCAGAGCGCAGTAGAAGGTCTCGGGGTATTGCTGTTCGAGGACGAAGACGTCGTTGTCGGCGTAAAAAACGACGTGCCAACCACGCTGGGCCTGCCACTCCAGCATCTCTCGCCCCAGCGCTGGCTCCATCGTCGCACGGTATAGTGGAACGTTGGAGTCTGGGGCCTGGATCAGCCCTCCCTGGTAGCAGATAAGTGGCGCGGTGATACCCAGGTCCCGCGCAAAAGGGAGCGCGGCATCGAGCATGCGGCCCGTGGCCAGGGTGACCACCACCCCACGCTCTTGAGCAGCAGCGATGTTACGCTGCGTCCTGGGGGAGATAAGCAAGTCATCGTCCATCAATGTGCCATCCAGATCAAGTGCCAGGAGCCGGATCACGTCTGTATCTCCAGCACCCGGTCGCGCCTGGCCAGGTCGGGATGCACACGAATTGTCGCGCGGGGGAAGAAAATGCGGGCCAGGTGGCTCGCTGCCTCTCCTTGATCGGCGCCGATCTCGATCAACAGCCCTCCGCCGGGGCGCAGTACCGCTGGGGCCTGTGCCAGCAGCCGCCGGACGATGGCCAGCCCGTCCGTCCCGCCATCGAGCGCCAGCCTGGGCTCGTGATTGCGCACCGATGCTGGCAACGAGCTACATTCTCCCGTGGAGATGTAGGGCGGATTGGAGACGATCAGGTCCACCGGACTGGGGCGCGGGGTAAGCACATCACCGGCTATCAGCCGTACCCGGCCGGCGACGCCGTGCCGCTCCACGTTCCGCCGCGCCACGGCCAGCGTTGCTGGAGAGATATCGATGGCGTAAATAACGGCCTGGGGCAGGTGAATCGCCAGAGAGACAGCAACGCAGCCGGAGCCAGTGCCCACGTCCACGATGGTCGCTGGCCGGCGTGCCAGCGCCAGACCCACCAGTGTCTCCGTCTCCGAACGAGGGATCAGCACATCGGGCGTGACCTCAAACTCCAGCCTGTAGAACTCGATGTGGCCGGTGAGGTAGGGGAGAGGATAACCGGAGGCGCGACGGCGGACGTGGGTTTGGTAGTCGGATAGTTGGTCGGGTGTGGGGAGATGTTCGGGATGGGTCAGCAGTGTGGTACGGGAAACATCCAGCACGTGGCTCAACAGTATCTCGGCTTCGAGGCGAGACGCATCGCTGACGGCATGGAGGCGAACGGAAGCCTCCTGCAGGACTCGTTGGATACTGGGTACTGGGTGCTCAATGCTCGACCCTGGTCCTTGGTTGCTGGTTGCTGCTACCAGGTTGCCAGTATCGAGTTTCCAGTATCGAGTTTCCAGTTTCTCCTCCTGCTTTGCTCTCACGAGTGATGCTTAGCCTGCCCGACCTCCCCTATAGCCTGCAATAACTTCATCTGTTCCTGCGCGATCAGTTCGTCAATGAGGGGATCAATATCGCCGTCTAGCACGTCCGGCAGCCGGTGGAGGGTCAGGCCGATGCGGTGGTCGGTGACGCGGTTCTGGGGAAAGTTGTAGGTGCGGATCTTCTCGCTCCGCTCCCCAGTACCCACCTGGGCTCGCCGCGTTTCGGCCACTTCCGCCTCTTGCTTCCGGCGCTCCTGCTCGTAGAGACGCGCCCGCAGGATGGCTAACGCCCGCATTTTGTTCTGTGTCTGCGATCGCTCGCTTTCGCAGGCGACGACTGTCCCAGTAGGTTTGTGGATAATGCGGATAGCGGTGGCGTTTTTCTGCATGTGCTGCCCGCCAGGGCCGGAGGAGCCGTAGGTCTCGATCTCTAGATCCTTGGGGTCAATGTGGATTTCCACATCCTCCACCTCTGGCAGGACCGCCACGGTAGCGGTAGAGGTGTGAATGCGGCCGGATGACTCGGTGACAGGCACCCGCTGGACGCGATGGACGCCGCTTTCGAACTTGAAACGGGAGAACGCCTTGCGCCCCTGCACGTCAAAGACGACCTCTTTGAAGCCGCCGACACCGGTGGGATGGGCACTCAGCAACTCCGTTTTCCATCCTTGCTGCTCAGCGTAGTGGGTGTACATGCGATAAAGATTAGCAGCGAAGAGGCCGGCTTCATCACCGCCCGCCCCGGCACGGATTTCAATGATCACGTCCTTGTCGTCGCGCGGGTCTTTGGGGATCAGCAACTGGCGGAGTCGGGCTTCCAGTTTGTCCAGCCGTGCTTGCAGGTCAGCGACCTCCGCCTCGGCCAACTCCCGCAATTCGGGGTCAGCGTCATCGGCCAGCAGCGTTTTCGTCTCCTCCAGTTCTTCGGCCGTCTCTCTGTAGGCCCGATAGGCGGTGACGATTTCCTCGAGATCGGCCCGCTCTTTGGCGTATTGGGCCACGCGGCCATAGTCCTGTGCCACGGCTGGATCGGCCATCAGGTGTGCCAGTCTCTCATATCTTTCTTCGATCTTGTTCAGTCTCTCCAACATAGTCTGCCTCGTTACACAGTGGGGTGGCTTGGACAGGCTGCCCCACGCACTAGAGATATTATAACAAAGCAGGACACAACGTCAAGAGAGCGAGGATTCCCCACCGGCCTCCTTGCCTGCCTTGAGGTAGCTGTGGACTTGCACCACGTAGGCACGAGCGTCGTCCAGCAAGCGCCGTGCCGAATGGAAGAGTGTACGATTGTCTAATCGGTCGTAGTCGTGGACGATGCGGTTGCGCATCCCCACGTGGCGCCGGAAGCGGGACAACCCCTGTTCGTCAATGATGCCCAACTGGTGAATGATCTCGAACGATTGGCGCGCTGACTGTGCAGGCGGTTGCCCTGTGCCAATCAGCAGCATCCCGTTGGCGTCAATAGCACATTCGATGATGACCTGGGCCAGGCGCTCGACAATACGTCGGCAGCCGGGGTGCTCTCGATATTGCTGGTACGAGACCGCCACATAGGGAGCTAATTCATCTACGTATGCGGTCAGGTTGGTGAGTTTTCGACGGATGAGGTTGGCTTGCTCGACGTCCATTCTTGTACCCGCTTTTCCAAATACGCAAACTGCCAGGCCAGAAACTTCTGGTGGTCGTAGTAGCGGCGGGCGGCGTAGGACTGGAACTCGAAAAAAGTCGTCGGCTCCCGCTGGTAGACCGGTCTACCGGTGCGGGCGACCTCGAAGAGCAACAGTGGACTGGCACCGTTTAGGAAAGAGACGTCCACGTCGCCATCACCGCCAAATGCATCAATCAGTTCGCCGACGAGGTCGAGTTCGATTTCCGGGTCTTCCCAATCGCGGTGCCTCATCCGCACAGCGACGTCAACGTCGGAGCCTGGCACGGCGCGCCCGGCGGCCTGGGAACCGAAGAGGACGACCATATCCAGGCCATAACGATGGGATATATGTTCCAGTTTCTCGCGGTCTATCTCGTATATCAAGATTTCTCCATGAGAGGCGACCTGGGTAGGCCGCCTCGCGTGCCAGAAGTATTATAACAGAGCGGGATGCGACGTCAAGTAAGATAAGGTCTCCCCATCACCTGCATAGCAGGTCGACCAGTTTCCGACGGATAGGGCAATGCTGCAACCTCCTACTCATATCTCAACGCTTCTAGCGGGTCCAGCCGCGCTGCCCGTGCGGCCGGATACAGCCCGGCCAGCAGCCCAACCACCGTCGCGAAGGCCAGGGCCAGGGCCACCAGCCAGCCGGTGACTACGAAGAACGTGCCCGTCATAGTGATATCTTGCCAACGCAGATAGGCCAGGATGCCTTCATTGAGGCCCAGCCCCAACAGCCAGCCACCGATGGCGCCCACCACCCCGCCCAGCATGCCGATGAGTGCCGCCTCCGCCATGAACAGGACGCGGATGTCACCCGGTGACGCGCCGATGGCTTTCAAGATGCCGATCTCCCTGGTGCGCTCGTAGACGGACATGACCATCGTGTTGGCGATGCCGATGGAGGCCACGAACAAAGCCAGCCCGCCTACTGAGCCCAGCATGGTCTGCAAGATGACCATGGATTTGTTGAGCGTATCTAGCATCGTTCTCAGCGAGCTGACCTCAAAGCCTTGTTCTTCAAACTCCTCGATGATCTGGATGGCGTCGTTCAAGGAAGCGGCCTTGACGATTAAGGCATCGTATCCCGCGTGTTCCAGGATGTCGGGATCGTTGTACCACCACGCTTTCAGGGCCAGTGAATCGGCCGCACCAACGTTCGCGTCGAAATAGGGGCCATCGAACCCGTATTTGACGTCGATCACACCCACCAGGCGGAGGGGAAAGGTCTGCGTGTCCCCTCGCGGGGCCTTGAGCACCAGGGCAACCTCTTGTCCGATCAAATCGTCCGCGGCCTGTCCTTCGTATCCCAATGAATTCAGGGCACTCGTGCTGACAACGATCTCTCCCTGGGCGTCGTTGCTCAGACCCTCTCCGGCGACCAGTTCAGACGGTTGGGAGAATGGTTCGCCCACACCCCACGAAGCTTCGCCTACGGACACCGGCGATAGCTCTTCGTCGATCTTTAAGGAGACGTTCAGACTCCAGGGCATATGCACTTGAGGGACCACTTTCACCACGTCGTCCCGCGCGCGTATCTCCTCGACGAGATCTGTGGTGATGAGCACCGTCCGCCTGGGTTCAGCGAACTGGTTAAACGCAGTGCGCTCCTCGGTAGCCGGATGTACCCTGATCGTCTCCAGACCTGCGCTTTTGAATACCCGAACGATTTCCCGTTGCACGCCGACACCCAAAGAGAGCATAGTCACGATAGTCAGGATGCCCACGGTCACCCCGACAGCGCTGAGCGCAGTGCGCACCTTGTGGCGGCCCAGATTGCCGAAAGAGGTTTTCGCCAGGTCTTTCAGGGTCATAGTTCCACCTGCCCATCGCGCAGTCTCACGGTACGGTCGGCGAAGGCAGCCACCTCCGGGTCGTGGGTGACGACCAGCAGGGTCAGTCCCTCCTCCTGATTCAGCTCCCTCAACAGCGACATGATCTCCGCGCCGATGGCCGTGTCCAGATTGCCGGTCGGCTCGTCGGCCAGGAGCAAAGCCGGCTGGCCCACCAGGGCGCGGGCAATCGCCACCCGCTGCTGTTCGCCGCTGCTGAGCTGGGTCGGACGATGAGCCAGACGTGGCCCCAGCCCCACTCGCTCCAAAAGCGCCCGTGCCTGCGCCCTCCGTTCCTTCTCCGGTACTCCGCTGAACATCAGGGGCAGGGCCACGTTCTCCTCAGCCGTCAGGCGGGGCAACAGATTGAAGCTCTGGAAAACGAAGCCTACGTGTTGGCGGCGATGGCGGGTCAGAGTTCGCTCGTCGCTGCCGCCCAACTCGGTGCCGTTGATCCAAACCTGACCGCTCGTGGGCCGGTCCAGCCCGCCGATGAGGTTGAGCACAGTGGACTTGCCAGAGCCCGATGGCCCTACCAGGGCCACGAATTCCTCACGAGCGATGGTCAAATCCACACCCCGCAGCGCATCCACGAAACCAGCGCCCATTTTATAGCGGCGGGTCAGGCCCACCGCGCGTACTACGATGTCCATTAGTCCTCTCCAGCAAGGTGCGACGCACTTCTGAAAGTGCGTCGCACCTACTGTGTTCCATCAAGTTACTGCAACGACTCAGCAACTCTCAAGATTTTGTCCTGGCTGATGTGGCCGGCGATGGTGATGACTACCTCGCCCTCCGTCCAGGTCAGAAAACTATTGCCCAGACCATCGGTGATCAGGGAAGCCGTCTGACCGCGCACGGTAACTTCAGTCGTTGGGCCGCCGGGGGTCTCTCCCACCGCCGATGATAGCCCCTGCATGACGGTGAACGAGGTCGTGGCGTGATCGTAGCGGAGGACGAAAGCCCCGTCCACGGCGCCGTCTACGTCTACGTCTACAACAAACACGTCAATCAGGGTCGCGCCTTCCGGCAGGTAGGTGGGGACGAGCAGGGTAAAGTCCGCCTGGGCCCGGGCCTCATCCAGGGTGATGGGCGTGGGTCGCATATTCTCAATGTTGATAACTTGTGCGCCATCGGGGATCTCGAACTGGAAACGGTCGTCGGCTATCCCCGTGTTTAGCTCGAACGAGCGAACGCGCATCCGGCCCTCACCAAAGATCTCACCGCTGAAGTGAGCCTGCAGCACGACCCAGCGCTCCTGATCCACCCACAGGGTAGCCTTGCTGCCCACAGGCAGGATCGCCTCCTCGTCTTCCCTGGAGGTGAGTTCCAGTTTGTAAGTCGCCACGCCGGCCACGTCCTCTTCACCCAACAACTCTACCTCGCTGGTGTCCAGTACTAGCAGGATTATCCCCTCCATACGCTGGACCATCTCGCGGGGGCTGCTCAGTTCACCCGGTCCCGCTTCGCCCACCAATACCTCGTTTTGGTCGGGATCATACATCCAAACCTGGTCCCCGTCGGTCACGCTGATGGCTCCCACGAGTTCGGCGTCGCTGGCTTCGAGCACCTCGGCCCGTAACTTGTTGGGCTTTTTCTCCCACACTTCGATCACCAGATCATCGTCCATTCCCTGACCCTGGACGCTGAGCTCCAGGACAGCGTAGGCATCCTCGGTGCTGGCTTCGACCTCTCTCATTTTGGCCACGATCTCTTCGGCGGCCGGCCGATTTTGGCATCCGCCCAGAAACAGGGAGAGAAGTAGAGAGAGCGCCACCAACGCACTCAATCCAATAAACCGTCGCTTGTTCATCTGTCGCTCCTTTATCTAATGATATTCTAGTGCCGGTATCTCGGCAGATCTGCCAACCGAGTTAGGCCGACTGTGATCGAGGGACCTTGCCTTCACAAGCGACTTCAGTATACCAGGCAGATGCTACCGGCCAATGACAAGGCTGTTACTGAGATATGAACAATTGTTACAGGGGCAGGGTGAACCACACGCGGCTGCCCTGGCCCTTGCTGCTTTCGATGCCCATCCGCCCGCCGTGCGCTTCCACGATGGCCCGCGCGATGGCCAGCCCAAGACCAGCGCCGCCTTCCTCACCCTGGTAATACGGTTCGAAGGCCCGCTCTCGTTCCTCGTCGCTCATCCCCCGCCCTGTGTCTCGCACGCTGATCTCGATCTCACTCTCTCGCTGCGTCACGGCCAGCGTCACCTGTCCCCCGGCCGGCGTGAATTTGATGCCGTTGTCCAGCAAGTTGAGGATGACCCGCTGCAACCGGTCAGAATCGGCGAAGGTCGTCGGCAGGGTCGGTGGGATGTCTATGTTCAGAGTGACGTTGCGATGATGGGACCGCCCCTCGCTCAGGGTAACGGCATCGCGGGCGATGCCTCCGACATCAACGGGACGTCGGTTCAGTTCCAGTCGCCCGCCTTGCCAGCGGGAAAAGTCCAGCAGTTGGTTGACCAGACGAATCAGGCGGTCTGTTTCGCGCTCGGCGATCTCCAGGGAGGATGTCTCGGTCGGAGACCTTCGCCCATCGTGCTCGCCCGGCTCGGAGGCGTCAATCAGGTTGACCAGCAAGCCCTTGATGGCGGTCAGCGGCGTGCGTAGGTCGTGAGAAATCTCGCTGATGAACTGTGCGCGGGTGGCCTCCAGATGCTTCAACCGTCCGGCCATCTGATTGATGCTCTCGGCCAGACGACCTATCTCATCCGGTGGGTAGTGGCCCAGGCGGACGTCCAGGTCACCGGCGGCGATACGTTGGGTCGCCCGCTCCATATCGCGGATGGGGCGGCTCAAGCGGCGGGCCAAAAGTACGCTGACCAGCAGGGATGTCACGACAGCGGCCAGGATGGTCACCAGCAAGATATAGCGCAGGGTGGTCAGGAAACGTTCGCTGGCGAGGGTGGACCTGGACACCTCGACGACGCCGATACTTCGCTCGCCGACCACGACCGGTCGCGCCGCGTAGCGCCGGTGGAGCAGGTCACGGCTGGGCTGTGTGAACACGGTCGGGCTGCGGTAGTGCAATTCCATCAGGGTTGCCCGGCTGGGCTGCGGGCCGATGTCCTGAGTGGCGGCCAGGAATGTCCCGTCGCTGGCAGCGAAGAAGCGCACGTTGATGTCGGCCTGGGGCGCGAAGAGGCTGACGATGGTAGGAGCCAGGCCAGCCAGCGCTCTCTCGTCAGAAGCCAGATCGGCAGCGTAGGTCGCGTAAAAGCAGGCCTGGGCAGTCAGTTCTGCCTCCAATTGCTCATCAAGGTAGAAGGCGGTGACGAGGTAGACAGTCGCGCTGAGGGCGATCACGATGAACAGAGTGGACAGGAGATAAGTTGTGGCCAGCCGCCAGGCCAGGCTCCGCCCTCCATTCTCCACTCTCCACTCTCCATTCTCCATTCTAAATGTCCTCAGCCAGCCGGTAGCCCACCCCCCATTCGGTGAGGATGACCTGAGTGTCGGGAGCGATGGAGGACAACTTGCTGCGCAGGCGACGGACGTGCACGTCTACCGTGCGTTTGTCAATGTAGCTCTCGTGCCCCCACACGTGCGACAGGAGCGATCCGCGGGTAAATACTTGCCCCCGATGCTGAGCCAGGAAGTGCAGTAGATCGTACTCCCTTGGGCGGAGCTCCAGAGGTTGGCCCTGGAACCAGGCCCGGCGGCGGGGATGGTCGAAGCGCAGTCCTTCGGCCTTACTTAAGGCATGTTCCTCGTCGGGCCCGTCGGCCTGCACGCGGGCCACCTTGGCCTCCAGTTCCTTCAACTCGGCCTGGCGGCGGAGCACAGCCCGGACGCGGGCGCTCAACTCGCGGGGGTTGAAGGGCTTGACCAGGTAATCGTCCGCTCCCAGTTCCAGTCCCACGATTTTGTCCACGTCCTCGTCTCTGGCCGTGAGCACGATGACGGGTATCGTATCGCCTGTGCTCCGCAAACGGCGCAATACTTCGAAGCCATCAATCCCTGGCAGCATCACATCGAGCACAACCAGGTCGGCAGGGTCGGTGTCTATGTGGGCCAGAGCCTCTTCGCCGCTGGCTACAGCAAGCACCGTGAACCCCTCCCGCTCCAACCGCTCCCGCACAACGGTGACGATGGCCGGTTCGTCATCTACCACCAGAATATGCCCCATTGTGGCCTCTACCTCCAATTACCAGTGCCACCGGTATTATAGCAGAGGGAGATAGAGCGTCAAGAAATTATCGCTCTGCTTACTACACCTCTTGGAACTCGCCCTCGACTACCTCCTCATTCCCAGGTGGTGGCCCAGCACCGTACCCAGGCGGCGGGCCGCCACTGTACCCAGTCTGTGGCCCATTCGCTGCCTGCTGCTGCGCATACATCTGTTGTCCGATGGCGTAACTGGCTTGCTGCAACTGCTCGATGAGTTGCCGGATGCGAACCGCGTCGTCTCCGTCTTTTGCCTGCTTCAGATCCTCGATGATTTGCTCAATCTGCCCTCGGTCAGACGCGGACACCCCGTTCCCAGTGCCCAGATCACGCAGTGTCTTCTCCATCTGGTAAATCAACGTATCGGCAGTGTTGCGTGCCTCTATCAGCTCCTTGCGCCGCCGATCCTCTGACTCGTGACGCTTTGCGTCCTGCACCAATCGCTCTACCTCTGCCTCGCTCAGATTCGTGGTAGCGGTGATGGTGACCTGCTGTTCCTTGCCGGTGGCCTTGTCCTTGGCCGAGACATTCAGGATGCCATTGGCGTCAATGTCGAACGTCACCTCGATCTGCGGCACGCCCCGGGGTGCAGGCGGGATGCCCTCCAGGTTGAACTGTCCCAGGCTCATATTATCGGCCGCCATAGGCCGCTCCCCCTGCAGAACGTGGATCGTCACGGCGGTCTGGCCGTCCGCGGCGGTGGAGAAGGTCTCACTCTTGCGCACCGGGATGGTGGTGTTCCGTTCGATGAGCACCGTCATCACCGCGCCCAGCGTCTCCAGGCCCAGCGTTAGCGGCGTCACATCGAGCAACAGCACGTCCTTTACCTCACCGGCCAGAACGCCCGCCTGGATGGCCGCTCCGATGGACACCACCTCGTCGGGATTGACTCCCTTGTGGGGTTCCTTGTTCGTCAGTTCGCGCACCAGGTCCTGGATCATCGGCATGCGCGTTGCGCCACCCACCAGCACCACCTCATCCAGGTCGCTGGCGGTCAGTTTGGCATCTTTCAATGCCTGTCCGAAGGGCCCCCGGCATCGCTGCACCAGGTCCTCGGTCAGTTGCTCCAGTTTTGCCCGCGTCAACTTCATCTGCAAGTGCTTGGGACCGGAAGCGTCGGCGGTGACAAAGGGCAGATTGATCTCCGTCTCCAGCACGGTGGAGAGTTCGATCTTGGCCTTCTCGGCCGCCTCCTTCAGCCGCTGCAACGCCTGACGGTCTTCGCGCAGGTCAATCCCCTGATCCTTCCTGAACTCGTCGGCGACGTAGTCCACGATGCGCTGGTCCCAGTCGTCGCCACCCAGGAACGTGTCGCCACTGGTGGCCTGCACCTCGACGACACCCTCCCCCACGTCCAGGATGGAGACGTCGAAGGTGCCGCCCCCCAGGTCGAAGACCAGGATTGTCTCCTCTTCTTTCTTATCCAGGCCGTAGGCCAGGCTGGAGGCAGTCGGTTCGTTGATAATGCGCAGAACTTCCAAACCGGCGATCTGCCCGGCGTCCTTCGTCGCCTGTCGCTGGCTGTCGTTGAAGTAGGCTGGCACGGTGATGACCGCCTGCGTGACCGGCTCGCCCAGGTAGGCCTCGGCGTCCTGCTTCAGTTTACACAGGATCATCGCCGATATCTCCTGCGGCGTGTATTCTTTTCCGGTCTGCGGGATGCGGATCCGCGCATCACCTCCTTGCCCACGCACGATCTTATAAGGCAGAACCTGCCGCGCCTTCTCGATCTCAGGTTCATCGTCCCGGCGGCCCATCAGCCGCTTGATGGAGAAGATAGTGTTCTCCGGGTTGACGACCGCCTGTCGCTTGGCGACCTGGCCTACCGGCCGCTCGCCACTCTTGGTAAATGCGACGACCGACGGGAACAACCGGCCCCCCTCGGCGCTGGGGATGACGGTGGGCTCGCCCCCTTCCATCACAGAGACGACTGAGTTGGTTGTGCCTAAGTCAATTCCGATGATCTTACTCATCTGTTTCCTCCCATATACCTGCTGTTTCATCGAACCAGAATTGGACATCTTGGCCCCAGTATATCCCGCTTACATCAGAAATAGATAAGAACAACATTAGTATTTCGTTAGATTGTGCTCACAAAATGCGCATACATCCCGATCAACGCGACCGGTCAGATGATCATTTCTTTTCGCCGCCGAGGACGCAGAGTACAGATATCCCCTCGTTTGACAGGCTGTGGAGGGGAAGTATAATCGCGACAAGGACTGATTCGTGGAAAGGACCTCATGTCAAGGGAGGAGTCATGACCGACAGATTCAGGTTGCGGTGGCCTGTAGACGACCACACCATCACACAGCACTTTGGCGAGAATCCGCAGGTTTACGCCAAATTCAACCAGGCCGGCCACGAAGGGCTTGACTTCCGAGCGCCCATCGGGGCTAACATCTATGCCTGCGCAGACGGCGAAGTGTTCGACATCCGGCCCAATAATGGCAACGCCTACGGACTTCACGCGCGCATCCGGCACAGGGTTGGAGGTCGCGAGTATCGCACTATCTATGCCCACCTGTCCAGGGTGTTGGTCTCTGAGGGCCAGCACGTGGGGGCCGGTGAACCCATCGCCCTATCGGGAAACACGGGGCACACCTTCGGCCCCCACCTGCACCTCACCCTCAAATTGATCGGCGCCAAGACCCCCGGCTACCCGGATGGAGTGGTGGACCCGCTGCCCTACTTACAGGGGGCTGAGATCCCTGTGCCCGGTGGACTGACTATCTACACCACCGATCAGGTGCGACTGCGTGCTGGGCCTACGACTGCTTCCGCACAACTGGCGTGGCTGGATAAAGGCGAACCGCTCACTGTGCTGGGCGACGCCGACAGGGCCCGCGCCAAGGTGGCTCAGTATGGGCGGTGGATCCAGGTGCGGCGCGCCGACGGGATGGATGGCTTTGTAGCCGCCTGGTATGTCCAACTGCAGCCGCCCGCCCCAGCGCCGCCTGAACCTATGCCTGAACCGGAACCGGCCGAGACGTTGGTTGTCTATGCCACCGAAGCGCTGAACGTGCGCAGAGGTCCCTCGACAGGCACCAGTCGCATCGCCATCGCCCTGCCCCACGAGCCACTGACGGTTGTCGGCAACCGGGCAACTGCGCTCACTGTGCTGGGCGATCGGGGCGGGTGGTTGCGGGTGTGCCTCCCCGACGGGAGCAGAGGCTACGTCGCTGCCTGGTACGTGCAGACCGAACCTGGCCCAGCGCCGGAGACCTTACTGACCGTCTATCCCATTGAGGACATGAACATGCGCAAGCGACCCACGGTAAGAGCCAGGCGCATCGGGCGATCCGCTCACAACGCACCGCTCACGGTCCACGATGACCTGGAGCGCGCACGGGTGCTGGTGGGCCGGTACGACGAATGGCTCTACGTGGAGACGGAGGAGGGCCAGAGAGGGTGGGTGGCAGCGTGGTACGTCTCGACGGCACCAACGTAGCCTGCAGTCAACAGAGGCGGATCGTCTGGTCTTCTGCCTGTTGCCCGCTGGCTGGATGATGACGAGAAGGGGAGGTCTCTGCGAGTGCCTCGGCGACGACCAAATCCAGAGACCTTGGGACACTACCCGGTAAAACGAGGCCCATTTCATCCAGCAATCGCTCAGCCCTCTCCTGGATTGTCTGTTCACTGGCGGAGTGGTGACGCGCCAGACTGAGCAATTCCGCTACCCGGTCTTTTTGGCCCTGCTTGACAAAGAGGATGGCCAGGTTGACCAGGACTTTCAGATGCGATTTAAATTGGGGAGTAGGGACATGAAACAAAGCACATGGTTCAGTCTGGCGACAGGGATGCTGGTTGTAGCAACACTGGCATGCGGCGGCTCACAACTCGAGCCAGCCTCGGCACCGCAACCTACCACGGTCCCTCCTACCACAGCACCCACTACGGCCTCACCTACCTCAGTGCCCACAGTTGTGTCAACTGTGACGCTTGAGATCATCAACGACTCCGGCACCGACATCTGGTACGTCTACCTCTCGCCGAGTACCAGCGACCAGTGGGGCAACGACCGGCTTGGGGACGACTTCATCGCCGACGGCGACAGTTTCACGCTGACCGACATCCCCTTCGGCACCTACGACGTGAGAGCTGAGACCTCTGACCACGTTGAGATCGCGATCTGGTTCAACCAGCCTCTCGACGGGCCTATGACCTGGGAGGTCTGGGGCGGCGATGGGAGCGGCTGGATCCCCAGAGTAGACCAGTGGGCTTTCAGCGCCACTGCCAGTTCCGAGTACGGCAACCCCGATTGGGCCGCTATCCAGGCCACCGGTGCTCCTGATACTCCCGAGTGCGGCGACTACCAGACCGCCTGGGCTTCCTCGGCGTCGGACGGCGTGGACTGGCTGGAGCTCAGCTACGAGTTCCCTGTCGTTCCTGGCCGGATCAATATCTACGAAAGCAACTCGCCTGGGTTCATCGTGCAAGTGGAAGTCATAGACGAGGGTGGCCAGTACTACACGGTCTGGGAAGGAGAACCGGCACCCGTAGATGAGTGCCCCCGCGTTTTATCCATCCCAGTCACCGGGATTGATTTCCCGGTGGTGGGGGTGCGCATTCACCTGGATCAGAGCGAGGGGGGCAATTGGAATGAGATTGACGCCGTCGAGTTAGTGGGGGACTGAGGGGTGGTGAGTAGTGCAAGCGGAGCGGGCCTCCTGGCAGCCCACGCAGAACACTGTGGGAGGACTCTCCAGACACTCAGACGGCATCTGGGGAATCCTCCCACCAACGGCCTATGGTCCCACAAACCGGAACTGCACCGATGGCGCGCCGGCCCAGCCCAGAATCTCCTCCATCGTCGGTATCGCTGAGCGTGCCTGGAGGCCATAGAGCATGTCGAAGAAGGCAGTCGTCGGTTTCAATTCGACCACCCGGGGATCCCCTTCAATGCCACCTAGTTCTGCTGCTTTCGCTATTGCATTGTCCAGCGTGCCCACCTCATCCACCAGCCCCAGTTCCAGCGCCTGCCGGCCGGTATAGATGCTCCCATCGGCCAGGGCGCGTACGTCCTCTAGCGGCAGGTCCCGCGCCTGGGCTACGATTCCCACGAACCCCTCGTAGATCTCGTCAGTGATCCCTTCCCACAGCGCTTGCTCCTCCTCCGTCATGTCGCGGAAGGGGCTACCGATGTCCTTGTGCGGGCCGGAGGTGATGACCACCACATCCACACCGATCTCGTCTAATAGTTCCTCGACGTTGAGGAACTGGCTGATGACGCCGATGGAGCCAGTCAGCGTGTCCGGGTGGGCAAAGACGTAGTCACCGCCGCAGGCGATGTAGTAGCCGCCTGAGGCGGCGATCTCGCCCATCCAGATGATGACTGGTTTCTCGAACTCCAGTAGCGCGTTGTAGATCTCATCGGAGGCGACCACGCTGCCGCCGGGGCTGTTGACGCGCACCACGACGGCTTTGATGGCGGGGTCGGCGGCTGCCTGTTTCAGCAGGTCGCCTGCGCGCTCAGGGGTGATACCCTGCGTGGCAAAGTATTCCAGGGGACCGCTAGTGATGGTCCCATCGAGCCGGGCTACGGCCACGGCGTCACCAAAGCCGGCTGTCGTCTGCGTAGGCTCTCCGGCCATGCGGTTCAGTGTCCCCAGCGTGAGGAGCCCTGTCCCGACGCAACTGCACACCGGCAGCGTGAAGCCCAGGACAAAGGCCAAGAACACCCATAGGATTGCGCGATCTTTCATTTGTTCCTCCTTCTGTTCCTTTTATCCACACACCACGCACCGCGTGTTACGTGTTGTGTGCCGCGTCTCCCGGCACTAGCCGTAGAAAACGTCGTTTCCCTACCTGCAGCACTCTCTCGCCTTCAACCTCAATTTCCATCTCGATGCTGGCTACACGCCCGCCGTCCAATTTGACCGCTCCCTGCTTTACCAGACGACGGGCCTCACTCTTGCTGCGCGCCATCCCGGTGTCGAAGATAATCTCCACGACGTTGGTCGGGTCGGTCAGCGTGTAAGTGGGCATCTCGTCCGGCAACCGCCTCTGCTGGTGTACCTGCGTGAAGTGCGCGGCAGCCTTGTCGGCGGCCTCATCCCCGTCGAAAATAGACACGATCTCCCAGGCCAGTTTCTTCTTCGCCTCCATTGGGTGGACCACCCCCTGTTCCACCGCTTGCAACAGTTCGTCAATCTGGGCCGGCGTCCAGCGTGTGATCAGTTCGAACCAGTTGTGCATCGCTAAATCGGGGATAGACATGGTCTTGCCGTATTTCATCTCGGGGGGCTCATCTATGCCAACGTAGTTACCTGTGCTCTTGGACATACGCAGTGTGCCGTCGGTGCCGACGAGGATGGGGAATGTGAGACATACCTGCGGCTTCTGTCCGAAGGATTCCTGCAACTTGCGGCCAGCCAGCAGGTTGAAGAGTTGCTCCGTTGCGCCCAGTTGCACGTCGGTCCGCAACATCACAGCATCGTACCCCTGCATCAGCGCGTAGAAGAACTCATGCAGCCAGATAGGGTCGCCGCTCTTGTGCCGTCGGGCGAAGTTGTCTCGCGCCAGGAACTGCTGGACGGTGAAGTTGGTCGCCAGGCCGATGACGTCCTCGAAGGTCAGTGGGGCCAGCCAATCGGCGTTGTAACGCACCTCGGTCTTCTCCGGGTCGAGTATCCGGAACGCCTGCTGGGTGTAGGTGCGGGCATTCTCGGCCAGTCCCTCGGGCGTGTTGCGTGGCCGGGTTTTGTCTTTGTCGGAGGGATCGCCAATCAGACCGGTGAAGTTGCCGATGAGAAAAACGGATTGGTGACCCAGTTCTTGGAACTGCTGGAGTTTGCGCATGGTGACGGTGTGGCCCAGGTGGATGTCGGGAGCAGTGGGATCGTAGCCACAGTAGACGCGCAGTGGATGTCCGGTCTTCTTCGCCTCGACCAATCGCTCGCGCAGTTCCATCCGCATGTGCTCTTTGGTCTGCTCGTCGCCGAATTCTGCGCCGCGCATCAGAATGGTGACCTGTTCGTCAATTGTGGGGTTGCTCATCACACACCTCTCTTTATCGTTTGCTCTTTGTTTTATCTCTTGAGTCAGGATAACTGGGCAATATAAAGACCCACTGAGTGTGGGTCTGGTGTAAGCAGATTGCAGCGCAAGGCGGCGCAGGCGTGTCTGACGACCGCGCTACAATCTGCGAGAATAGATGTACGTGCAGGTTCTCCATGCCTGGCGTGTCAACTCTGGGTACCTCGGTGGGTGGATTTTGCTTAGATTATACCGAAAACGGGCAAAAAGGCAATTGGCCGTATTCCCTCAAGTATAATCGCACCGAAGGCAGTTCGTTCCCTCAAATGAAAATCGCACTAATGTGGTATCATTCCCTCAAATGATAATCACACTGGAGGAAATGATGTCCAAC